>PPYF01065993.1_pt1 | contig 19156 bp, 12 predicted proteins | sample 1559871 | NCBI WGS metagenome assembly PPYF01 (sample SAMN08240021, study PRJNA423297) | Human gut metagenome, whole genome shotgun sequencing project. | reverse complement strand
CCTTCCGCGCCGCCGAGATCCTGCGCGCGTGCGGCGGCGGCATCTGCGTGATCGACGGCGAGCAGGAGACGCACATCGCCCTGCCGGCTGCCGGCCTTATGAGCCAGAAGCCCTGCGCCGAGGTCGCCGGCGAGATCGCGGCCGTGCAGTCCGCACTCGATGTCATCAGCGACGGACAGCTTACCCTGCTGGCGACCGCCATCATGGCGCTGCCGGTGCTGCCGAGCGTGGTCATTACGGATATGGGCCTCGTCAACGGCGCCAACCAGACGTTCGTACCCGTGTTTGCGGATGCGGAAGCATAAATCAACCAGAGACAGAGAAAGGATAAGGAGCTTTTGATGGAGAAATTCTTCAAACTCGGCCTGCGCGGTACGGATAAGAAAACCGAGATCATCGCGGGCCTGACCACCTTCATGACCATGGCGTATGTGCTGGCCGTCCAGCCGGCCGCGATCTGCGGCGGCGAGGCGTACATCACGGATGTCAACGGCGTTGTCATCACCAAGTCCGCCATCATGATTACCTGTGCGCTCGTGTCCGGCCTCATCACGCTGCTGATGGCCTTCTACACGAACTTCCCCTTTGCACTCTCGACCGGTATGGGCTCGAACTTCATTCTCGGCGCGCTCATCCAGTCCCAGGCGCTGAGCTTCGGCGCCGCCATGGTGATCACGCTCATTTCCGGTATCGTGTTCGTGCTGCTGACGGTCTTTGGCCTGCGCGACCTGATCGTGCGCGTCATTCCCAAGAACATTAAGATCGCCATTTCCGCGTCCATCGGCTTCTTTATTGCCTACCTCGGCTTCAAAAACTGCGGCATCGGCTCGTTTGAAAACGGCATCGCCCTCGGCAACCTCACGGATCCCGCCGTGCTGCTGGCCATCGGCGGCCTGCTGCTCATCATTGTGCTCAACGCCCTGAACGTCAAGGGCGCCATCCTCATCAGCATCATTGCCACCACGCTCATCGGCATCCCGCTCGGTGTGACGACGCTCAACGGCGTTGCCGCCGTGCCGGATTTCGGCGAGCTGGGCAACGTCATGTTCAACCTCGATTTCAAGGGCGTGTTCACCGCGAGCGGGCTCATCCTTGTGTTTGTATGTTTCTTCGGAGATTTCTTCTCCACGCTCGGCACGGTGCTGGCCGTCGCCAACCGCGCCAACATGCTCGATGAAAACGGCAACCTGCCCGGTATCGAGCGTCCCTTCCTCGTCGACGCTATCGGCACCTGCATCGGCGCGCTGACCGGCAACACCACCATCACGACCTTTGTCGAGTCCACCTCCGGCGTGGAAGCCGGCGGCCGCACCGGCCTGACCGCGCTCGTCACCGGCATCATGTTCCTGCTGACCATCTTCCTCGCGCCGCTGTTCGTCGCCATCCCGTATGCCGCGACCGGCCCGGCGCTGATCTATGTCGGCTTTCTGATGCTCAAGGGCTTCACGGAGATCGACTTCACGGACTTTGATGAGGCCATCGGTCCCTGCGTCATGATGATGTTCACGGCCTTCACCGGCAACATCACCAACGGCCTCGGCGCCGGCATCATCGTGCACGTGCTCGTCAAGCTCGTGCGCGGCAAGGCCAAGGAGATCCACCCGATCATGTACCTGCTGTGCGCGCTCATGGTCCTGTACTTCATCGTTGGATAATTTGCGTCTCTCTTACAAAGCAGCGGCCGGCAGAATACTCTGCCGGCCGCTGTGTTATGAAATAGGGAAGCGTGAACAGTGAAGAAGCAGAAGAAGTAAAAATCGGCAAGCATCATATGATGCTTGCCGATTTTTGGTGCGGGAGATGGGACTTGAACCCACACGTCTATGGTTGGACACAGGCACCTCAAGCCTGCCTGTCTACCGATTCCAGCACTCCCGCATATGCACTTTTCAAACGCATGAGTTATTATAACAGAAAAGCGCGGAATGTCAACCACAAATTTTCGACTCAGGTCGATTTTTTTATTTTCCCGTTCAGCGGCGATCTCTGCCGCAGCTCCAGCGCGAGAACGACCGTCAGGATCACGAGCGCGGCGATGAGTGCGAGCGCGCCGTCGGCCATCGGCAGCAGATAGCGCATGCGCAGATAGGCGTGATAGCCGAGCAGGGAGGCAAACTCGCACAGCACTGCAGGCAGCACCAGCTGCGGCCACGCGGCCGCCAGCGCGAGCGTGAGCGCATCGGCGGCGAAGAAATACCGGTCGTGCATATGCGGCAGGAAAAACGGGATCGCGACCGCGAGCAGCGCCGCCGCCAGCACGAGCGCCCGGTCGGAGCAATCGTCCCGGTGCAGCCAGAACCAGACGGCCAGCAGCACGATCACGAGTGCGGCTGCGCCGATGCCGAGTTTTGCGGCGATCTCGGGGTCGCGCACCTCCGTAAAGAGCGCAAAGACGGACGAGGAGTTATAGTTGAGCCCGGTGCCGATGCTGCCCGTCTGCTGAAACGGGATGGTCAGCGCATCCCACAGTCCGCGTCCGGCGATGACGGCCGGCAGCACCATGACCACGCACGTAGCGGGGAAGGCCAGCGCGTGCCGCAGCTTGACGCGCCGCGTGAGCCAGAAGAGCAGGAACACCGGCATGACGAACACGGCCTGCAGTTTGAAGGCGAACGATGCGCCGATGCTCACCACGCCGAGCACGGGATGCCCGGCCAGCACGAGATAGACGCTCAGCACGGCGAGGGCGGCATACACACTGTCGCACTGGCCCCAGAGCGCGCTGTTGAGCATGACCGTCGGCCAGAAGAGCACGAGGAAGAACGCCGCAAGCTTCCACACCGCCTCACGCCGGAACAGCCCCACGAGCTGCATGACCGACCACGCGAGCACGACGTCAAAAAAGATGCTGAACAGTTTTATAAGGTACAGATCGGGCAGGGAACTGCCGCTGATGAGCGCCAGAAACGTCAGGTACGGTACATTATAATTGCCAACGGACTCCCGCAGCGCGGCGAGCTCGCCGTGCGTGCGGAAAAAGTTGACCCACACGGTCAGAAACTGCGTATAGTCGTCCGTCTCGTAATTCAGGCACAGCCCACGCAGCACGAACGCCGCCGCCAGCAGCAGCGCCGCGCACAGGACGTGCGCCGGTTTCCGGAGCACGCCGGCGCTCCACAGCAGCACCAGCGCGAGCCCAGCCTCGGCAGCCAGCAGCAGACAGATTCGGATATCCATGGTCATTCCTCCGAAGATACAAAAAAGCGGCAGGGCGACGCGCTCCTGCCGGCGGAAAATTCACAAATTCGTGCTTGACAACCTATGCGTTGAAATGGTAAAATATCACGCTATGTGTCTTTGGGAGCGGAAGAAACAACTCCCGCAGCCTACAAGCACATTTTACCGGATTCGCTGTGAAAATGCAACAAGTCAAAAAAGTATTTTACAACCCTACCGGGTGTTCACAATCTCAAAAGAAGGAGTGTTCGCCATGCCAAAGGCAGTCACCTATGGAAAAACCGAACGAATGAGCTTTGCCCGTCACGAGGAGATCCAGAGCATGCCGAATCTTCTGGAGATCCAGAAGAATTCGTACAAGTGGTTCCTCGAAGAGGGCCTGCGTGATGTGTTCAAGGATGTGGACGTCATCACCGACTACTCCGGCAACCTCGAGCTGCGCTTCGTGGACTATTCCATGGACGAGAACCCGAAGTACACCGAGGAAGAGTGCAAAGCGCGCGACGCCACGTATGCGGCCCCGCTGAAGGTCAGCGTCCGCCTGCGCAACAAGGAGACCGAGGAGATCAAGGAACAGGAGATCTTCATGGGCGATTTCCCGATCATGACGCCCAGCGGCACCTTCGTCATCAATGGTGCGGAGCGCGTCATCGTCTCGCAGATCGTGCGTTCCCCCGGCGTGTACTATGATAAGAAGACCGACAAGGCCTACAACTCCACCTACGGCACGACCGTCATCCCGTACCACGGCGCCTGGCTCGAGTACGAGACCGACCTCAACGACATTTTCAACTGCCGCATTGATAAAAACCGCAAGCTGCCCGTGACCTGGTTCATCAAGGCCATGGGCGCCTACAAGGCGGACAACCCGAACACCTGGCTGTCTTGTATTCCGGATATGACGACCGGCGTCGTCACGAACGAGCAGATCAAGGAAGTGTTCGACAACGACGCGCGCATCGTCGCCACGCTCGACAAGGACACCTGCAACTCCCGCGAGGAGGCGCTCGTCGAGATCTACCGCAAGCTCCGCCCGGGTGATCCCCCGACGGTCGAGAGCTCGGAGACGCTGCTCGAGGGCCTGTTCTATGACCGCCGCCGCTACGACATTTCGAACGTCGGCCGCTATAAGTTCAACAAGAAGCTCGGCCTGCGCGGCCGTATCGCCGGCTTTGCGCTGGCAGCACCGGTCGCCGACCCGATGACCGGTGAGATCATTGCTGAGGCGGGCGAGGTGCTCACGCGCGAGCGCGCCGAGGAGATCGCCGAGGCCGGCGTCAACGACGTCTATCTGGACGTGGACGGCAAGTCCATCCGCGTGTTCGGCAACGGCATGGTCGACATGAAGCACTATGTGGACTTTGATCCCGCCGAGCTCGGCGTCAAGGAGCTCGTGCGCGGCGTGATCCTGCGCCAGCTCATGGAGCAGTACGAGGGCGACGCGCTCAAGGAAGCCATCGAGGAAAACCTCGACCTGCTCATCCCGAAGCACATCATCGCGGACGATATGTTCGCGTCCATCAACTATCTGTGCTGCCTGGCGCACGGCATCGGTGAGCCGGACGACATCGACCATCTCGGCAACCGCCGCGTGCGCAGCGTGGGCGAGCTGCTGCAAAACCAGTTCCGCATCGGCTTCAGCCGCATGGAGCGCGTGATCCGCGAGCGCATGACGCTGCAGGATCTCGACGCCGTGACCCCGCAGTCGCTTATCAATATCCGCCCCGTGACGGCCTCCATCAAGGAGTTTTTCGGCAGCAGCCCGCTGTCCCAGTTCATGGACCAGACCAATCCGCTGGCAGAGCTGACGCACAAGCGCCGTATCTCCGCCCTCGGCCCCGGCGGCCTGTCGCGTGAGCGCGCGAGCTTCGATGTCCGTGACGTGCACTACAGCCACTACGGCCGTATGTGCCCGATCGAGACGCCTGAAGGCCCGAACATCGGCCTGATCAGCTACCTCGCGTCCTATGCCCGCGTGAACGAGTACGGCTTCCTCGTGACGCCGTTCCGCCGCGTGGAGAAGGGCACCTGCCGCGTGACCGACGACGTCGAGTACATGACGGCGGACGTTGAGGACCGCTACATCGTCGCGCAGGCGAGCGAGCCGGTCGACGAAAACGGCTGCCTCATCAACGAGCGTATCACCTGCCGCCACCGCGACGAGATCGTCGAGGTCGACCGTGACCGCGTCGACTACATCGACATTTCCCCGCGCATGATGGTCTCCATCGCAACGGCCATGATCCCGTTCCTGGAAAACGACGACGCGAACCGTGCCCTCATGGGCGCGAACATGCAGCGTCAGGCCGTGCCGCTGATGGTCACGGAGGCACCGATCGTCGCCACCGGCATCGAGCACAAGCTGTGCGTGGACTCCGGCGTGGTCATCCTCGCCGAGGACGACGGCGTGGTGCTGGCCGTCTCGGCCGACAGCGTCAAGGTGCGCTACGACAGCGGCGAGATCAAGGACTACAAGCTCATCAAGTTTGCCCGCTCCAACCAGGGCACGTGCATCAACCAGCGCCCGATCGTTGCGGTCGGCGACCGCCTGAACAAGGGCGACGTCATCGCCGACGGCCCGGCCACCTCGCAGGGCGAGATCGCGCTCGGCAAGAACCTGCTGGTCGGCTTCATGACCTGGGAAGGCTACAACTACGAGGACGCCGTTCTCATCAACGAGCGTCTGGTCATGGAGGACGTTTACACCTCCATTCATATTGAAGAGTTCGAGTGCGACGCGCGCGACACGAAGCTCGGCCCCGAGGAGATCACCCGTGATATCCCCGGCGTCGGCGACGATGCGCTCAAGTATCTCGACGACCGCGGCATCATCTGCGTCGGCGCAGAGGTGCGCAGCGGTGATATTCTGGTCGGCAAGGTCACGCCGAAGGGCGAGACCGATCTGACCGCCGAGGAGCGCCTGCTGCGCGCCATCTTCGGCGAAAAGGCGAGAGAGGTCCGCGACACTTCCCTCAAAGTCCCGCACGGCGAGGCCGGCATTGTGGTCGATGTCAAGCGCTTCACCCGCGAGAACGGCGACGAGATGTCTCCCGGCGTCAACGAGGTCGTGCGCGTCTACATCGCGCAGAAGCGTAAGATCTCCGTCGGCGACAAGATGGCCGGCCGCCACGGCAACAAGGGCGTCGTGTCCCGCATCCTCCCGCGCGAGGATATGCCGTACCTGCCGGACGGCACGCCGCTCGATATCGTCCTCAACCCGCTGGGCGTGCCTTCCCGTATGAACATCGGTCAGATGCTCGAGGTGCATCTGGGCTACGCCGCGCAGGCGCTCGGCTGGAAGGTCGCAACGCCGGTCTTCAACGGCGCAAACGAGGTCACCATCCGCGAGACGCTCAACAAGGCCGGCCTGCGTGAGGACGGCAAGAGCGTGTTGTACGACGGCCGCACCGGCCAGAAGTTTGATAACGACGTCACGGTCGGCTGGGTCTACTTCCTCAAGCTCCACCACCTCGTCGATGATAAGATCCACGCCCGCAGCACCGGCCCCTACAGCCTCGTCACGCAGCAGCCGCTCGGCGGCAAGGCGCAGTTCGGCGGCCAGCGCTTCGGCGAAATGGAAGTCTGGGCGCTCGAGGCCTACGGCGCGGCTTACACCCTGCAGGAGATCCTGACGGTGAAGTCCGACGACGTGACCGGCCGTGTGCGCACGTACGAAGCCATCGTCAAGGGCGAGAACATCCCGCAGCCGGGCGTGCCGGAGTCGTTCAAGGTGCTCATCAAGGAGCTGCAGTCCCTGTGCCTGGATGTGCGCATCCTCGACGAGAACGGCGACGAGATCGAGCTCAAGGACGACGAGGACGATTACATCCCGGGTATGCGCGATGAGATGTCCTACAAGTCCGACGATGATGAGATCACCGGCAGCGGCTTCACGATTGAGGACGTACCGGTCGAGGAAGATGACAGTCTCAGCGCGTTCGGCGATGCCGGCGACGATGACTACACGGACGATTCTGATAAGGAGGAGGAATAAAACATGAGCTACACCCCGTTTGATGCAATTCAGATCGGCATTGCCTCCCCTGAAATGATCCTTTCCTGGTCCTCCGGCGAAGTGAAAAAGCCCGAGACCATCAACTACCGCACACTCAAGCCCGAGCGTGACGGCCTGTTCTGCGAGCGCATTTTCGGACCCACGAAGGACTGGGAGTGCCACTGCGGCAAGTATAAGAAGATCCGCTACAAGGGTAAGATCTGCGACCGCTGCGGCGTCGAAGTCACGCGCGCAAAGGTTCGCCGCGAGCGCATGGGCCATATCGAGCTGGCCGCGCCCGTGAGCCACATCTGGTACTTCAAGGGCATCCCGTCGCGCATGGGCCTGATCCTGGATCTGACCCCGCGCGTGCTGGAAAAGGTGCTGTATTTCGGTGCGTATATCGTCACCGACCCCGGCATGACGCCGCTGCAGCGCTGCCAGATCCTGTCCGAAAAAGAGTACCGCGACATGCGCGAGAAGTATGAGGACGATTTCGAGGCCGGCATGGGCGCCGAGGCCATCAAGAAGCTCCTGCAGCAGATCGACTGCGCCAAGCTCTCCGAGCAGCTGCGCGCCGAGCTCGAGGAGGCCAGCGGCCAGAAGAAGGCGAAGATCGTCAAGCGCCTGGAGGTCGTCGAGGCATTCCACCGCAGCGGCAACCGTCCGGAGTGGATGATCATTGACATTCTGCCGGTCATCCCGCCCGAGCTTCGCCCCATGGTCCAGCTCGACGGCGGCCGTTTTGCCACGTCCGACCTCAACGACCTGTATCGCCGCGTCATCAACCGCAACAACCGCCTCAAGCGCCTCATGCAGCTCAACGCGCCGGACATCATCGTCCGCAACGAGAAGCGCATGCTGCAGGAAGCTGTTGACGCCCTGATCGACAACGGCCGCCGCGGCCGTGCCGTCACCGGCGCCAACTCCCGCGCGCTCAAGTCCCTGTCGGATATGCTCAAGGGCAAGCAAGGCCGCTTCCGTCAGAACCTGCTCGGCAAGCGTGTCGACTACTCCGGCCGAAGCGTTATCGTCGTCGGCCCGGATCTGAAGCTCTATCAGTGCGGCGTGCCGAAGGAAATGGCCATCGAGCTCTTCCGCCCGTTCGTTATGAAAAAGCTCGTCGAGGACGGTGTTGCCAACAACATCAAGTCCGCCAAGAAGATGGTCGACAAACAGCGCACCGAGGTCTGGGACGCGCTCGAGGTCGTCATCAAGGATCATCCGGTCATGCTCAACCGCGCACCGACGCTCCACCGCCTGGGCATTCAGGCGTTCGAGCCCGTGCTGGTCGAGGGCCGTGCGCTCAAGCTGCACCCCCTGTGCTGCACCGCGTTTAACGCCGACTTCGACGGCGACCAGATGGCTATCCACGTCCCGCTGTCCGCGGAGGCACAGGCCGAGGCGCGCATCCTCATGCTCTCGGCAAACAACCTCCTCCGCCCGCAGGACGGCCACCCCGTCACCGTGCCGACGCAGGATATGATCCTCGGCGCATACTACCTGACCTACGTTCGCCTCGGCAAGGCCGAGAAGGGCGCCGAGCAGGTGTTCGTGACCGATGCCGGCGATACCGATCTGCCGGTCAATGAGATCGTCGACGCGGACGACTTTGTCGCCGCGCACAAGAAGGCCGAGGCTGAGGGCAGCAAGCTCCCGAGCTATAAGCCGCTCAAGGTCTACCGCGACCCGAATGAAGCTATCATGGCCTATAACTACGGCGATGTCGGCCTGCATGCGCCGATCCTGGTGCGCGTGGCGCGCGAGGTCAACGGCGAGACGCTGCACCGCACGATCGAGACGACCGTCGGCCGCATCATCTACAACGAGCCCATCCCGCAGGATCTCGGCTACGTCGACCGCACCGACCCCGAGCACATGTTCGACCTCGAGGTCAGCTTCAAGGTCGGTAAGAAGCAGCTCGGCAAGATCATCGACCGCTGCATCGAGAAGCACGGCTTCACCGTTGCGACCGAAGTGCTCGATAACGTCAAGGCGCTCGGCTACAAGTATTCCACCATCGGCGCCATCACGATCTCCATCGCGGACATGACCGTCCCGGAGGAGAAGAAAACGCTCATCTCCGCCACGGAGAAGAAGGTCATTGCGATCGAGAAGAAGTACAAGCGCGGCTTCATCACCGAGGACGAGCGCTACCGTCTGGCCGTGTCCGAGTGGGAAAAGACCACGAAGGACGTCACGGCGGCCCTGCAGAACTGCCTCGATGAGTTCAACCCCATCTATATGATGGCGGACTCCGGCGCCCGTGGTTCCATGGCGCAGATCCGTCAGCTCGCCGGTATGCGCGGCCTGATCGCAAACACCGCCGGCAAGACCATCGAGATCCCGATCAAGGCCAACTACCGTGAGGGCCTGTCCGTCCTCGAGTACTTCATCTCGTCCCGAGGCGCCCGTAAGGGCCTGGCCGATACCGCACTGCGTACTGCCGACTCCGGTTATCTGACCCGTCGTTTGGTCGATGTCTCGCAGGAAGTCATCATCCGCGAGGATGACTGCGGTACGACCGACGGCATCATGGCCCGCGCCGTGTTCGACAAGGGACAGGAAGTCCAGAGCCTCGGCGAGAGCATCCACGGCCGCTACCCGGCCGAGCCCGTCGTGTCGCCCAAGACCGGCGAGGTGCTGTTCGATACCGACCATATGCTCATGCCCGACGATGCCAAGACGCTCGAAGAGCACGGCATCGAGGAAGTCAAGATCCGCAGCGTCATGACCTGTGAGGCGCGCAACGGCGTCTGCGCCAAGTGCTACGGCATCAACCTGGCCATCGGCCAGCCGGTCAACATCGGCGAGGCGGTCGGCGTTATCGCCGCCCAGTCCATCGGCGAGCCGGGCACGCAGCTGACCATGCGTACGTTCCACACCGGCGGCGTTGCCGGCGACGATATCACGCAGGGCCTTCCGCGTGTTGAAGAGCTGTTCGAGGCGCGCAAGCCGAAGAAGATGGCCACCCTCGCCGAGATCCCCGGCGTCGTCAGCATCGAGGAGACGAAGAAGACCTCCATCTATGCGGTCACGGTCACGAACCCGGTCGACGGCGAGACCGTCACGTACAACCTGCCGTACTCCGCCGGCATTCTGGTCGCCAACGGCGACACGGTCACGAAGGGCCAGCCGCTTTCGAACGGCGCGTACAGCCCGCACGACGTGCTGCGTATCTGCGGCGTCGATGCCTGCCGGCAGTATATCATTCAGGAAGTCCAGAAGGTCTACCGTCAGCAGGGCGTTGACATCAACGATAAGCACATCGAGATCATCGTCCGCCAGATGATGCGCAAGGTCCGTATCGACGATTCCGGCAGCACGAACCTGCTGTCCGGCGCCATTGTGGATCTGCATGAGTTCCGCGCGGCCAACCGCGCGATCGCCGAGCGCATCGCGGCAGGGGAGACCGAGCTCACGCCCGCGACGGCTGAGCATGTCCTTATGGGCATCACGAAGGCGTCGCTCGCCACGGAGAGCTTCCTGTCGGCCGCGTCCTTCCAGGAAACCACGAAGGTGCTGACCGATGCCGCCATCAAGGGCAAGATCGACCACCTCGTCGGCCTGAAGGAGAACGTCATCATCGGCAAGCTCATTCCCGCCGGAAGCGGCCTTGCCTGCTACCGCAACTTCGAGACGAATGAGGAGCCGGCAGTCCCCGCGGAGCCGGAGGACGACGGCGTGGATCTGTCCGATCTCGCCAACATCTCCAACGCGCTTTAAACGACCAAATACCAACCGTTTCACCGGGATATGCCTGCATATCCCGGTGAAATTTTCGCTTCCGTCTTGAATAAAAATGCTTGACGAATCTTGTGCAATATGCTAAAATCCTATTTTGCGTGGGCGTGCGCCCACCGATTTGTCATGCCTGTGTAAAAAGCACAAAAATGGCCGGGATTTCCTGAAAATTTTCCGGCAGAATCACGGTTTATCCGATGCTGTTTTTTGGCATCGTATAAATAGATCCATTTTCGAGGAAAGGAGGAAAACCATGCCTACTTTTAACCAGTTGGTGAGAAAGGGCAGAGAGAAAGTCACCTACAAGTCCACGTCTCCCGCCATGCAGAAGGGCCTCAACACCCTGAAGAACCGCGAGACCAATCTGAGCGCACCTCAGAAGAGAGGCGTCTGCACTGCCGTGCGTACCTCTACCCCCAAGAAGCCGAACTCCGCGCTTCGTAAGATCGCCCGTGTGCGTCTGACCAACGGCTACGAGGTAACCGCCTACATCCCGGGCATCGGTCACAACCTGCAGGAGCATAGCGTCGTTATGATCCGCGGCGGCCGTGTTAAGGATCTTCCTGGCGTTCGTTACCACATCATCCGCGGCACGCTCGATACGCAGGGCGTTTCCGGACGTATGCAGGCCCGTTCCAAGTACGGTGCCAAGCGGCCGAAGGCAGGAAAGAAGTAAGTTCCAACAGCAAATTTTGCCCTGTTGTTAACTGATATATATGTATTCGTTAACCTCGGGGCGCAGACGGAGATGCACCGCATCTTCGAGTACCTGTGAAGTCATTTTTTAATGAAGGAGGGAAGTATAGTGCCCAGAAGAGGTAACGTTCCCAAAAGAGAAATTTTGCCGGATCCGATGTACAACAGCGTTCTGGTGACCAAGCTCATCAACAGTGTGATGCTCGACGGCAAAAAGGGTGTTGCTCAGAAGGTCGTGTACGATGCTTTTGACATCATCAAGGAAAAGACCGGCAAGGAACCGCTCGATGCGTTTACCGAAGCCATGAATAACATCATGCCGAGCCTCGAAGTCAAGGCCCGCCGCGTCGGCGGTGCGACCTACCAGGTTCCTATGGAAGTGCGTCCTGAGAGACGCCAGACGCTCGGCCTGCGCTGGCTGACCGGCTATGCCCGCAAGCGCAGCGAAAAGACCATGAAGGAGCGCCTCGCAGGCGAGATCATGGATGCCTGCAACAACACCGGCGCTGCTGTGAAGAAGCGCGAAGACACGCACAAGATGGCCGAGTCCAACAAGGCGTTCGCGCACTTCCGCTGGTAATCTTCCGACTAGGAGCTATCAATTATGCCCAGACAATATTCCCTTGAAAACACAAGAAACATTGGCATCATGGCGCACATCGACGCCGGTAAGACGACCACGACGGAACGCATTCTGTTCTACACGGGCGTCAACCACAAGCTCGGTGAGACCCATGAAGGCACCGCCACCATGGACTGGATGGCGCAGGAGCAGGAGCGCGGCATCACGATCACGAGCGCTGCGACCACTTGCTTCTGGAAGGGCAACCGCATCAATATCATCGACACCCCGGGCCATGTCGACTTCACCGTTGAGGTCGAGCGCAGCCTGCGCGTGCTCGACGGCTGCGTGACGGTCCTTTGTGCCAAGGGCGGCGTTGAGCCGCAGTCCGAGACGGTCTGGAGACAGGCTGACCATTACAATGTTCCCCGCATGATCTACATCAACAAGATGGACATCATGGGCGCAAATTTCTACAACGTTGTCGACATGGTGCACGAGCGCCTGCGCTGCAACGCTGTTCCGATCCAGCTGCCGATCGGCTCCGAGGCGGACTTCCGCGGCATCATCGACCTGCTCGAGATGAAGGCGGACGTCTACTACGACGATCTTGGCAAGGATATGCGCGTCGAGGAGATCCCCGAGGACATGCGCGCCGAGGCCGAAGAGTACCGCACGCAGCTCCTTGAGGCCGTCGCCGATTTCGACGACGAGATCATGGAGATGTATCTGGAAGGTGAGGAAATCCCCACCGAAATGATCAAGGCGGCCATCCGCAAGGCCACGACGCAGGTCAAGTTCGTCCCGATCGTGTGCGGCACGTCCTATAAGAACAAGGGCGTGCAGAAGCTGCTGGACGCCATCGTCGATTATATGCCGTCCCCGCTGGACATCCCGCCGATCACCGGCACGGTGCCCAAGACGGATGAGGTCGAGCACCGCTCCGCGGACGATTCCGAGCCGTTCTCTGCTCTGGCCTTCAAGATCATGACCGACCCCTACGTCGGCCGTCTGGCGTTCTTCCGTGTCTATTCCGGCACGATCGAAGCCGGCAAATCCGTCCTGAACTCCACCAAGGGCCAGCGCGAGCGTCTGGGCCGCATCCTTTTGATGCACGCCAACCACCGCGAGGATATCACGCAGGTCTATTCCGGTGATATTGCGGCGGCGGTCGGTCTCAAGAATACGACGACCGGCGATACGCTCTGCGACGAAAAGTACCCGATCGTGCTCGAGTCGATGGAGTTCCCGGAACCGGTCATCCGCGTAGCAATCGAGCCCAAGACCAAGGCCGGGCAGGAGAAGATGGACATCGCCCTCGGCAAGCTTGCCGAGGAAGACCCCACCTTCAAGGCCTACACGGACGAGGAAACGGGCCAGACCATCATCGCCGGCATGGGCGAGCTCCATCTGGAGATCATCGTCGATCGCCTTCTGCGCGAGTTCCGCGTCGAGGCGAATGTCGGCAGACCTCAGGTCTCTTACAAGGAGACCATCACCAAGGCCGCTACGGTGGACACGCGCTACGCGCGCCAGACCGGCGGCAAAGGCCAGTTTGCACACGTCAAGCTCATGGTGGAACCCAACGAGCCCGGCAAGGGTTACGAGTTCATCAACCAGATCACCGGCGGTGCGATCCCGAAAGAGTTTATCCCCTGTGTGGATCAGGGCATCCAGGGCGCGATGCAGGCCGGCGTGCTTGCGGGCTACGAGGTCGTGGACGTGAAAGTCACGCTGCTCGACGGCTCGTATCACGAGGTCGACTCGTCCGAGATGGCGTTTAAGATCTGCGGCAGCATGGCATTCAAGGAGGCCTGCCAGAAGGCCGGCCCGACGCTCCTCGAGCCCATTATGAAGGTCGTCGTTACGGCGCCGGAAAGCTATATGGGCGACGTGATGGGCGATATCAATGCCCGCCGCGGCCAGATCGCCGGCACGGACATCCGCAACGGTGCGGCGATCGTCACGGCGAACGTGCCCCTGGCATCCATGTTCGGCTATGCGACACCTACAGCATGGAGCCCAGCCACTTCGTAGAGCTGCCGAAGTCTCTTCAGGAGAAGATCATCCACGGCAGCAACTGACCTGCGCAACCGGCACAATGTGCCTTATAAGAAAGTAAGTCACGACATCATTTTAGAATTAGGAGGATATTCTAATGGCAAAGCAGATGTACAATAGAACCAAGCCCCATGTCAATATCGGCACCATCGGCCATATCGACCACGGCAAGACCACCCTGACCGCTGCGATCACCAAGGTTCTGTCCCTGGCTGACCCGAACAGCGCCGAGTTCGCCGCCTACGATCAGATCGATAAGGCTCCGGAAGAAAAAGCGCGTGGCATCACGATCAACACCGCTCACGTTGAGTACCAGACCGACGACCGCATCGGCCTTGACGGCACCGAGATCAAGGGCCGCCACTATGCGCACGTCGACTGCCCGGGCCACGCCGACTATATCAAGAACATGATCACCGGCGCTGCTCAGATGGACGGCGCGATCCTCGTTATCGCTGCCTCCGACGGCCCGATGGCTCAGACCCGTGAGCACCTGCTGCTTGCCCGTCAGGTCAACGTTCCGTACGTTCTGGTGTTCCTGAACAAGGTTGACCAGGTCGACGATCCCGAGCTGCTTGAGCTCGTCGAGATGGAAGTCCGTGAGCTGCTCGACAAGTACGACTTCCCTGGCGACGACACCCCGATCATCAAGGGCTCCGCTCTGAACGCTCTGATCTCCGAGTCCACCGATCCGAAGGCCCCCGAGTACAAGTGCATCTGGGAGCTCATGGACGCTGTTGACACTTGGATCAAGACTCCGGACCGTGCTGCTGACAAGCCGTTCCTGATGCCCATCGAGGACGTGTTCACCATCTCCGGCCGCGGCACCGTCGTTACCGGTCGTGTCGAGCGTGGCATCGTCAAGGTTGGCGATAAGGTCGAGATCGTCGGCATCAAGGACACCCAGGAGACCACCGTCACCGGCACCGAGATGTTCCACAAGACCCTCGAGTTCGCCGAGGCTGGCGACAACGTCGGCTGCCTGCTCCGCGGCATCGACAAGAAGGGCGTTGAGCGTGGCCAGGTCCTCGCTGCTCCGAAGTCCATCCACCCGCACACCAAGTTCAAGGGCCAGGTTTACGTCCTGTCCAAGGAAGAGGGCGGCCGTCACACCCCGTTCTTCAACAACTACCGTCCCCAGTTCTACTTCCGTACCACCGACGTGACCGGCGTCATCAGCCTCCCCGAGGGTGTTGAGATGTGCATGCCCGGCGATAATGTCGACATGGACGTCGAGCTGATCACCCCGATCGCGATCGAGGTTGGCCTGCGTTTCGCTATCCGTGAAGGCGGCCGTACCGTTGGTTCCGGTGTTGTCATCGCCATTAACGAGTAATTTTCAGCATGCAAAATTCCTCTCCGGCATCTGCCGGAGAGGAATTTTTTTGTTTTCGATAAAATTGTTTCAAACACGAAACTTTAATCACTTTTCAAATGCTTTTTGAATAATTGCGGCCTATATTTCGTGGTTAAAAAAGGCTTCTTGCTTCGCGCCGATGGGATGCGGACACCTGTGTCCGACATTTTGCCGCCACCTTTTCCATGTATGTTTGCTTGGAACTTAAAGGAGGCAAAATTCCATGAAAAAATGCGCAAGACATTGAGCCTGATACTGTCCCTGGTGCTGGCATTCAGTCTCGCTGCTGTCCCGGCTTTCGCGGCAGACGCCACGGAGGCGGAGACCAGCACATCCGACACGGCCTATGGCCAGCTGCACAACGGCCTGCTCAGTGAGATCCTGAGCCGGATCGACATCGCCAATGACGATAACTTCATTCACGGCATCGTGAACGTGAACATCAACGATCTTGTCGATCACATCGCCAGCAACAATAACTACATGCACGGCATCATCACCATCACCGGCAACACGGTGAACATCAACTTCGGTCAGGTCATCGGTGACATTGCCGCCGGCGGCGCGAACAGCGAGGCCGCCCAGCAGGCGCTTGCCGAGATCCTGAAAGCCTTTGGTATGACGCAGACCGGCATCAATGCCATCCTGACGGGCTTTGCCGGCAGCATCCTCACAAACGATCAGATCGCGCAGCTGCTGTCTCAGCTCATTTCTTCGGCGAATATGAACCTGAAGAACATTGTGACGATCATCTGTGCGCTCTACAACAGCCGCACCATCACGCTCCAGCAGGCGATGGCGCTGCTGGAAAAGTACATTTCCCAGATGGGCAACAACAGCGGCAGCGGCAACAACAGTGACAGTGGCAACAACAGCGGCAGCGGCACCGGCACGGAGCCGACGCAGTCGGCCGGCCTGCTGGATACGACCAACCACAACGCCTATGTTTCCGGCCGCACCGCGACCACCTTTGTGCCCAACGGCACGCTCACGCGCGCCGAGGCGGCCAAGCTGCTCTATGAGCTCATGACCGCACAGGCGCACAAGCAGTATGACCGCAGCGACAATGGCTTCAGCGATGTTCCGGCCGGCAAGTGGTACGCGGTCGCGGTCAGCACGCTGGCTGATGCCGGCGCCATCAAGGGCTACAGCAACGGCACGTTCCAGCCGGGCAAGCCCATCACCCGCGCGGAATTTGTGACCATTCTGACCGGGATCTACGGTGTGAACACGTCCAAGGGCATGCCGTTTGCCGATGTAGGCAGCGCATGGTGTCATGATGCGGTCGCTACGGCCTATGCCAACGGCTGGGTCGGCGGCTATGCGGATGGCACGTTCCACCCGAACCAGACCATCACGCGCGCCGAGGCGGTGACTATCCTCAACCGCGTGCTTGGCCGCAGCTGCGACCTGACGTTCGTGCAGGCCAATGCGCAGGCAGCGTCGCACTTTACCGACGTCACGCCCGGCGCATGGTACTACGCCGCAGTCACCGAGGCCTCGGTCGGCCACACCTTTACGGAGCTGACCGGCATTGAGCGCTGGACGGCGCTCGCCTGAGCCCCAAGGCATCTGCCTGAACCCGAACGAAACCAAAACTCCCGGCACATTCGTGCCGGGAGTTTTTTTCGCCCATTCACCGCAGACCGTGCATGAAGCCGTCCATCGCCGTCGCGTGGATGTCGCCGCCGATGACGCGGTTGCGGTAGACGAACAGCTGCGCGAGCACGGTGTCCGTCGAGCCCTCGTAGTTCGTCACGCGGTAGGTATAGGCTGTGCACGTCTCGCCGGCGTAAGTGGACAGGTCAAATCCCTGCTGCTTTTGCAGGGCGTTGTAATCGCTGAATACACCGCTGAACACACGCGGGATCACGATCTCCTGCGCCGTTTCCGTCGCGGGATCCGCCTCCCAACCGAGCGCCTGCAGATAGGCAATGCGCCCGTCCGTCGTCGTGACGTTGTAGTGCGCCGAGAGCACGCCGCCGTTGCTGCGCCAGATGACGGCCAGCGCCAGCAGCACGGCCAGACCGATGAGCGCATACACGACCGTCCGTCTTGTCCAGTGAAAGGATTTGAGCTTCATAACCACACCTCGGAACAAGCCTATTCAAATTTGCCGCCGGATATGTTATAATACGTCCAATGGCTGTAAAGGAGGGGCGCGCATGATCCGTCTGGATAAATATCTGGCCGATGCCGGCGCCGCTTCCCGGCGCGAGGCCAAGGCGTATATCCGCCGCGGCGAGGTCACGGTCGACGGTGTGCCAGCCCGCGCGCCGGAGCAGAAGATCGCGGAGACCGCTGTCGTCTGCCTGCGCGGACAGGTCCTGCGCTATCAGGCATATCATTACTATATGCTCCATAAACCCGCCGGCGTCCTCACCGCGACGGCCGACCGCAGTCAGCCGACGGTGCTCGATCTGTTCCCGCCGGAGCTGCGGCGCTTCGGGCTCGTGCCCGCTGGGCGGCTCGATAAGGACACGACCGGCCTGCTGCTCGTTACGGACGACGGGGACTATGTCCACCGTGTCATCACGCCGAAAAAGCACGTGCCGAAGGTCTACTTCGCGCGCACGGATGGACAGCCCACGAGCGCGGATGTGGACCGCTTTGCACAGGGCGTTGTCCTCGGCGACGGGACGCAGTGCCTGCCCGCCCGGCTGGAGCTGCTGCCGGAGCAGGGGGGCTGCCGCGTCACGGTCTATGAAGGGAAATATCATATGGTCAACTTCCAGCTTCGTGATAATTTACAAAAGTTCGGGAAATTATCCGACTATCTCACGAAATTTCGAAAATTATTCACAAAAAACGACCATTTTTCTATTGAAAAATGCACATAAATCGTCTATTATGTAAAGTAGGAAATTGGTAGGTGCTGTGGGAGACTGCGGCGGCCGTTCGTAGGAGGAAAAGATATGTCGAGCAGAATTTTTCAGGGCGTGATCGTTCAGATGAAAGATGCCACCACGCGCTGCATTGGTGTTGTGGACGAGCAGGGGTTTGTCATTGCCTGCAGTGAGCTTTCGATGATCGGCTCGCGCCTGGATGACTTTCAGGCCGCGGTGGGTGAAGTGCAGGAGCAGCTGTTTGCAACGGACGCACGCACGTATAAGATTCTGTCTGCCAGCACGGCGCGTTTTGAGTATGCCGTGTTTGTCGAGGGCAATGACCAGACGGCGCGCAGCATCTGCATTCTCGCGGCCGTCGGCATGACGGAGGCCAGCACGAACTTTGAGGAAAAGCACAATAAGGCCGCCTTCGTTAAGAACATCATTTCGGACAACATTCTCCCCGGCGACGTGTATGTGCGCGCCAAGGAGCTGCATTTTACCACCGACGTGCCGCGCGCTGTGCTGCTGGTGCGTCAGGTGAACGTGACGGATATCGCCGTGCTCGAGCTGATCCAGAACATGTTCCCGGACCGGCAGCATGATTTTGTGCTCAGCGTGAGCGAGTCGGACATTGTCGTCATCAAGGAAATGACGCCGGACGAGACCTCGGAGGATGTCTGCGCGCTGGCCGAGAGCATTGAGCGCGCCGTGCACACGGAGCTGCACGTGCAGAC
>PPYF01114494.1_pt1 | contig 19161 bp, 17 predicted proteins | sample 1559871 | NCBI WGS metagenome assembly PPYF01 (sample SAMN08240021, study PRJNA423297) | Human gut metagenome, whole genome shotgun sequencing project. | reverse complement strand
TCGTTGCCCAGGCCACGGTCGATCTTGGCGGCGGCTTCACTGAGCATGTTGCCGGTGATGTGCGTATAAATGTCCAGCGTGGTCGCCGCCGACACATGGCCCAGCATGGCAGAGAGGGTCTTGATGTCCATGCCGTTTTCCAGCGCCATGGTGGCGAAGGTGTGACGCAGATCGTGGAAGCGAATCTTCTTGCACCCGGCCCGCTCCAGAATGATCTGGAGCCGCCGGAGCACCGAGCCCGGTGTCAGCGGCAGATCTGGGTTCTTCGGTGATGGGAACAGCCAGCGGGAGCTTGCCGTCTTTTGATACGCCCGGAACACCTCCACCACAGCAGGCGGCAGCACCAGCTTGCGGATGGACGCCTTGGTCTTAGGGACACTCAGCTGCAGCTTTCCATCCACCTCGTAGACCTGTTTGGTCACGGACAGCGTCCCGGTATCCAGATCCAGGTCGGACCATTGCAGGGCCAGCAGTTCACCCCGGCGCAGACCGGTGGACAGATCCAGCAGGAACAGCTCGAAGTATCCCTCCGCCTGAGCCTGCATGAGGAAGCGCTGGAGCTCCTGGGGCGACAGTACCTGCATCTCCCGGCCCCGTTTAGGCGGCAGCTTGCAGCCCACCGCCGGGTTGGTGCGGATCAGATTTTCCCGCACTGCCTGCTCCAGCGCCGCCCGGCATTTGGCGTGACACATCCGCACCACGCGGTCAGACAGACCCTTTCCATATTGTTCTGTCCGAACCAGCCGTCCCTCCTTTTTGAGATGAGCGTAGAACTGCTGGAGATCCTTTTGGGTCAGCTGATTTAGCGGGATCTTGCCCAGCTGCGGAATGATGTGCTGGTAGATGTTGCCCTCATAATTGGATTGGGTAGTGGGGCGAAGGCCAGGCTTGGTATAGTTCTGATACCAGAAGTCCATCCACTCTCCGAAGGGCATATCCGGGCGGATCTTCTCTGACTTTGATCCTCCCACTTCTTCCATCAGCTTGGTCAGCTTTTCCTGGCACTCCCGCTTGGTCTTGGCCAGTACATTTTTCGTCTTGGGCAGGCCCTTGTCATCGTATCCCACCACGGCACGGCCTTCCCAGCGGCCATCCTTTCTCTGCCTTATGGTGCCGGTTCCGCTTTTCCGTTTCCTTGCCACGGTTTCAGCTCCTCTCCCAACAGATTTTTCAGGAAGCCGCCCACCACATCGCTGGCGGCTCTCTGCATGTCCGGTGTCACATGGGTATAAGTATCGAGGGTAAAGCTGGCGTTGGTATGTCCCAGAATACCAGAGAGGGTCTTGGCGTCCACACCGCTGGCCAGAGCATGGGTGGCGAAAGTGTGGCGCAGATCGTGGAAGCGAATGTGGGGCAGTCCCGCTTCCTTCAGCATCACCTTCATCCAGTAGTAGGCGGCGCTGGGACGCACCGGCTTCTCTGGGGCCAGGGGCTCCGGGAAGATCCACTGGCTGATGGCGTGTTTCTTCCGCTCCTTCAGACGCTGGACAGTGCTGGGCGGCAGTCGGATGGTGCGCCTGCCCTGACTGGTTTTGGTTTCACCGATCTCCAGCTCACCCCGCTTTGGCACATGCACCGAGCGGAGGATTTTCAGCGTCCCGGCGGTTTCATCGAAGTCCCGCCACATAAGGCCGCAGATCTCACCCCGGCGCAGGCCGGTGGTCAGCTCCGTGTAGAAGAAGTCCCGCCAGACTTCGTTTTTGTCCACCGCCGCCAGGAACGCATCGATTTGTTCCCGGTCCAGCACCCGCTTGGGCTTGTAGTTGTTCTTGGGCAGCTTGGCCCCGTCGGTGGGGTTGTAGGGAATGATGTGGTCGTGCTCCGCATCCTTGAGACAGCGGTGGAGCATGGCGTGGATGCGGAGCACCATGGTGTCCGACAGCTCGTGTCCGTACTCCGGGTGGTCGTGGATCCGTCCTTCTTTTTTCAGCTTCCGGTACAGCTTCTGAATGTCCATCCGGGTGATGCGGGAGATGATCTTGCCGCCCAGATAGGGATCGATGTAGCACCGGATGTACTGCTCATAGCTGCGCAGGGTATTGGGCCGCAGGGTGACAGCGCCGTACTCCTCCATCCAGCGGTCCAACCACTGGCGCAGAGTCATGCGGCTGTCCTCGGTGAGCTGTGCATCCTGGTAGAGCTCCATGTCCCGGTGGAGCTTGGCCAGCAATTCTTTCTGCGTCTTTCCCAGCACATACCGGAAGATGGGTTCGCCGTTTTGCTTGTGGCCCACCACGATGCGTCCTTCCCATCGGCCATCGTCCCGCTTGCGCACCATGCCGTCCCCGGATGGTCTGCGCTTTCCCATATTCTCAATCCTCCTCTCTCATTTGTCGGCAGGCCCGGTCTGTCTCCTCCTCGTCGAAGGAGTACAGACCGTCTGCCTCCAGTTCCTTGCTCAGTCCCCAGGCCAGTTTGAACCCGGCGGTGAAGCTGGCCAGGGAGATTGTTTCTTTTAATAAGTTCTGCGTGTCCACCAGATGCATGAGCCTGCGCCGCTGCATCTTGTCCAGGCAGTCCCGCACTTCCTGGCGGGTGTTCTCAATGTCTGCTTCCAATTCTGACACATCCGGCTCCCGGAAGAACCGCTGATGCAATGCTCTCATGTAGTCGTTCATGTGTGCCGCCTCCTATCAGCAACACACAATACTCGAACCGCTTTGCAATATCCAGCCCTTATTTGAAACTTTTTCAGAAAGATTCCGCCGCCGGCAATGGCTTTTTATCTTTGTATTGCATAACAGATTCTGACACGCTTGCACACCGTCCAAGGATCACACCGACTTCTGGAAGTCCAGTGCGTCCTTGAAGGAAATGCGGCCGTTGGTGCGCTTCATATCCCGGATGGCCTTGCCCCGCAGGCGCTGGTATTCACCTTCGTCGATGTCGGTGTCGTAGGCGATGATCTGCGACAGCACATGGAGATCCACCCCCTGCTTGAACAGCAGCGAGCCGATGCGCCCGGCATAATAATCCAGCGTGCCGGTCATCATGGCGGAGAGCGCTTCGGGCAGGAAGGCGCCGGCGTTCTTCGTGTTCAGATAGCCGAGATAGAACTCCACCGCTTTTTCGATGAACTCGCTCTGGCTTTTGCAGTTATCACTCCGGTAGGTGTCCTCGATTTTTTCCCTCACAGAGGGGGTGAAAAAGACGGTTGTTTTCTGTTTCCCTTTGACCATAAAAGTCCCCTTTCTTTTCACAACTACCTCAAATCCCTTGGGACTGTAAGGATTGTCCCAAACAGAGCGTTCCTCGGCCTGATTTTCCTCCAAAGGAACGCCCTGTGAAAACCCCTGAAACTGCCCGCACTGCGGGCAGTTGTGGATGGCACGGCGCACAAGGAGCGTCGTGCTTTTCTCCTGCTTGTCTTTCGTCGGCTTCCCACTCCCTCGAAAACCGGCTCAAATGCCCCTCAATTTCCCGGGGCGGGGTACTCGGTCGGCCAGCTGTTCAAAGCCGCACACAGCCCCTCACAGGCCGCTACAGAGCGGGAATCTTCTGTCGCTTATGGGTGACAGGAAGATAAGGCAGTATTCCTCCGGGCCGGACACCAAATGCTGGCGCATCATCTCTCCGCATTGCAGGATCCGGTAGACGGTGATTTGGGTGCAGTGCTCAAACTCCGCACAGCGCTCTTTTGCAAAAGTCCGCTGCTCGTCCGTGAGGTTTCCCCGATTCTCGTCACAGAGAAACAGTGCGACGGCATCTTCGTCGATGGGTTCCCTGTGGGTCTGGTTCCATTGGTAGACGATGTACTTCCGCTTGTCCGCCGTGGTCATGGCCAGCAGGGGCAGCTCCTGCCGGATGATAGCACTCAGCTCCTGCATCAGCATACCGCCGCACACTCCTCTCCCTCCAGCGCAGCCATACGCTGTTGGATCCGCTGTCGTTCCAGCGCCAGGTCGGCCTCATAGAGCTGCCGCTCATGGAACTGATCGATGGCCATCTGAATGGGCAGGATGTGATAGAGCAGACGGCCGTTGCGCTTACGCCCCTCCTTAGTGACCACATTGGTGCGCTCGGTACGGATGAGCGAGCGCTCCTCCAGCTCCATCACATACTTGCGCACCGTGGTCACAGACTTCCCGATGGCCTCCGAGATCATCCGGTAGCTCACCAGACACTCATAGGTTTTTCTGTCCTCTCGGCTGAGGAGATACCCATAGATGGAGATAGCATCCGAGGACAGGCCCAGAGAAAAAATTTCATTGGGTACCGGGAAATAGTTCTTGATGGGATCCCGCTTGGCCCAGTTCTTCTTCATTTCACACCTCCAGACTGTTCTTCCGCCCACTGCATGAACTTTTCTTTCGGCACCACCATGCGGTTGCCCACACGCAGGGTGGGGAAGCTGGGTTCGTGCATCACCTCGTAGGCTGTGGAGATGGACACACCCAGCGCTTGCGCCACCAGCTTCGCGTTGAGGAACAGCGGCAGGTCGTCGTAGCTTTTACAGGTTGAGAGTTTCATTTCAATACCTCCGATCATTTTCAAGTACAGAGAAAATTTTTCTTGCGTTTCGGAGGCCTCTCTGATAGACTGAACACAGATTGGACTGTGTTTTCCGAAACGCGGCGGGCCGTTGAACTGTTGCAGCAGTTCAGCGGTCTTTTTTGTTCCTGTTTGGCCATCACCATACCCGTTCCTGCCCTGCGGCCTTGTTTGACGCACACGGCGTTTGCTTCACCTTGGTACGCTCGATTGCTCCTTCTATGACAACGTCCTGGCGATACTTTCCGGTGAGTATCTTCTTTGGTGATGGGTATTCCGTTTTCAAGGTGCAGTTGCCCTTTCGGCTAATTTCAGTGTAGAGTGAAAAAAACGCATTGTAAATCAGGAAGTGATCTTGAGAGGAGGCGGGCCGATGGCAGGTGGAATTCCCCCATTGCTGCTGAAGGCAGAAGAGAAAAATCGGTGGTCTGTGGTTCTGCACCACGCAGACGGCAAGGCGACCATACTTCCTTCTGCAACTCCCGCCGAGCATCTGATTGCCGCTTCGGAGATCGACTACAGCCCATACCGCCGGGAGATCCAGAATCTGCGGGAGCACCATCCCTTGTTTGAAGAGCGTTTTGAGGTCTCGCAGGAGGACTTTGAAGACTTTGTTGCCGAGGCGCTTCTGCTGCCCAGTATGCTTCGGGATATCGATCCGGTAGGGTACTTTGTTCTGGAGCAACTCTTGGACCAGTCCCTGCGGCAGCAGGATGACGGCAGTGCATTATTTTTCCTCCGTGCCGCAGCACAACTGCTTCAGATATTGGAGGAGCCTGTTCGGGCTCAGGTATACTTACGAAATATACTGGAGATTGCCTGTGACGGTATGGAGCGAGCCACACAGCAGGAGCGTTACCAGAAACTGATTGGCACTTATCCGGAACTGCAGCCCCTGTGCGATCCGGCTCTGCTGCCGGATGGGCCAAGTAAAGGGCAGGTCTATGCCGCCCATTCCATCTTTGGTCTGATGGGGTTGGAACTCGCCCTGTACTTCCATCAGGACAAGCAGCGCATTGCCCGTTGTGATTACTGCTGGCTTTATTTCATTCCCAAGACCAGGAAAGAAACCCACTACTGCGACCGGGAGACAGACGGGTTTCCCTGTAAGCAGAGAGGTTCCCGCTTCAAGCGCAATCTGGACGTCGAGCAGGACGCTGCTCTGTTGGCCTGCAAACGGCTGCGGGATCGGATGTATGCCCGTATGCAGCGCTATGACTGGGCCCATGAGAACAATCGCCAGAATCTGATTCCTATGGACTACATGCAATATACGTACTGGAGCGAAAACGCCCGCCTGGCCCGGATTGACTATCTGGACGGAAAGCTGACAGCGGAGGAATTCCTCCGGAAGATCGATATTATGCATGATCTGGAAGATTACACCGTGGATGAAGTACCGGCTCCGCCAGCGGATACTGCCTGGCAGCAGATGGTGGCCGGAAACATAGGATTTGACCCGGAAACGCACTATCCAGAAACATTCATGCAGTTGGATTTGGGAATTGACGATCCCCAATGGCAGACCTGCTCAGCGGATGATTTGCGGCGCCGGGATCAGGCCGGGCACCAGAGCCTGCGTGAAAAATACGGGAAGAAATAAAATGAGCCGGAGGGCACTTCACACAGAAGCGCCCTCCGGCTGTATTCTTTGTTTAGGCGATATAAATTTTGTACTGCTTGCCTTACGGCTCTGTCTCATAGGGCCAGGTATTGATGCCGCCGAATTCGTAGATGTTGGTGTAGCCCAGTTCGGACAGCGTGGAGGATGCGGTCTTGCTGCGGTTTCCGCTGCGGCAGTAGACCAGCACGGTGGAATCCTTTTCGGGAATTACCTCAGCGGCAGTATCCTCGTCGATGGTACCCACCGGCAGCAGAACGGCCCCGGGGATGTGACCGCTGTCGTATTCGTCCTGCTCCCGCACATCCAGAACAATCACTTTCTGGGTGTCCATCATTTCTTTGGCTGCTTCCTGGGTGATCTGCTCATAGGAGCCGTCTGCGGCATTTCCGCCGCATCCGGTCAACAGCAAAAGCAGAGAGGAGAGTAAAATTGCAATTCGTTTCATTTGAGTTCCTCCAGAAGTCCGGCGGCAAAGGCTTTGTGGCCCTGCTCCGTAAAGTGTACGCCGTCGTAGGCCAGTGGGACGTTCCATTTCCCGGCGTCGGAAAAGCGGACGCTCAACTGCTCCGCCAGGGCTTGACAGAGGCGGGCGAAGGTATGGGAATCGTCAATGAGCTGCTGGCTGGGTACCCACTCGCCCCGAGTCATCGGCGGCGGGGCAATCATCAGGATCTTGCTTCGTTCTAACGGGACAGCAGTGAGAAATCGCTCCAGCCTCTCAGCCGCCTGCTCCGGGCTTCGCCCCTGGAGCAGATCATTGGTGCCCAGCATGACAATCAGCAGGTCGGTGTCATCCGGGAAGGCAGGAGCGGCAGACGGAATCTCCCGGCCATTCTGTCCCATGTTGCAGACATTCCAGCCGGTTTCCGCAGACAGGATGTCCGCCCACCGGCTGTCTGCATCATAGCGACCGCCAAAATAGCCCCGGGGGTCGTAGCCGTAGGTGTTGGAGTCGCCCAAGCAGACGACCTTCATCGATCATTTCCCTTTCTCTGCATTACTAAACCGCCGATAATAGTCTTCCAGCTTTTCATCGCAAATCCGCTCGATTTCTTGCTTTTCCTCCCGGGTCAGCTTCTTCCAGACGGACTCGTCCACCTGAATCACGCCCAGGGTTTTGGTGTGGTGAAGCATCTGCATATCCTCAAACCGTTTGAAGGGATTGGATAGGATATTCCGCTGGGCCTGGGCGTCGGTATAGCCGCCCTTGGCGTAGATGCTGTTGGCCTTCTCCACCACCAGGCCAGCCGCTCTGCGGTCCTCGTAGAACTCCCGAAAGTAGGTGACGATATCGCTGAGCTTCACCCGACCTTTATCATCTGCAAACAGAAGCACTGCCTTGAGGAGTACCGGCTTGTAGGAGTAGCTCATGTCCATCTGCCGCACCATATCCAGAAACAAATCCTTGCGGTTAGAGTCATCAATGAGTGTCCAGCCGTACTGCTCGGCATATCGCTGGAGGGTCTCCTCTTTGAAATACTTGAAGGTCCGATGCTCGCTCATGGGGACTACCAGATCAGGCACCAGCAGGCCCTCCCGGACATACCGCTCGATGGTCTCCGTCTGCACATCCACTCGGCGGACGAACTCCATCTGGGAGATCATTCCTGCGGCCTCCTCCTGCCAGTTGAAGATGTCCACCAGCTCGTAGTCCAGGGCGTCCACCGGCCAGTCGATGAGGGCATCCGGGCGTTCACCCTTGTCATAAAGCCCCTGTTCGGCGGTTTTCTGCTGTTTGGTGCCCAACACCAGAGCGCCGGGCTTGTACTCCTTCAGCCGGAACAGACGGTGCATGGAGTAGGGCATGTTGTACTGGCTGGCATTGTCCACAAAATCAAACACCATCAGGCTCTCCTTGCCAGGGGATAGCCGCATCCCGCGGCCCAGCTGCTGGGTATAGAGTACCTTGGACATGGTGGGTCGGGCCATAAACAGGACTTCCGTAGCTGGGCAGTCCCAGCCCTCGTTGAGCAGGTCACAGGCGCACAGCACCTTGGTCTCGCCCTTTTCAAACCGGGCGAGCACCTCCCGGCGGTCGCTGGCCTTGATCTCGCCGGACACCGCCTCAGCGGCCACACCAGCGTCATGCAGCCGCCCGGCGATCTCCTGAGCGTGCTTGACGGAGGCACAGAAGATGACCGTCCGCTTGTCCTTTACATACTGGAGCCAGGTGTCCACGATGAGCCGGTTGCGCTCCGGCACATAGATCTTGCTCTCCAGGTCCCGGATGTTGTACTGGACGCTGTTGAACCGCACTTTGGTCAAATCGATATTGGTGTGGATGCGGATGCACCGCACCGGCACCAACTCGCCGATCTCTACGGCGGTCTGGATGTCCAGTTTGTGGGCGGTGTTCTTGAAGATGTCCAGGATGTTCTTGTCGTCGGCCCGCTCCGGCGTGGCGGTCAGGCCCAGGGTGAATTCCGGCGTGAAGTAGGACAGGACCTTCTGATATGTATCGGCGGAGGCGTGGTGGGCCTCGTCCACGATGATGTAGCCGAAGTCATCCGGCTTGAACCGCTCCAGGTTCAGCGCCACGCTCTGGATGCTGCCGCACACCACGAAGGCGTTGCCCTGCTTCATGCTCTCCACATAGCGGCCCACGGTGGTCCGGGGCCACAGCTCCCGGAAGGTCTTTGTGGCCTGGTCTACCAGTTCCACCGTGTGGGCCAGGAACAGCGTGCGCTTGCCGAACCGCTTGGCGTCCATGACGGCGGTCACCGTCTTGCCGGTGCCAGTGGCGTGGTAGAGCAGGGCGATGGTCTCGAAGTTGCAGCGCATCTCCTCCAGAGCCGCCAGGGCCTGTTTCTGGTGTTCCTTCAGCTCAAGCTGGGAGCCGTCCAGAGACTTGCCCCGCTGGGTGGGGAGGTAGTCCTCAATCTCCTTGAAGTTGGGGTGTTGGCCCAGGAATACCCGCAGCTCGTCCTTGACGGTCTCCGGCTGCTGCTGCATCTGCCGCACCGCCCAGCGGTACACGTCCCAGCCCAGGTAGATCATGCTGTTCTGCTTGAGCAGGTCATCATAGAACTTGTTCTGGGAGATCAGCTTGGGGTTGTGGGAAGCTTCGTCGTCGATCTCAATGGCCACCTTTCGCCCGCCGTTTTCAATCAGAAAGTCAGCAAACCGGCTGTTCTGGTAGATGTCGGAGAAAGGGTACTGGGAATAGAGATAGCCGGCTTTCTCAGCGCCAAAAGTGTCGGAGAACAGTTCGATGAACAGATCCTCGGCACTGCTGCCGGAAGCGGAGCGGTAGGTGGGCATGAAGGTCACCTCACATCATTCGTTTTAATCGTTCAGACTGCGGGACTTTTGTTTGAAGTTCCCGAAGCTTTGCCAGAGAGATTGGGCGCTGACCGTTTTTCTGTATTTTCCCGCAATGCTCCCAGGCCAGTTTTCCGGGCCCATTGTATTCCTCGGAAAAAGTGCCGTCTTTATGTATTTTCAGCACGAGTAGCCACTCCGGCTCACTGGAAATGGCAATACGACTAATTTGTGTTGCTTTGATCTGAACCAGGCGTCCATCAGGAGCTTGGCCATCATGTGTTTTCTCAGATGCCTCGAATAGCTTTAGCCCATAGCAACAGGCCACCAAAGCTTCACCAATGCTCCCAATCATGTGGCCATCTGGCGTATAGTGCCTTCCAGGAAACAGGTCTTCCAGTTCCTGAGATATGCTATAAAGCATTTTTATCTTTTCTGCAACTAAATCCTGAATCACTGAACCGCTCATCCCTGCACTTCCTTCAGCAAGATTTTCTTCTCAAATCCGCCCCGCTTGGTCGCTTTGTCTGCCCGTACTTTCTCCAGTTCTTCCAATGTCCAGCCGCGGGCTTTCACAACAGCCTGCACGACCTCTAAAAGGTCGGCCAGCTCCTCCAGGGATTTGCTCTCCTGGTACTCCGCCAGCTCTTCATTTAGCTTCTGGTCCAGAAGATGTATGTAGTCCTCATCCGTAAGCGTTTCGCAGACACAGAGTTTCCCGTCTGCTTCAATAATCTCAGGAATACGATCCCGCACCAGCTTGTGATAGGCTTTAGTAGGCATCCTTCAGCCTCCTCAAAATTTCCTCATCCGCAGGGCAAAATGCATACTGATCAATTTCCTCTACCGTAATCCAGCGGATGTCATTATGCTCCAATTTCTGGGGAATGCCCTCACGGATGGTCGCATGAAACAGTGTCAGGTGAACCGTAAGATCCGGGTATTCGTGAACCACATCCATGAAAACCTCACCCACATCCAGAGTGATAGCCAACTCCTCCTGGCATTCCCGGATGAGTGCCTGTTCCCTGGTTTCTCCCGGCTCTACCTTGCCACCAACGAACTCCCACAGCAGCCCTCTGGTTTTATGGGCTGGGCGCTGGCAAATCATAAACTTGTTTTCGTCCCAAATCAGGGCTGCTACAACTTCTATGATACTTTGTTTCATTGTTCCTCTCCACATAGTGTATGCAAACTGTACTGCATTTTTTAGCTGCGAAAACTTATTTTGTATCTGTCTTCATTTTCTCAATGCCCTTATGCTGTGTTGGGCGAAAAGCCATTACCATTTGACTCTTTCATTATTTTCCCTCTCCGTTGAGTTATTGGCGTTTTCCAGTGTACTGGCTCGTAGAAAACGACGGTAGAGTCTTTTCCTTTCCCGGCTAAATTTGGTTGTGAACTCTCAACACTTGGTGGTCAGTTACATTTGACCCAAACACTTCTGCTTTGATATGTTTCAAAAAATCATTTTTCATGTCATATTCCCCAAAAAACTTTGTTTCCTCTATTTGTCGTCAGGTACAATCTCAATGATATCTTCAATACCACAGTTCAGTGCCGTACAGATCTTCAAGAGAATTTCTGTAGTAACATGGCCGTTTCGCCCCATTTTAGTAACAGAAGCGGGACTGATTCCTGCCTTTGTACATAGGTCTTTCTTTTTCATGTCTTTGTCGATAAGAAGCTTCCAAAGCCTTTTATAACTGACTGCCACAGAAGATTCCTCCATACTGATAAATAAAAATGCTCTGCCGGGTGGCAGAGCATTTGACTTATGCGGTCATGCCGCCAAGGTCTATTCCAACACCTGACAGTTTTATATATAGATACCACAATCCATTAGGATTAAGAAATGATGAATTCAAACTTTTTAATCAAAAATATGTAATATACCATACCCCCCATCAAAATTGTTCCACAAATTTAGGAAGATCAATTTCACTATAACCAGAAACAGGCTTGCAATTCTTGCATTTTCTCTTTTCTCTACATCGTTTCGCCTTAATTATATATATTGCTTTTTTAAATACATCCCCACTGGCTTTAACCAAATCAACAGGCACTGCATTACCTATCTGGAGGGCCGCATCCGTCAGAGAATTCCCAAAGGCAAAATTATCAGGAAAAGTTTGAAACCTTGCAGCTTCTCTAATGGAGATTGCCCTATCTTGTGCATAATGCCCGTATCTACCTTTCGAATAAAAAAGACAACCTCCGGTCATAGTTGGAGAGGGTTTGTCGGGATCCATAATCCCATACACATCACCATGGCCGCTAAAAGTCTCTCCTTTATCATTTTTCTTTTTATGGCAATCTAATACCATGTCCTCAGGTAGCCCAGAGCGCGAGCCTCCGTTTTGCCTTATTAGCTTCATCCGTCTAATTGTTTCATCTTTTAAATTAGCACACTTATGATTGAGAATTCGTTGTTCAGGGTCATTGTAGGTTTCCCCAGCTTTAATGGCAGGTAGATCTCCAATTGCATCCCTTACTGTTCTCCAGGGCAAAAGATTTCCATTAGGCTCTTTGGCATGTGTGGGTTTGGGTAGCATAAACTCAAACTGTTCCTCCACTAATTCTTGTTGAATATCCTTACGAACAGCATGAAGTACAAACCTTTTCCTCAACTGTGGAACTCCATAGTCAGCAGCATTGAGAATATCCTCAATAACGACATAGAATTTTTTCAATCTATCTAAAAAGTCATTAAGGATTTCTTTATTATAGTCATCTTTTATTCCGGGAACATTTTCCATTAACACAAATGGCGGCTTTAATTCCTCAATGATGCGCAAAAATTCAAATAAGAGTTTTTTTCGCTCCTCAACTGTCTTGTGTTTATTTTTAGGATTCTGACGTGAGAAGTTCTGACAAGGGGGGCAACCTGCTAATAAATATACACTATCACGGCAAATATGAGCCGCTTTTAATATTTCTTCACCAGATAATGTGCATATATCTCTATGAAGCACATTCACTTTTGAAAGTGGTGGGTAGGCAGAATATATATCAATAGCTTTTGGCTCTATTTCTACAGCTGCTCTTATATTAAATCCGGATAAAGTAAGCCCACATGAGACGCCCCCACAGCCAGAGAAAAGATCAATGGCATTGTAGGAAAATCTCATTCGGCTCCCCCCTCATTAGGCTCAAATGCGGCTATTTGCTTTGGCCCTGTTGGTGTATTAATGAACGGAGGACGTATTTTACTACGAAAAGCCTGTCGTTGCTGTGAGCACAGTGCCTTAAAGTCGCAAGCTGTACAACTTTGTTTGCATGCGCGTTTAGGAAAATCGCCACTCAAAATTCCTTGCACAGCCCATTCGATAACATGGATAGCATTTTGAACAGACTCATCATCGACAGGAATAGCTGTCCTCTTATTATCCTTTAAAGTGTGGATGTGTCCTGTTTCTACATTTTCTCCGAGCACTTCCTTTGCTGCACGTGAATATAGCTGCACCTGAAGAGACATATCTCTCCAGTCATAATCTGCGACATCCTCTGGAGATTCCATCGTTTTAAAATCAATCACCGCTGCCTCTGTAATGCCTTGCAAAGGGTCTTCGAACAAAAGCAAATCAATTGCACCTGTAATCAACGCATCTTTAACAGATATTTCGAAACGTGCTTCATCCTGACGCAAGCGCCCAAAATCAGCAGCATATTTTTGGGAATATTCCGTTAGGATATGAGTAACAAGCGCTTTTGCCCGTTCATAAGACCCTGGGCGATTGATGGGGTCTTTACTGGGAAATACATGTTTTAACATGAATGTAGAATTAACAATTTCAGTCACTTCTTCCTCAGTAGGAGCATGGTCCTTAAAACACTGATGTAACCTCTCTAAAATAGTATGGCTTGTTTTTCCAAATCCAAAGAGTTCAGGGACAGTAGCGTTATAACCATATACCGTAGAAAGCTTATATGCGTATGGACAGGTTAGATAACTTTTAACAGATGAATAATCTGTTGGGAAAGCATTTTCATCAAACCTTGGCTGTGGATCTATTTTCATGGCTAATGGATCCAACTTTTTATCATCTCGTAGATTGGGAGAAGTAAAATTCACAAAGAAACTGGACGGTTTAGCAGCACGCTTTAACCCGGGGTGAATTTTACTTCCGGTAAGATACAAGCAGCGTTCCGCTCGGGTAATAGCTGTATAAAACAGCCGGGCTTCGTCTTCGGTTTTAGTTCCGTATGCACCTCGGTTGATCGCATTAGACATCAATGCAGAGGGGAGTTTTCCGTTATACGTTTCTTTTCGATGGGGGAATCTACTTGCAATTAAATCAACGACAAAAACAACCGGGTATTCCAAGCCCTTTACCCTATGAATTGTCGAAATATCTACAGCATTCTCTTTTGAAAGGTAGTCTAAACTCTCAAGTTCGTAACTGTTTTTTGCAATGTTTCCAATAAAGTTCAACATCTCAGCATAACGAGAGGCAGAATCAATGCTGGTATATGTCTTTTCTACATCCAAAATGATCTTACTGAACAGCCCTAAATCCCGAAGCGCAGTTTCATCTGGAAGTAGTCTTACATTAAAGGCATCCATCAAATCGTGCAAAAAAGCCTGGGGATAAACTTTTCGGCGAGATCCAGATGTAGGTGCATGAATATTTTGATTCCACGTATTTAGCACTTTTATAAAAGTTCCTTCATTTGCGTGTGGGAATGTGGGAAGAACACGCGTGTGGAAAAACTCAATAGCAACCTCCCGCAGCAAGCCACTGTTGCGAAGCAACTCCATAGAATCCTGGACAACGATTGCATATGGACGATCAAAAATCCCACCTTCGCCTGTTGTCCTATATGGGATTCCATGTCTTGTTAACGCATCTACAAAGTCTTTGTCTCGATTATCACCATTGCTATTGTGTATACTTCGAATCAAAATAGCAAAATCGCTATAGGCGAGACCTCGGCATTTTTCCGTCCCGTCATCATTGATTCCCTCAACATATTTTGTTCCCACTAAACTTTCGATTCTTTGTGCAATCCATTCTGCCTCTTCTTGCCTCTCATCAAACCAAAGTTTTCGTAAATCTTGAATATTCCCATCAGAATAGGAAGTAATATCTTTATTTAAACGAACGAGACTATTTGTGCGCTGAATGAAATCATTTGCCCCACATACAATTGCATTAGTGCTCCTAAAATTAATTAATAGGCGATGAATAGCAACATTAGAGTATCGCTCAGAGAAAGTCAAAATATTTTCTACATTAGCTCCACGCCATCCGTAAATGGACTGATCGTCATCGCCAACCACAAACAACATATTGAGATGATTTGCTAATGTGCGAATAAACTCCTCTTGGATAGGGTTAATATCTTGATATTCGTCTACAAACAAATACTCATACTTTGCAATGTGTGAATTGGCCTTACTTCTTATTTTCTTTAATTCTTGCACGCCTAAGCGAATTGCAAAAGAAAAATCCATATATCCCGCATGATCTAATGCTTCACTAAGATTATACAAGTGAGTGTATAATTCCGGGTCATATTTTTGGATCTCACTTAGTTCTATCCCTTCGTTATTCATTGTCTGCCATGCATCTGCAAGAGGTAAGATTGTTTCTTTAAAATACTTCCCTCGCCCGTAGTGAAGCCCAATTTGACGAAATCTGGACATTAAGAACAGAATAAGCCCGTTTTTATCCAGAATGTCATACTGCCGGTATTTCGCATCAATATCACCAAGTAGCTTCTGACAAAAAGAATCCAATGTACCAATAAACATTGCTCCAATATAGTTTTCAGGTAATTGTAGCTTTTTCAAAGCTTCTGCAACTCGGCGTTTGATAGATTCTGCAGCTTTTTCTGTAAAAGTGAACGCAATAATGCTGTCAGGTGAAGCGCCATTAGCAACAAGATACGCAATTTTATATGCAAGAGTACGTGATTTTCCTGAACCAGCGCATGCTAAACACAGAATATGTTTGGCATCGTCAACAACTGCATCATATTGGTCTTCTGTAAGATTATTTTTGAGGATTTCATTAATGTTCTTTATCATATATCCCCCTCCTATAAGAAGCGCATTTTGATTAGCGATACTGAAAACTGCAGAGTTAGACGGGTTATAATTTTCTGAGAAAACGAATTTTTAAGTAAGCCGCTAATGAAATATATCTATTCTGACTTTCTGGCAGAAAAGGCACGCAGCAACCATTTCACCGCCATTTAGGCTTTGCAAATAAAATAATTTTTAGTTTTTGTAACTGTCAATTATAAAAGAATATTTCTGTATGCATAGACCAAATGCTCTGCCACTCGGCAGAGCATTTTAGTGATCGCAGCTATGCCGCCAAGGTCTATTCCAACACCTGACAGCGTTGTGTATAATAATAGCATATTCAACAGATATGCGCAAGGGAATCCTGCATTCAAACGATTTTTGCTTTCTAAAAGCATAATCTCAAAGTACTCTATAATGCCTTTTTAGCCACAATTACTTTATTGTATAACCATGCCAGTGACAGAGAAGGAAATTATTGGAGTTCCTCGATGGCGCGGGATCATCGGGTGTTCTTTGATTGGTCTCTTTGCCCTGTATGTCATCTATCAATAGATTTGTATTCCCGTGCAGGCAGTATATCTGGCTCTCTATAGTTTCCTGGAATGAAGGAGTACATCTTCTTTCACGAGGCAAAGAATCTGGCATACTGTATGTACTTTTATCCGGAATATATGAGGAGAATAAGACCTGGAATCCGATTCTGAGAAATGTCCAGCAGAACATGTAAGAAATTCATGACCCCTATCAGGCCACGGAATTAACGCAGTGTTTCATTTAAACCCAGTCAATCACTACGATCAGGCGGTGGAGCGTACAGCTACTGCTATTTTCTGGATGTTCGGCCAAGATAATATAGCTTTATTGTAATCTTTATTTGATTGCGATATAATGCAATTAACAGTAATAACGGAGGTATGGGAAATGCGCAAAAAATTTGACGAGCGGATTCCTCGTTATACAGATTTGATTTTGCCCACTTTCTTGGCCTTAAAAGAACTTGGTGGCTCTGGAAAAAATGACGAAATACTAACCAGTGTTATTCAGGACCTTAATTTATCAGATGAAATTGTTGATTTCCCCCATAAAGATAGTACAAGCATGTCAGAGCTATCGTATCAGTTGGCGTGGGCAAGAACTTATCTAAAAAAGTATGGTGTTATTGAAAACAGTGCCCGTTGCGTGTGGTCCATTCTTCCGGAGTTTACTCAAGAAACAACTTTAGATGCAAAGAAAATTGTCCAGACAGTAGTTCAGAAAGATGCAGAACAGCGGCAAACCCGATCAGCATTGTCTGAGAACGCTGATGATACACCTGAGGACGATGGAATTGGAATACCTGATGAAGTAAAACCGTGGCGTCAAAGGTTGCAAGAAATTCTCCAAACAATGGATCCTTATGGTTTTGAACGACTTACGCAGCGGATTCTGCGTGAATGTGGATTTTCACAAGTAGAAGTCACCAAAAAATCCGGTGATGGCGGAATTGATGGTACTGGAAAACTTCGAATGAACGGACTCTTTAGTTTTAATGTTGCTTTTCAATGCAAACGCTACTCTGGCGTCGTTGGTGCTGGAGAAGTTCGTGACTTTAGAGGATCCCTTAACAATAACATTGAGAAAGGGCTCTTGATTACAACAGGTACATTCTCAAAGTCTGCAAAACTGGAAGCTGCAGATCCAGGAAAACGACTGATAGACTTAATGGATGGTGAAGAGCTCATTGATAAAATCGTGGAGTTTAGCATTGGGGTCCGCGAGGTAAAGGATTACGAGATTGATGAGGAATTCTTTAAAAAGATATAGTAAAATCGACTTAGAGTTTAGCCGGTTTTCTTTGTATATAGCGTGCTAAAAACTGATACGCCTGAGGGGCAGAAATGACTTGCATTCAGGCTTCGTCAGAGGTACAATACCCCAAACCCGAACAGTGAAAAGAGCCCTTCTGGACAGGCGGCGGCAGCGGATGCCGCGCCTGGTCAAGAAGGGCTCTTTGACCACATGTTTGACCACAGACAGCGGCGGAGCACTCGGAAACAGTGGAATTAAGAGCTACAAAGAGTGAGCGAAATGTAGCGGAAATGGTTAAAAACCATTAAAAAGTATCAGAAAAAATTTAGTTCAACCGTTTGGGACTAGAACCAATTAAAAGCGATTATAAAAAAATAATAGTATTAGAACGAACTCTATAACATGAGAGAGTAGTCTGCCTTGCAAGTTGCCTCCCGCACACGGATACTACGATGGCAGTTATAATTTCATCGCGGAAAGGGATTCCTGTTCTGGTTTACAGTTATGTGTCTGCATGAAAACAAATATTTCCCGGTAGGCACAGAGCATAGGTGGACTGCATGACTTTCCGATCTTCTGCGGTCAGCGGACAGTAATGTCCTGCCTGGAAACAAGCTTGCAGGGTAGCAAGATCCATTCCTGAAGTGGCAAATGGAATTACGGTTTCCTGCTTTAGGTTTTCCAAAATCAAAGACCCATATGGATCCAGATCCCCATGGTGCAGATAAAAAGCGTCTGACTTGGAAGCGTGGACCATGCGATGGACACTCGTCCGTGTGGAATTTGAGAAACCACCCAAATATAAAACGTCTCGATCTTCTGGTGGCATGTCGTGATAAGTAGTGAGGTTCTCTATGGTGATGACGGTGGTGATGACGATCTGGGCCTCCAGGAGGGCAGACCGTATTGCACTTCAGCCGTCAGAGGTCAAGCCAATACCATCTGGAAGATCAGTAACGTGGGTAAATGAGTCCGGAAGTTCCGATGTACAGCCTCCTTTCAAATAGAGGTAGGTTGGATTTTTCTCAAAATTGTAAAGATTGTAATTTTCAGGATCTGCTTTTTCCGCCGACTAGTCCGTCAGATCAGAGAGAATACTGAAGATCATTCCGGAAACAGACTGAAAGTGCTTGGAGTCATGGAATACTGCCTCTGAAAAATTACGCACATAAGTCTCTTTGTTCAGTTGCTCGATCTTTTCCAGGGCTAGCAGAACATCCCGCAGTTTCTCAAGATTTCCCTACAGACTGTATCCGGGGGAACGCCACGCCGTAACGCGGCAATCATCGCTCCTGCAAATCGACTGGATAGGTTGTCTGGCTTGCATCACCAGAATGCAAGGGGAAGATCCAACTGTTCCTGCTGCGCCTTTTGGGCCGGTTTTCGCTCTGAAACTTCAAGGATTTCCGGGATGTGGTCCAGCTGCAAGGTCACTTTCGTATAGTATCCCTTACAGAATATTTTCCTGGAAATGCTGGTGGAACCGCTTCTGTGCTGTCACTTTTCTGTCCAAAACCGACTGTCCTATTTTGGAGGATTTGCCGCTTGACGGAACTTCAAAAACCAATATAATAAATTTAGAATAATTCTAAATTGGTACTGAGCGCTATGACAAAGTATGGAAAGAAAATTTTACAGATTGTAAGTTCCTCTCGCAGTCATATGACGGCTGAGGAAATTTTTTGCGTGCTTCGTCGAACCTATCCCTCGGTCGTGCTGGCCACTGTATACAACAACCTCAATCGACTGTGGGAGGATGGACTGATCCGCAAGGTGTCGGTGGAGGGAATGCCGGACCGGTACGACCGGATCCAGCGCCATGACCATCTGGTGTGCAAAAGCTGCGGCAGACTGCTGGACATTGACCTGGGGGATCTGACTGCGCAGCTGGAGCAAAAGGCGGGGATCTCTATTTTGTCCTATGATCTGAAATTGACGTATCTATGTGAGGACTGCAGAA
>PPYF01028938.1_pt1 | contig 19163 bp, 19 predicted proteins | sample 1559871 | NCBI WGS metagenome assembly PPYF01 (sample SAMN08240021, study PRJNA423297) | Human gut metagenome, whole genome shotgun sequencing project. | reverse complement strand
ATATATGCCTATGCAGATGCCTATTCGCAGGGCGACTATCTGCTAGCATCGCTTGCCGACAGCGTTTATGTCAATCCTATGGGCGGTGTTGACGTGCATGGTGTTGCCTCGCAGATACCTTTCTTCAAGAATCTGCTTGACAAGGTGGGCGTGAAGATGCAGGTCGTGCGCGTAGGTACATTCAAGAGTGCAGTAGAACCATTTATGACTACAGAAATGAGTCCGGCGTCGCGACTGCAGACCCAAGTGATGATAGATTCCATCTGGAACTATATGACAGGGGTAATAACCGCTTCACGCGGGGTAAGCACAAGCAATGTAAATATGTGGGCCGACTCTCTGATGGCTCTTTGGCCACAGCATAAACTGCTCGCATCAAAGGCAGTTGACTTTGCTCAGTATCGCCGACTGATGGAAAACGAGCTGAGAGAAAAAATCGGCATTAAAGACGATGAAGACCTGCCTTTCGTGCTTCCTTCTGAATATATGGCCGCACAGAAATCATACTCTTCCGACAAACAGCACATTGCCGTGCTTTATGCAGTAGGTGATATAGTTGATTCCGGCGAAGGCGGAATTGTCGGTGCCACCATGGTGCCGGATATCGTGAAGCTCGCCGACGATAAGAATGTTAAGGGACTCGTGCTTCGCGTGAATTCAGGCGGCGGTTCAGCCTTTGCCTCCGAGCAAATTTGGGATGCTCTTGAATACTTTAAGTCGAAAGGCAAGCCTTTCTACGTCTCAATGGGCGACATGGCTGCTTCGGGCGGCTATTACATCTCTTGCGGTGCCGATAAGATTTATGCCGACCATACCACTCTTACGGGTTCAATAGGTGTGTTCGGTCTGATACCCGACTTTTCGAACCTCGCTACTGAAAAGCTTGGTGTTACCTTCGCCACAGTACAGACCAATGCCAATGCCGCTTTCCCATCGGTAATGACCGGTCTTAGCGAACAGCAGATTGACGCTCTCCAGAAATCGGTTGAAAACACTTACGACCAGTTCACATACCGTGTGGCACAGGGACGTGATATGAGCCAGGATTCAGTCAAAATGATTGCTGAAGGACGAGTGTGGACCGGCGGTGCAGCCCTCGGACTTGGTCTCGTAGACGAGATTGGTTCTCTGAATGCTGCAGTGACAGCCATTGCTGATGAACTCGGCATGGATGCCGACAAAGTGGTGACTTATCCCAATATTGAAGACAAGTTCTTCGCCCAGTTCCTCTCTAAGGCTCGCAAGAATATGGATATTGGAAACGTAACACTTGATTCACGCTGTGTGAACATCCTGCGAATGCTCGACCGCCTGCAGACCATGAATCCCGTGCAGGCGCGTATGCCCGAAATGAAAATTGAATAATAGCAGTATATTATTAAGGTGACATTTAAAACTCTGATATCGAAATTGGTGTTGCTGCCGAGTTCCAAACTCTACGGCGCGATAACCTTTATTCGAAATCAGATGTTTGAATGGAAGATACTCCCGCAGCATGAGTTTGACGTACCGGTAGTGGTAGTGGGCAATCTTGCTGTGGGAGGTACCGGCAAAACACCTCATACCGAATATATTGTAGAGACTCTTCGCCACAATTATCATATAGCCGTGCTGTCAAGAGGATATAAGCGCTCGACAAAGGGATTCATTCTGGCTACACCTTTTTCAAAGCCGCGCGACATAGGCGACGAGTCGTATCAGATGTATCAGAAATTCGAGCAGAAGGTGACTGTCGCCGTATGTGAAGACCGTGTTCACGGCATCAAGGAACTTCTGCGTCTTGACCCTGACATAAATCTCATTGTACTTGATGACGCTTTCCAGCATCGTTATGTGAAGCCTTCGGTGTCGATAGTGATAACCGAATACAATCGCCCATTATATGAGGACAAGATGCTTCCTTACGGACGCCTGCGCGAACCGGTGAGCAACATAGGTAGGGCCGATATCGTCGTTGTATCCAAATGCCCCGACACGATGAAGGACCTTGATTATGCCTTGTTCAAGAAGAATCTAGGTCTTTTCCCTTACCAGGACATATTCTTCTCGCGATATGCCTATCAGAGTCTTGAGCCTTTGTTCCCGGAACAAAGCCGCTCGGTGCCATGCCTTGACTGGATGGACGAGAACGATTCTATTCTTGCCGTTGCCGGAATAGATAATCCGAGGCCGTTTATCCGTCACCTGAAGAGCTATCTTCCCAAGGTGAGGGTTAACATATTCTCAGACCATCATAATTTCACCCGAAAGGACTTTGAACTGCTGCTCAATCGCTACAAGACGATGAAGGGTAAAAACCGCATACTCATAACAACGGAAAAGGACGCAGTGCGCATGGCCGCCAGTCCGTACTTCCCGCCGGAACTGAGAAGCTTTACCTATTATCTGCCTGTAAAAGTGGAATTTTCAGACCATGGCAATCAGGTATTCTCGCAGACACTCGTACGACTCATCAGAAACAGCAGACCATGACAACTTTACATGTCAGGTTTTCGTTATTCAGAAAATAAGCAAGCATTCGGACTTAACAGGAATAACAGGTTTCGCCGATTGCTGAAAACTCAAATAAAACACATAACTCAACACAGAACCATGTTAACTGAAATCAATCAAACCGCCGAATTCATACGCTCTAAGGTAGCCGGCGAAATGCCAAAGACCGCCATTATACTCGGCACCGGCCTCGGCTCGCTCGTCGACTATATGGAAGACAAACAGTTCATTCCTTATTCTGATATTCCCAATATGCCCGTTTCGACCGTTGAAGGACATTCAGGCAATCTGATTTTCGGGACACTCGGAGGCAAGCGTGTCATAGCCATGCAGGGCCGTTTCCACTACTATGAAGGTTACGATATGAAGCATGTTACCTTTCCGGTACGTGTTTTTAAGGCGCTGGGAGTAGAGACTCTCTTTGTGTCAAACGCTTCTGGCGGCATGAATAGGGAATTCCGTGTGGGCGACGTCATGGTAATCACCGACCATATCAATCTGTTCCCCGAAAATCCTCTTCGCGGCAAGAACTATAACGAGCTTGGAACCCGATTCCCGGCTATGATAGACGCCTACGACCCCAAGCTGATTGAACTTGCCGACACAATCGCGGCAGAAAAAGGAATCCGGCTCATGCACGGTGTTTATGTAGGCACCACAGGCCCAACTTTCGAGACCCCCGCCGAATACGAGTACTTCCGTATTATAGGCGGTGATGCCGTAGGTATGTCTACCGTTCCTGAAGTAATCGTTGCTCGTCACGCTTCGATGCGCGTGTTCGGTGTGTCGGTAATCACTGACCTTGGCGGCAAGGATGTCAAGGAAGTGCCTTCTCACGAAGAAGTGCAGCAGGCGGCTATCAAGGCCCAGCCCAATGTAGTCGCCCTCATCACCGAAATGGTAAAACGCTCATAAACTATTAGAAATAGAAATTATTCCAAAAAAGGAATCAGGGTCACAATACGGCCCTGATTCCTTATTAATCGTATAAGTAATATGTCTGAAATATCATCACTTGGAGAATTCGGTCTTATCCATCATCTTACCGATAAACTTGAAAATGTGAATGCCTCGACCCTTCGCGGTGTGGGCGACGATGCGGCAGTGATGCATTATGAATCGTCAAACGATGTGCTTGTAACCACCGACCTGCTGCTTGAGAATGTGCATTTCGACCTCACCTACGTGCCGTTGAAGCATCTTGGCTACAAGAGCGCGGTAGTGAATTTTTCAGACATCTACGCCATGAACGGCACGCCGAGGCAGATAACAGTATCGCTCGGAATATCGCGCCGCTTCACGGTAGAACATATTGAAGAACTTTACGCCGGCATCCGCCTGGCCTGTGAGGTGTACGGAGTAGACATCGTTGGCGGTGACACGTCCGCATCAAACCAGGGACTGGTAATATCCATCACCTGTCTTGGTGAGGCTCCGCGTGATAAGATTGTATATCGCGACGGGGCACGGCCTACCGACCTGATTTGTGTAAGCGGCGACTTGGGTGCCGCTTATATGGGACTTCAGCTTCTCGAACGTGAAAAAGTTGCCTCTGCCGGGCGTGCAGATTTCGTACCCGACTTTGCCGGAAAGGAATATCTTGTGGAACGACAGCTGAAACCAGAGGCGCGCCGAGATATAATCAAGGAACTGGCCGAGGCAGGCGTAAAGCCTACTTCGATGATGGATGTGTCCGACGGGCTCTCTTCAGAACTGATTCATATCACCTCGCAAAGCGGGGTGGGATGCAGGGTGTATGAAGACCGCATTCCGATTGATTATCAGACCGCAGTGATGGCCGAAGAACTGAATATGAATCTTGTTACCGCAGCTCTCAATGGCGGCGAGGACTACGAACTGCTATTTACCGTGCCTCTTACCGACCGTGAAAAAGTGGAAAAGCTCAAGGACGTGCGTCTGATAGGCTATATAACTGAAAAAGACTTAGGCTGTGCGATGGTGACACGTGACGGGAATGAAATCCCTCTGAAAGCGCAGGGCTGGAACCCGCTGAAAGAAGAAAATAAGGATTAATTGTAATTTTTTTAGTCTTCGATTATTGAACAATCGTTAAAATGTCGTAACTTTGTCGTGCTGTAAGCGCCGCATGGCACGCGTATGACAGCAAGAGACACATAACATCCGACTAAGAACATTCCCGTATGGTTAATCGCATTCTGATTAGAATTAAGGTAGTGCAGATATTGTATTCCTATCTGCTTTCCCGTAGCGAATTCAAAATAGAAGCCGCCCCCGAGGCCGCTTCGCGTGACCGCAGATTTGCTTATAATGTTTATCTTGACATGCTATCTTTGATTCAAGAGCTTTCAGGAATCAGGACCAACAACCCCGAACGCTCGCTGGCGGCAATAGATGTTCATCCAAAGTTTCGCAGCAACCGTGTGGGACGTGCCTTGGCCGACAATGCGATTTTAAAGTCAATAACATACCGCAACATAGCCGACCTCAATTCATTCCGCCCTATACTGCAGCGTCTGGCCGACAAGCTTGCCGCAACCTCTGTGTTCACTGAATATGCCCGCAAGCGTTCGCATGACCTTGATGATGACGTTAAGCTGTGGACGATACTTCTGGAGACCACTATTCTCAAGGATGCGGAAGTTACTTCGGCACTGCGTTCGAATCCTGACTTTTCGCTTACCGGGCTGCACTACGGCATTATGCAGGCGGTAGACACTCTCAAGGCTTACAACGATTCGCGTTCAATGTACTTCAAGGCCAAACAGGAGTTTGATGCATCTCTCAACAAGGCTTATGAACTTTATTTCGACTTGTTCCTTCTTATAGTAGAGCTGACCCGTGAGGAGCTTGAACGTCAGGAAGCAGCCAAGGCAAAGTATCTGGCTACGGCACAGGACCTCAATCCGGACACGCGCTTCGTTAACAATGCATTTGCAAGATTCCTTGAAGAAAATGAAGAAATGCAGCAATTCCTCAAGGAACATCCAGCGTCGTGGGTAGAATCGACCGGCTTGCTGAAAAATCTGCTTGAAGCAATAAAAAATTCGGATATCTATACCGAATATATGAATGCTGAAACCACCGATTGGCAGACCGATTGCGAATTCTGGCGCAACATATTGCGCAGCGTGGTGCTTCCGTCCGATGCACTTGCAGAAGCCCTTGAGGCCAAATCAATCTTCTGGAACGATGACATTACCACAATGGGTACCTTTGTGCTGAAGACAATCCGCCGTTTCTCGCAATCTGAAAATGGTAAGGGCGCGTATTTTCTGCCGCAGTACAAGGATGATGAAGACGCTGAATTCGGTGCCAAGCTATTTACAAGCGCGGTAGAAAACCGCGAGAAATATCGCGAATACATAGATAAGTTCATCAATCCCGACTGGGACCCGGAACGTCTTGCCTTCATGGATATCGTGATAATGATAGCCGCGATTGCCGAGATAATGAATTTCCCAGGCATCCCATTGCCGGTGTCGCTTAATGAGTATATCGAAATTGCGAATGATTATTCAACAAGACGTTCCGGACCGTTCATAAACGGCATCCTGTATTCGATAATCAATATGCTCTCAGAAAACGGCGAGTTGCGCAAGCCATTCGGCAACGACGAACAGAAAAAAGAAAAATAGTATAAACCCCCGGGCAAATAAGCCCCCTTAAATGTAAAAACACATGTTACTCCAGTTCATCCCTCTTCAGGAAGCTGCCCAGGGCGGCGGTTTTAGCGGCATCATCATGATTGTGCTGCTCCTTCTCGTATTCTGGCTGTTTATGATTCGTCCGCAGCAGAAGCGTCAGAAGGAAATCAAGAAATTTCGTGAAGGTCTCAGCAAAGGCGACAAGATTGTGACCGCCGGCGGTATCTTCGGCAAGATTACCGAAGTCAACGAAAAGTCGTTTGTTGTAGAGATTGCTCCTTCTGTAAAGATTACTATTGACAAGGGTTCTGTATATCCTTCAGCTGAAGAAGCTTCGCAGGACGCTCAGCAGAATAACAACGGAAAATGATCAATTCCATATAAAACGGGCGTGCCGTCCGGCACGTCCGTGTTTTCATATATACATATCCCGGTATGAAATCGACAGTAAAAGACTTATTTGCCAAAATATCGGCGGCCATGCATTCGAGTCGTGGCCACAGTGTGCTTGTGTTTGCTGTCTTTTTGTTGATTTCAGCTATGCTGTGGTGGGTGACAGCTCTTAACGACGAAGGACAGGCCGATGTCCGAATGCCGGTGAAAATAACCCATATCCCTGACTCCATAACCATTGTGTCGAGGGTACCCCATACCATGTCGGTTAGCATCAATGCCAAAGGGACATTGCTTATGAAGCTTAACTGGGGGAAAGCTCCCTATTTTAATATTGACTTCAGGCAGTATAGGGTGGGAAACACTCTTCGTCTCAATGACACCGAGCTGAAATCGATAGCCCGAAGTGCGTTCGACGGAGCAACCGTTACGGTAGTATCTCCGGACTCTTTGAGCCTGTCGTTTACATCGCAGCCTCCCGTAGTGCTTCCTGTCAATCCCGATTATATCGTTACTCCCGGTCCACAAGCAACCATAGCAGGAGTTCCCAAGTTGTCGGTTGACTCTGTAAAGGTCTATACCATCGGTCGTTTGCCTGAATCGGTTGAGGCTATTACTACAGAACCTTTAAGGTTAAATTCAATTAATGAATCGGTGACACGGCGTGTAGCACTTGTTGCACCGCCCAACTCATGCGTGGTTCCCGATTCAATAGACATGACTATAAAAGTTGAGCCCTTGATATTCAAGACTCGCAAGGTGACAGTAGAAGCCATAAACGTGCCGTCAGGTAAAAAGCTCATAACGTTCCCTGCTCAGGTGGATGTCATGTACATGATTCCTGTATCTGACTATAAGACTGCAGAACCCCATATAAGGGTTATTGCCGATTACCGTGCCATAGACAGCGAAAAGGATTCACGCATGGTCAAGCTGCGCATAGCCGAGGCGTCTGAGAATTTGCAGAACGTCCATCTCGCGTCTGACAGTGCGGAGTATTACATAGAAGAATTATGAATACAAGAGTGCCTTTGATAGCTCTTACGGGCGGTATAGGTTCGGGGAAGTCCGTAGTGTCCAAGATACTTTTGACCATGGGCTATCCTGTATATGACTGCGACAGTATGGCCAAGCAGATAATGGATGCTGATTTGGATATCCATACACGTCTCTGTGAAGAGATACATCCGCAATCGGTGGTAGAGGGAGTGATTGACCGTGCGTTAATTTCCAAAATCGTATTTGAGGATAAGGCAGCCCTTGCACGCTTGAATGCCATAGTGCATTCGGCCGTAAAGGCTCATTTGAACAGATGGGTAGCAAGCCGACAGACGAGCGGAGCAAAAAAGGTATTTGTCGAAACGGCCATATTGATTCAGAGCGGCCTTATAGACAGAGTTGATGATATTTGGGAAGTATTTGCTCCAATAGATGTCAGGATTGAAAGAGTGAAAAAACGCAACGGGATGTCTGAAAGTCAGATACGTGCGCGCATAGAATCACAGAAATCAGAATCTCTCGAAGGTATAGCACACAAGACCATCTACAATTCGCCTGAAGACGCTCTGCTTCCTCAGATAGTCGCTCTGTTAGGCTGATTGCTTTATCTGTTTTTTCAGCAGGTAACCTAAAACTTCTTTTTGAATATTTGAGCCGGCAAGCTTGTTGATGCCAAGATAGAGTACAAGCGCCACAACAGCTTCGACCACGAGTGAGAGAAGCGGAGTGGAGAACATCCATCCTGCGGCTGTCATAACAGGGATAATCAGGAGTGTCAGGGTGGCGTATGGCGCAAGGTCGAGCAGCAGCCGAAGTATATTGGCGCCGATGAGCTTGGCAGTATATACTAATGTTATTACAAATGTAAGGGCCGATGCTGCTATCTGACCCCACAGCAGCAGTTCGAGTCCCCAAACATGATTGCCGGGGCGTGTTTCGTTTAGGTATGGCAGCGTTATTATCAAGGCTATGATTGCTACAGAGTCGCGTATCACTTCCATCCACATAATGGTCTTGGCATGAGCCTTGGAAAGAAGAAAATTATTGTAAAGTCCTGTAAGAATGGTGAATATTCCCCTGAATAAAAGCAATTGGAACAATATGATAGATGGGTCCCACTTTGTGCCGAAAAGAGTGTGGAATATTGGGGTTGACATTGCCATCAGGCCGAGTGTCGCAGGAAAGAGCAGATAGGCAGTAAGGCGACTCATCTTAGAACAGGCACGAAGAAAACGCTCGTCATCGTCCTGTACGGCAGAGAGCGCAGGCAGAAACGAGGACGTCACTACCTGATAAAGTGACATGATTCCCATTTTGCTCCATTTGTCGCTCTGTCCGTAATATCCCAGCGGTACCATGCCGGCGCGGTTTCCGATAAAGAATGAATAAATATTCTGAAACAATGTATTCAGGAAGGATGTAAGCATCATCCGTGAACCTATGTTGAAAAAGCTTCGCAGGGATGTGAATGAAAAATCAAAGTCGGGCTTCCATCGTTGTGTGGTCCACAATACTATGGACTTGACTGCTCCCAGAGCAATGGTCTGCCATACGATGGCCCATGCTCCATAGCCTGCAACGGCAAGGCCGATACCGACCACGCCTGCAACGACAAGGCCGAGTGAATTGCTTACAGCTACCATCCTGACATCCATCTGCTTCATAAGCTTGTTGGTCTGGACTATGGCGGAAGCATTGATGATGAACGACAAGAACATTACCCTTGAAATGGGTATAAGCCGGCTATCACCTTGGAAAATATCCGCTATAAGAGGAGCAGAGAAGAATAAAATGATGTAGATAGTTGTGGCGACTATCATGTTGAACCATAGTACTGTGGAGTAGTCGGTCTGTGTGGGATTCTTTTTCTGAAGCAGGGCATAGGAGAACCCGCTGTCAACAAGCAGCGAGGCGAATGCCTGAAAGACAAGTACAGCCCCGACAAGACCGAAGTCGGCTACCGACAGTAAACGCGCAAGCACTACGCCGGTAACGGCGTAGAGTACCTGCGAAGCTACCCTGTCGATAACATTCCACTTTAGGGTATGGGCAGTACGTGTCTTAAGAGAGTCGCCGGTATCAGGCATGCCGGCTATTATTTATTGCCTACGGGGAAAGCCTTTACACCTAACGAGCGGTTGCTGATTTTCTCAGGATTGCCATTATAGTAAACCTTGCCTGAGCCTGCGCCGTAGATAGAGAGCGACTCGGTGGCGGTACAATCGATGTCGCCGGTGCCAAAGAGTGTCACTTTGACGCTCTTGGCTTTGAGAGCACCGGCTTCAAGCGGACCTGTGCCGATGTTTGACAGTTTGGCTTTCTGTGATTTTCCGTTGGCTATGACTATGTGTCCTTTTCCGGTTGTAATTGCAGCCTCGACAGAGTTTGCATCGATGTTGTTTACAATCACGGTTCCGTTGCCTACCACACGGCATTTGAAGCTGGGCACAGGTACATTGTTCACGATTGTGATTGTAGAGTCAGAATCGTTTTCAACCTAAATACGCCCATCCGGCCGAATCGTTCGAGCAATGATATTCAACATTGATATTGTCTGTTACTTTAAGCTCGGTAAAATCCTGCACGTCAAGTTTATAATCGGCGGCTTTCGCAACATAAGGATTGAACGCCGCAATCAAGCCGAGCAACACTGCAAGTATATTTTTTTTCATAATGACTATCGCTTAATTTGATGAATGAAAGGGTAATATATCGTATTGAATGTGGTTAAGCACGTTTTCAAGTTCGTCGAGGGTAGATGCACGCAGCATCTCTATTCGGGTCTGCCGGAAATCCGGAATGCCTTTGAATAGAGGCGAGGCTGCCAGATGACGGCGAATGTGAAGAATGCCACGGTATTCGTCTATCCGGTCGATGCTTTCATGTATCTGGCGTCTGAGCAACTGGAGTTTTGTCTCAATGGAAAGCTCATCCACGCTGCTGTTTTTTAGAGCCTGTTTGAGGTCGTGGAAAATCCAAGGAGCACCGATTGATGCCCGACCGACCATTACACCGTCTACTCCGTAGCGGTCGAAGGCGTCTCTGAGTTTTTCGGGAGTGGTGATGTCACCATTACCTATTACCGGAATCTTCAAGCGTGGATTTTGTTTCACTTTGGCAATCATATCCCAGTCGGCTTCTCCTGAATACAGTTGCGAGCGGGTGCGCCCGTGAACCGTAATGGCTTGTATACCGCAGTCTTGAAGCTGTTCGGCAAGTTCAACTATTATTTTTGAATCGTGGTCCCATCCGAGACGGGTCTTAACGGTTACGGGTAGTTTTACTGCATCTACAACGGCTCGGGTTATTTCCAGCATTAAAGGAATATTGCGGAGCATGCCCGCTCCCGCGCCTTTGCCGGCAACTTTTTTTACTGGGCAACCGAAATTTATGTCAATGACATCGGGCTGTGCGGCCTCAACTATTTTGGCAGCTTCCACCATAGGACCGATTTCCTTACCATAAATCTGAATGGCCGTGGGACGTTCGCCCGGATTGATGACAAGCTTGCGTGTAGTAGCCTGGATATTTCGTATGAGAGCATCGGCACTGACAAATTCCGTGTAGGTCATGTCAGCACCCATTTCCTTACAAATTAAGCGAAAAGATTCATCAGTGACATCCTCCATAGGAGCAAGCATCACCGGTCGTTCACCTAAATCTATATTACCTATTTTCATAAGTAACCCTCATGCATTAGTTAATAATGTTATAGTACAGTAACCCTATTAAACGATACATATAAAAATGGTATCAATTGAATTATATGAGTTACCTGCATTGAATCATTCTGCAAATTTAGTGATTTTTCATCGAATAGATATGACGTAAAGGACTTAAAATTGGAATAAAGGTACCAAATGCATTAATAAAAGATTTTTATCTGCTGCTTTTTTAGGAGAGTCAATAAGCTTGGTAGTTTAAAGGATAACTTTAAGTAAAAGTTAAAATGGAAAATAATTAACAAAACTTTTGGCAAATTGATAGCTTTTCGGTAAATTCGCAGAAGTAAAAAACAACTAACGAATCAATCCTTCTATGACAAAAGGTAAACTTATAGTGATTTCAGCACCATCAGGATGCGGGAAGTCCACAATAATCAATACTATACTTGACGAAGGGAAGCTTGACCTGAAATTTTCTGTGTCGGCTACCAACAGGCCCCCCCGCGAAGGTGAAGAGGATGGGGTGCATTATCACTTCATGACAACAGAGCGTTTTCGCGATGCTGTTGAGAACGATGAATTTATAGAGTGGGAGGAAGTGTATCCGGGTCGTTATTACGGAACTCTCCGAAGCGAAATAGACCTTCAGCTTGCCAAGGGTAATAATGTTATACTTGACATAGATGTGAAAGGTGCGCTGAATGTAAAGAAAACTTATGGCGAAGATGCCTGCACGGTGTTTATAGAACCGCCAAGCATCGACGAACTGCGTCATCGTCTTGAAAAACGAGGCACAGATAATGCCGAGCAAATCAAGACCCGCGTCAGTCGTGCCGAGTATGAACTTGGTTTCGCACCTCAGTTTGATGCATGTGTAGTAAACGACGAACTTAATAAAGCTATAGCCGAGACAACAGCAGTAATAGAAGATTTCATTTCATAGGACTTTGTAAGATGGAAAACGAAACCCAGGACTCCAAACAGGTAATTGGCATTTTGGGCGGTTCGTATAACCCTGTCCATATTGGCCATTTGGTTCTTGCCTCTTACCTTGCCCAATGGGGCTATGTAGACCAGGTGTGGCTCACCCTGTCGCCCCGCAACCCCATGAAAAAAGACCCGGGCGCATTGTTGCCCGACTTGAAGCGCCTGATGATGCTCAACATAGCTCTCAAAGGTGCGCACAATCTCGATGTATGTGATATAGAGCTTACGATGCCCACACCGTCGTACACTGTAAACACGCTCGATTTGCTTGCATCACGTTATCCGAATAAGAAATTTAAATTAATTATAGGAGCGGACAACTGGGCGATATTCGACAAATGGAAGCAGGCGCAGCATATACTTGATACCTACGGCGTGATTGTGTATCCCCGTCCCGGCTATCCAGTGCAGGATACACATGTGGACGGAATGGAACTTGTCGATGCACCAATGGTGAACATTTCCAGTACATTTATAAGAAATGCTATTGCCAAGGGACGCGACATGGAATATTTCCTGCCGAACGGTGTTTATAAATATATAATAGAACACAAACTTTACAAATGACAAACAATGCTCTTGCCTTCACGGCACTATGTAATGAATATTGCTCAGCATGCGAGACTGCCTCAGACATGGAGACGCGTGACTTTGCCGGGACGATGCTGAGGCTTCTGCCACGAATCTATATATCGGCCTCAGATCTGACTGATGAAGGTGCCCTTGACGAGGGTTATATCAATCAGGATGCACTTGAAGAGGAAGTATATATAACCATAAGCCGTAATATTGAAATGGCGCTTGGCGAGAATGACTCTTACCTTGAAGTGTTTGAGGAAGACATGAAGTATTCAGACACTCCAATAGGAGCGAGCATTTCTGAGGGGCTTGCCGATTTGTTTCAAGTATTTTATAATTATCTTGAGACTGTGCGCGACGCAACGGACGATGTTGTAGCATCTGCAATCGTAGCCGTAAAGGAAGATTTTGACATGTACTGGTCGCAGGTGCTTTGCAATGTAATGCGTCCGCTTAATTCCGTATATCACTCATTTGACAGCTGAGCGCCACGCTGTCGCAAACAACCATAGTAGATTATGAACGATTATAAAGACCTCGCGGCTTTTCTCGATGCATCTCCAGTAAACTTCTGGGCTGTAAAGACCGTGTCAGACCATCTGACCTCAGCCGGCTTCAAAGAACTCGATATGCGTGACGCATGGACTCTTACCGCCGGTGGACGTTATTTTGTAAAAAAGAACGATTCGGCTCTGTTTGCATTCATCGTTGGAACCGGTGAGACTTCGCAGGGCTATAAGATAATATCGGCACATAGCGACTCGCCAGGTTTCAGAATCAAGCCCAACTGCGAAATCGTTTGTGACGGAAATATCGTAAAGCTTAACACAGAGGTGTACGGCGGTCCGATATTGTACACGTGGTTTGACAGACCATTGTCAATGGCCGGCCGCGTGATTCTGAAAAGCGATGACCCTCTCAATCCTAAGACCTGTCTTGTAAAGTTCGACCGTCACCTGCTAACAATACCTCATCTTGCCATACACTTCAACAGAGCCGTTAACGAGGGCAATCCGCTTTCGAAGCAAAAGGATATGCTTCCCATTTTAGGCCACGTTACGGATAAGGAACAGGCCAAGGGGCTGGTACTGAGACTTGTTGCCGAGAAGCTTGGTATAAAGACTTCGGAAATCCTTGATTACGACCTGTCGCTTTTCGACACAACCCGTGCTTCTGTGCTGGGGCTTAACGGAGAGTTTATCACTTCAGGACGTCTTGACGACCTCTCGATGGTGCATGCCGCATTATGTGCCATGCTTGACACACTCAGTGTGTCGGACAAATCGACACGTGTAATGGCAATTTTCGACAATGAAGAAACCGGTTCCGGTACGAAGCAGGGAGCCGCATCTCCGATGCTTGACTACATTCTGCGTCGTATCAATGCTGCAAAGGGAGGCAACGAGGAAGACTATATGCGTGCAGTGTCGGATTCGTTTATGATTTCGGCCGACGATGCTCACGGAGTTCATCCCAACTATGTCGAGAAACAAGACCCGACTAACCATCCCACGCTTGGAGGTGGCCCGGTTGTGAAGATAAATGCCAATTGTAAGTATATGACCGATGCAGACTCGGCAGCCGTATTCCGCAGCCTTTGCGAGCGAGCAGGTGTGCCGTGTCAGTACTTCGTTAATCACAGCGATGTAGCGGGAGGCTCCACACTCGGCAATATCCTGACATCTCAAATACCATTGAGAGGTGTGGATGTCGGTTCACCGATATGGGCCATGCACTCGGTTCGCGAAACAGCCTCACTTGTGGACCACGCAGCGATGATATCGGTGTTTACCGAATTTTATAAGGTATGATTATCATGGTATAGATACATAAAAATAGGCGTCTCGTTAACCGGGACGCCTGTTCGTTTTATGACTTTATTTAGAAAAGTTCTGAAAGAGTGGGGTGGGCGTGTATGTAACGCTTGTTAATGTCGTTGAGAGATACACAATCAGTGACGAGCATTGTAGCTTCGGCAATAAGGTTGGCTGCGTGTGCGCCGATTATTGAAACGCCGACCACGCGATCGTTATTCTCCGGAAGAGTAACAAATTTAATGAATCCTTCCGGTTTGCCCATGGCCTGTGCCTTTCCGTTTCCGGCATATAGATGCTTTGTTGTGGAGCATTTTATGCCTTTTTCTTCGAGTTGTGCCGGAGTCATACCTACCATCGACACTTCTGGATGTGTGAAAACTATCGACGGAACTCTGAACGGATTGAATAGCCTGCTATCGCCATCTGCGACGACACGCCCTTGTGCTATGGCGGCATGTGCCAGCATCATGAGACCGTTGACATCACCAATGGCATATATTCCCTTAACGGAAGTCTCCATGTTCTTGTCAACCTTGATATACCCTTTTTCTGTAAGTTCAATTCCGGCATCGGCAGCGCCTTCAGGCAAAACGGGACGTCGGCCTACAGCCATAATCACCTTTTCAGCTTCGATGGTGTTGTCGCCGCGTTTTCCGGCATAAGTCACCTTGAGCATTCCGTTATCGACATGTTCAATCTTATTGACAGCGGCACCGGTCACAATGTCTATGCCACGGCGCGACATGGTGGTTCTGAGGCGTTTTGCAACTTCAGGGTCGAACGGGGGCAGAATTTCCTTGCAAAATTCTATTACAGTGGTTTTTACACCAAATGCTGACAGAATAGAAGCAAATTCCATACCGATTACTCCACCTCCGATTATAACTGCCGACTTGGGAAGCAGATTCATAGATAAGACTTCATCGCTTGTGACCGCTAATGATGCTCCCTCGATTGGAAGAAGTGCCGGACGTGAGCCTGTGGCAATGACGGTGCGCTTTTCAGCTCCGAAAACTTCGTCGCCAACCTGTACGTTGCCGTCGGGCAGCATGCGGGCTTCTCCTTCGAGAACGGTACACTTGGCCAACTCGCTTTTCACACCTTCACGCAATCCTGCAACCACAGCATTCATGCGCTCGGCTGCTTTGCAGAAATCCACTTTAACTTCTCCGGTCTCAACACCGAAGTTTGAGGCTTCTCTGGCAGAGAGAGCCGCCTCGGCCGTAGCCACGAGGCACTTGGTGGGGATGCACCCTTTGTTGAGGCATGTACCGCCGAGGTGTCCGCGCTCTACAATCAGCACACTCTCGCCCCGTGAAGCGAGAGTGGCTGCGAGTTCGTAGCCGCCGGGGCCTGCTCCAATTATGATGTTGTCATATAGAGTCATTTCTCGTCGGCTTTGGCTTTATACTGTGCGTAGGTCACTACCGGATGGAGCGCAGCTTCGGTATCGTCGGGATGTACCGCCGGGGTGTCGTGCGGGGCGGTCTTGACTATTTCAGGATTCTCTGCGGCTTCCCGTGCAATTTGACGCATGGCTTCGATGAAACGGTCGAGAGTTTCGCGGCTTTCCGTTTCAGTCGGCTCAATCATGAGCGATTCGTGGAACAGCAATGGGAAGTAGATTGTAGGAGCGTGGAATCCGAGGTCGAGAAGGCGCTTGGCTACGTTGAGCGTTGTCACACCGGTCGACTTATCGGCGAGACCGTCGAATACGAATTCATGCTTGCACGGGCCGGGAATGGGAAGAAGGTATTTATCCTTGAGAGCATGCATCACATAGTTGGCGTTGAGCGTGGCCAGCGGGCCAACCTCTGCCACGCCTTCGGCGCCGAGAGTGAGTATGTAGGCAAGTGCGCGGATGAAGACAGTGTAGTTGCCGAGCCAGGAAGATATGCGGCCAAGAGCCGTGTCGCTGTCTGTGATTAAACCGAAGCTGCCGTCTTCATTCTTTATGACTTTAGGATTCGGCAAGAATTGTTCCAGACCTTTGCGAACGCCAACGGGACCGGCTCCGGGACCACCTCCACCGTGAGGTGTAGAGAAAGTTTTGTGCAGATTGATGTGCATTACATCGAATCCCATGTCGCCGGGACGGGCAACACCAAGCATCGGATTGAGATTGGCACCGTCGTAGTACATGAGAGCGCCTGCTTCGTGCACAGCCTTTGCAATCGCAGGAATATTCTTTTCAAACATTCCGACAGTATTCGGGTTTGTCATCATTACGGCGGCGATTTCCGGGCCGAGCTTGGAACGCAGATCGTCGACATCAACAGTCCCGTCGGCCATGCTCTTGACCTCTACCACCTCGTAGCCGGCTACATGAGCCGATGCCGGGTTGGTGCCATGAGCTGAATCGGGCACAATGACCTTTGTGCGGGCTGCGTCGGCACGGCTCTCATGGTATGCTTTGATTACGAGCAATCCGGTAAGCTCGCCATGAGCACCGGCAAAGGGATTTAGCGTGAATTCAGCCATACCTCCTATTTCGCTCAATGCCTGTTGGAGCCTCCAGTAGATTTCGAGAGCGCCTTGAACTGTGTCTATAGGTTGCTGAGGATGCAGACGTGCAATCGTGTCGCTTGCAGCAAGTTTGTCGTTGAGCTTGGGATTGTACTTCATTGTGCAAGAGCCAAGAGGATAGAATCCTGTGTCAACTCCAAAGTTGTTTGTTGACTGATTGGTATAGTGTCTTACAACTGTAGGCTCATCAACCTGAGGCAGTTCGGGTGCATCAGTCCTCATAAGCTTTTCCGGAAGCTTGGACATTGCATCGGGCCATTCGCGACGCGGGAGGTCATAGCCCCGGCGTCCTTCGTGAGAATGGTCAAAGATAAGTTTGTCGTATAGTTTACGGTTCATGGCTTACAGAGAATTAACAATTGACACATAATTTTCAATCTGTTCAGGCGTGGTAAGCTCTGTGCAGGCAATAATCATTTCGTCTTCATCAATGGCTACTCCTCCGAGAATACCTCCGGCTTTGAGAGCGTCGAGAACCTGTCCTGTAGTAAGGGGGTCGGTGACTGTCACTTTAAACTCATTAAGGAATGGCTTTTCGGGATGCGAAAGTTTCATCTTTCCGGTGTCGGTAAGACGCCCGGCCAGGAAATGTGCGGCGTTGCACGATAGTCGATTGACTTCTTCAAGGCCCTTTGCTCCCATAAGGCTCATATAGATGGCTGCGTGGAGTGTCATCAGACCCTGGTTGGAACAGATATTTGAGGTAGCCTTTTCGCGGCGGATGTGCTGCTCGCGTGCTTGGAGAGTAAGGACAAATACGCGTTGGCCTTTTTCATCGGTAGTAGCGCCCACTATGCGCCCCGGGAGTTTACGCATCAGTGCCTGGGTGCAAGACATATAACCGAGATATGGACCTCCGTAGTTTAGGGGCATGCCGAGGCTCTGGGCGTCGCCAACAGCAATGTCGGCACCCCATTCAGCCTGAGACTTGATGACAGAGAGAGCGATTGCGGGAGAATTGATAATGAAGAGAGCTTTTTTATCATGGATTTTGTCAGCCCAGCTTTCATAATCCTCAAGTATTCCGTAATAATTCGGAGAAGCGACAATTACACCTGCTACGTCTCCGGCTCCGAGCATCAGTTCCAATTCGGCTTTGTCTGTAACACCGTCTTTTTGCGGGATGACTTCTACAGCCACATTATGATAGTGGGCGTAGGTGTTGACAACCGCAGCGACTTCAGGATTGACGGTGGCCGAAATAAGAATACGACGTTTTTTACGGGTGGCGTTGAGAGCCATAAGCATGGCTTCGGCAGTGGCCGTGGCTCCGTCGTACATAGATGCATTGGTGACATCGAGTCCGGTGAGGCTGCTTATCATGCTCTGATACTCAAAGATGTATTGCAGGGTGCCTTGCGAAATTTCAGGCTGGTAGGGCGTGTAGGCTGTAAGGAATTCCGAACGTGATGTGAGAGAATCAATCACGGCCGGAGTATAGTGGTCGTAAGCCCCGGCGCCGGCAAAGCATACAAGAGGAGTGCATTTTGCAAACTCTTTAGCGAAAGCCTCCTTAACCTCAGGCTCAGACATGGCCGAAGGCAGATTGTAGCCGTTTTTCAGCCTGAGCGAAGCCGGGACGTCGCTGTAAAGGTCATCCAGGGATGTTACTCCGCATGCCTTGAGCATGAGGGTTACATCTTTGGGTGTATGTGGAAAATATCGGTGTGACATAAGATATCAATGTTTTTCGGCTTCGCAAACTTTTGCGTAGGCTTCGGGAGTGAGAAGCTTTTCAACATCCTCGGGATTGCTCATTTCCACCTTAATAATCCAGTGCTTTTCGGGGTCTTCATTAACGAGCTTGGGATTGTCAACGAGTTCTTCGTTAACTTCTACAACCACGCCGCTTACGGGAGCGAAGAGGTCGCTGGCTGCCTTGACGCTCTCTATGGCACCGAATTCCTCGCCGGCAACGACTTCGTCGTCAACTTCGGGCATATCGACGTAAACGACATTGCCGAGTTGTTCAGCTGCGAACTTAGAGATACCGATGAAGGCTACGTTGCCCTCTACACGGGCGTATTCGTGGGTGGGAAGATAGTATAACATTTCTTTATTTGGGTTAGGAGTTAATA
>PPYF01545899.1_pt1 | contig 19166 bp, 9 predicted proteins | sample 1559871 | NCBI WGS metagenome assembly PPYF01 (sample SAMN08240021, study PRJNA423297) | Human gut metagenome, whole genome shotgun sequencing project. | reverse complement strand
AGGTTATGAAAAAAAAGATTTTTAAAACATGGAGAAACATTCTCGCCGAAGTAGGTCGGAATGAGATGTTGATGATGGGGTATACCCTGAAGAAATAAGAAAGCATTTTAACTAAACTTGATGAAGCGAGGAGTACGTCCGGAAAACGTATTCCTCGCTTCTTTTATATTCCCCTGAAAGCTTTTTTATATAAAAATCAGCTTTTGTTTAAACTTTATTCCCTTACTTTGTTGTTAGTACAAAGACTAATAGAATAATATCTATGAAAAGGATTCAAAGAATTTGTAGTTTAATACTGCTGGCAACCTTTTTTGGGGGGATACCTATGCTGCATGCGCAGTCGTTTGACAAGTTGTGGAAACAAGTGGAGCAGGCACAAAAGAAGAGCTTGCCGCAAACTGTGATAAAACTGACGGATGAGATATTCCGGAAAGGGGAACAGGAAAAGAATACCCCGCAGATGTTAAAAGCCTATATGTGTCGGAATACATTTCAGAATGTACTGACACCTGATAGCTTCTATGTCAACCTGAAAGGATTGGAACAATGGGCGGAGCGTGAACAAAATCCGGTCAGTCGTGCCGTGCTGAATTCGTTGGTGGCAAGTATCTATGCCAATTATGCAGATAATAACCGATGGGAGTTGCGGCAACGCACTTCGCTCGATCTGGAAGATGAAGCCTTGCCGGCAGATATTCGTGAATGGAGCGGCAACCTCTTCATGAAGCAGGTGATGAAGTATACAGGAGAAGCATTGAAGGATTCTGCTGAATTGCTGAAAACATCTTCGCGTACTTATATTCCTTTTGTAATTTTAGGGGATGCAAGTGAGTACTATCATCATGAAATGTATCATTTGTTGGCATCACGTGCCATTGATGCTTTACAGAAAGTTTCATGGTTCGAGATGGACTCATTGGTAAAGAAAGACATCATGGGCATTTATGGCCAGATGATAAACACCTATCGGAAGATGCCCGGCATGGAAGATGCTACCGTACTGACTATGCTGGATTATATGGAATGGCGTAATAGAGAAGGGAATGTTTTGCTTCGTCTGCGAGCTGTAAAAGAAGGCGGAAGTGAAGCTCCGAACCAATACTTACATGCTTTGGATCGCATTATTAAAGATTATGCCAAGCGTGATGTGTGTGCAGAGGCTTATTTAGCCAAAGCACGTTATTATCGCAATATACGTGAATATGAAAAGGCTTTGCAAACTTGTGATGAAGCCATCAACCTTTATCCCGACTATAAACGGATATCTGCATTGCGTGAGCTGAAAGAAAGCCTTTTGCAGCCGCAACTGAACTTTAGTGCAGACAAGGTTACCTATCCCGGTGATTCTCTGAAATTGAGGGTTACTCATTGTAACTTGGATGGATTTACGGTGAATGTCTTCCGTACTACTCTGTCGAAGGCTACAACGGATATGCCGGTGATTAATCCTGCTTTCTATAAGAAGTATGCCCGTAAAGTAAAAACGGAACACTTTTCTTTGTTGCGTCCGGCTAATTACCTTCCGGCAGATAGTACATATCGTATGTTGTTGCCGGACGAACCGGGTATTTATGTAGTACAGGTAGTGCCTGATGATAAGAAAGGACGAACTGCCGAGAACTACCTTTATCTCACTCGTTTCAAAGTATTGACTATACCTCTCTCAACTAAAGATTATGAGGTTGTGACCTTGGATGCTGAAACCGGAAAACCTGTAGCGGATGTTCAGATTACTTTCTATTCAAGTTATGGAACCAGGGAAAACAAGGTATTGGAGCAGAAAACTACGGATGCATCGGGTAAGGTGATACTACCGTGGAATAAGCAGTTCCGTTCGTTGGTTGCCACGAAAGGCACTGATACGGCAATGCCATTGCAGCGTATCTATAATAACTCTAATGGAACCTGGAATCATACAGACAGAGAATCCGAAGCAGTGAAGATATTGACGGATCGCTCTTTGTATCGTCCCGGACAAACTATTTATATAAAAGGTATCGCTTATTCCCAAAGTGGTGATACGGCTATGGTGCTTTCCAATAAGACTTATACTGTGGAGCTTACCGATGTGAATGATACTAATATTGGAAAGAAAGAAGTCCGTACCAATGAGTTCGGTTCGTTTACCACTGAGTTTGTGCTTCCTACTGCTTGCCTGAACGGGTCTTATTCTATTAGAACAGGAAAAGCAAACGGTTGGACATCTGTACAAGTGGAAGAATATAAGCGTCCTACATTCGACATCGTCTTCGATTCTCAGAAAGAGTCTTACCAGATAGGAGATAGCGTACAGGTGAAAGGTACGGTAAGTTCTTTCAGTGGTGTGCCCTTGCAGGGGTTGGAATTGAATTATACTGTTACCCGCAGCCAGTTCTCGTGGTGGAGAGCTTATGGAAATACTACTTCTCTGGTTTCAGGTAGCGTAATGATAGGTGATGACGGAATGTTCTCCATTCCTGTCTGGTTGCAAGGTGTAGAAGGTGTTACTTCCGGTTACTATACTTATCGGATAGAAGCCTCTGTAACCAATCAGGCCGGTGAAACACAGACTTCCGTAACGACCTTGTCTGCCGGAGACCGTTCATTGATTCTGTCTGTTGATACACAAGATCGTATCTGTAAGGATGACAGTATCCGACTGACTTTTGTAGCCCGGAACCTGAATATGGAGTCTGTATCGGTGAAAGGGGATTACCGTTTGGTGCAAACTGTGAATGGAAAGCCTGAAGTCCGTTTCAGCGGGCAGTTTACTTCCAATGTGGAAGTAGTATTGCCGGAATGGAAAAATCTGCCTTCCGGCGCTTATGAACTGCAACTGACAGCAAAGGACGATCAGGGTAGGGATGTTGACTACAAACAAAATATTGTGCTTTTCTCCTATAATGATAATCGTCCTCCTGTGACATCGCCCGTCTGGTTCTATTCACGTAATACGCAGTTTGATGCCGGACACCCTGCACAGTTCAGTCTGGGAACTTCCTTTAAAGATACCTACGTGATGCTGGATATATTCAGTGGTAAGCAGCACCTGAGCAGTATAACACTTCAGTTATCCGATTCCATTGTCCGTTTTGATGTGCCTTATAAAGAAGAGTATGGAGACGGAATAGAATATCTGTTTGCTTTTGTCAAGGATGGAGAACTCTATTTCGAAAAAGTGGATTTACAGAAGCGTAGACCGGATAAAGAATTGATAATGAAATGGGATGTGTTCCGTGACAAGTTACGTCCCGGGCAAGAAGAAGAGTGGCGCTTGACTATCAAGACACCACAAGGTACACCTGCCGATGCTGAAATGCTCGCCACTATGTATGATGCCTCTTTAGATAAGATATATCCCAATCGTCAGAGTTTTTATGTGAACTATTCTCGGTTTGTGCCTCAGATTTATTGGTCGTATGGGTATACAGGCTCTGTTTATTACTCTTGTTATTTCCCAATGCGAGACTGGAAGGTGCCTCCATTTGTCTATGATACTTTCTATTCGGAAGAAGGTGTACAGGAAGCATTGGTAGTAGGTTATGGTGCTATGAAAAACTCCACCATGACCGGAAGCGTGCAGGTAAGGGGATTGGCGAGTCCACGGATGAAAGAGATGGTTGCTGAAGATTCTTCTGCCGATGCTGCAGATATGATATTTGAAGAAGAAATGGTGTCAACCGAAGAAACCGGTGCTGCCGTAGAACTTGGTGATGCTCCCGAACTGCGTACGAACTTTGCAGAAACAGCCTTCTTCTATCCGCAACTTCGCACAAATGAGCAAGGGGAGATTTCTTTCTCCTTCACCATGCCGCAAAGCCTGACACGTTGGAACTTCCGCGGGTATTCTCATACGAAAGGAATGATGATCGGGAAATTGGATGCTTCAACCGTCACGGTGAAAGAATTCATGTTGTCTCCTAATATGCCGCGTTTCGTACGGGTAGGGGATAAGACCAGTATTGCCGCAACGATTACCAACCTGACAGGAAAAGCCCTGAAAGGAATCACGAAGTTTGTACTCTTTGATCCGATGACGGATAAAGTGATTTCTACACAACGCCAATCTTTCACAGTAGAAGCCGGAAAAACAGTTCCTGTAAGCTTCCGTTTCACAGTAACGGATAAACAGGATATGCTGGGCGTACGCATGATTGCCGATGGTGGTACATTCAGCGATGGCGAGCAACACCTGTTGCCTGTATTGAGTGATAAGGAATATATCACTGAAACTCTTGCTATGCCGATACGAGGTGAAGAAACCCGCACTTTCTCTCTGGACAGCCTGTTCAATAATAACAGCCGTACGGCTACCGACCGTCGTCTGACAGTGGAGTTTACCGGAAATCCGGCCTGGTATGCCGTACAAGCATTGCCGGTATTGAGCCAACCTCGTACAGATAATGCTACTGCCTGGGCTGCCGCATATTATGCCAATTCCCTTGCTTCTTACATTGCCAATAGCCAGCCACGCATTAAAGCTGTATTCGATAGTTGGCGTATGCAAGGTGGTAAGAAAGAAACTTTCCTCAGCCAGCTGCAGAAGAATCAGGATGTGAAGAATATCCTTCTTGAAGAAAGTCCTTGGTTACTGGAGGCCACTACAGAAGCTGAGCAGCAAGCTCGTATTGCTACACTGTTCGATCTCAATAACCTGGCAAATAATAATATAACCACTCTTACCCGATTGAAAGAACTGCAAGATGCCGATGGCGCATGGAGCTGGTATAAAGGGATGCCGGGGAGTCGTAACATGACGGGATATATCACCGAACTTCTCGTTCGTCTGCCTTTACTTACCGGACAAAAGAATTCCGGTGATGTCCTTTCTATGCAGCAGGCAGCTTTTAAATATCTGCATCAACAAGCATTGGAGGAATACAAGAGTATTCGTAAAGCGGAGAGAGACGGAGCTAAAATAACTACCCTCTCACATTCGGCAATGACCTATCTCTATCTGATAGCTATTTCCGGTGAGAAAGTGCCTGCTGCCAATGAGGCTGCTTATAGTTACTTCCTTTCCAAAGTTGGCACGAACCTGAACACGGCTGAAATGGGAATGAAAGCGCAGTCGGCTATTATTCTACTAAAAGCCGGCCGTATGGCTGAAGCTAATGAGTTTATTGCTTCCATTAAGGAACATCTGGTGCAAACCAATGAACAAGGAGCTTATTTTGCTTTCAATGAAAAGCCCTTCCGTTGGGGAATGCAGCCTATTCCTGTTCATGTGGAAGTAATGGAAGCTTTACGTCTGGCAGGTGGCAATGACGCCTTGGTAGAAGAAATGAAGCTTTGGTTACTGAAACAAAAGCAGACTACAAGTTGGAACTCACCGGTTGCAACGGCGGATGCCGTTTATGCATTGCTTTGCCAAGGGACTGATTTGTTGGCTACCCGTGGTGATGTACGCATTGTTCTTGGTAATAAAGTATTGGAAACATATAGTCCTGCTAAGACTACCGTTCCCGGACTGGGATATATTAAAGAAAGCTTTGCACAAGGCAGTCCCGAATTGCGTGCCAAATCTATCACTGTAGAAAAACGGGATGCAGGTATTGCCTGGGGTGCAGTGTATGCTCAATACCTCTCACCGATTTCCGATGTGAAACAGCAGGGTGGTGAATTGGCAGTGGAAAAGAAACTTTATGTAGAACGCACTTTGGCTACCGGAAAGAAGGAACTGCAACCAGCCACTGCTGCTACACAGTTGGCTGTGGGTGATAAAGTGGTTTCCCGTCTGACGATACGTCTTGGCCGTGCAATGGATTTCGTTCAGTTGAAAGACCAGCGTGGGGTTTGCTTCGAACCGGTGAATTCACTTTCCGGTTATCGCTGGAACGGCGGAATAGGATATTATGTAGAAATAGAGGATGCTTCTACTAATTTCTTCTTCGACAGCCTGAGTAAAGGTGTGTATGTGCTGGAATACAGCTATCGTGTGGCTCGTAGCGGGCAATATGAGGCTGGATTAGCTACTATACAGTGTGCCTATGCACCCGAGTATGCTGCCCATTCGGCATCCATGAAAGTAGAGGTAGAGTAGTAATTTTAAAACACCCTTTTAGGAACTCTCATTTAAAACACCTACTTTTGTGCATCCTAAAATGAAAACGAATGAAACGAATCTTGATATGTATGTATGCGTTTGCTGCCGTAGCACTTACTGCTGCGGCGCAACCGCGTTTTTCATCTAATAAAGAAACCCACAACTTCGGACAGATTGAGTGGAAACATCCTGCCAGTGCACAATACGTTATTACCAATACCGGTGACCAGCCTTTAGTGCTTACTGAGGTGGATCCTTCCTGTGCCTGTTCCGTAGTTCAGTGGACACAAACGCCTATTGCCCCCGGTGATAAAGGCATCATTACCGTGGAGTTTGATGCAAAAGCATTAGGGCACTTTGATAAATCAATAGCTGTCTACTCTAATGCACAACCCGATTTGGCTTATTTGCACTTCACAGGCGAAGTAGTGCGCGAGATTAAAGACTTTACGAAAACTTATCCTTATCTGATTGGTCAGATACGGATAGATAAGAATGAAATTGATTTCCCTGATACCCATCGTGGCGCAAAGCCCGTTATACGGATTGGAGTAGTGAATCTGTCGGATCGTTCGTATGAACCGGTATTGATGCACCTGCCTTCCTACCTGGACATGAAAGTGGAGCCCAGTGTACTTCAGAAAGGTGAGAGAGGGCTGATTACATTAACCCTCAATACAGAGAAACTGACTGATTTGGGACTGACGCAAGCATCTGTTTACCTGTCCCGTTTCACTGGAGACAAAGTGAGTGATGAAAACGAAATACCGCTTTCAGCTATTCTCTTACCCGACTTTTCCGGTATGACAGATACGGATAGGGCAAATGCCCCGGTAATTCGTCTTTCGGAAACCGATATAGACCTGAGTGCTTTATTGGCAAAGAAGAATAAAGTGAAACATGATATACAGCTTACCAATACCGGACGCTCTCCGTTGCAGATTAGTAAACTGCAGGTATTCAATCCTGCCTTGGGAGTAAGTCTTAAAAAAAGTGTGTTGCAGCCGGGGGAAACCACCCGTTTGCGCGTGACGGTAGATAAGAAGAATATCGCAAAGAAGAAACGTCATTTGCGTATTTTGATGATAACCAATGACCCGATGCAACCTAAGGTTGAGATCAATATTAAGGCAAAGTAATAGGATTTATGATTTTAAACCATAAATCCTATCGCAAATTTTCTCATAAATCATAAATTATAAATCTTATCATGGAACATCCTGAAAACAATGAAGCCTATAAAGGTCTGGTTGTCAATGCAGGCATTGAACAACCTTCATCTGTTAATCCCTATCGTCGTCCTAAACCCAGAAAGCGTCAGCTCTCCGTGGCGGAGTTTGTAGAAGGCATTGTAAAAGGGGATGTAACCATTCTAAGCCAGGCAGTGACTTTGGTGGAAAGCGTGAAAGTTGAACACCAGGCAGTGGCACAAGAAGTCATTGAGAAATGCCTGCCTTATTCCGGAAATTCTATCCGTGTAGGTATCAGTGGTGTACCGGGAGCGGGTAAAAGTACTTCCATTGATGTTTTCGGTCTGCATGTATTGGAGAAATATGCAGGTAAACTGGCGGTGCTTGCCATCGATCCCAGTAGTGAGCGTAGTAAAGGCAGCATTTTGGGTGATAAGACACGTATGGAGCAACTTTCAGTTCATCCTGCATCCTTTATTCGTCCCAGTCCATCAGCAGGGTCTCTGGGGGGAGTAGCCCGTAAGACGCGTGAGACGATTATTCTTTGTGAGGCTGCCGGTTTCGATAAGATATTTGTAGAGACAGTAGGTGTAGGACAGAGTGAAACAGCTGTACATTCTATGGTCGATTTCTTCCTGCTTATTCAGTTAGCCGGTACGGGCGATGAATTGCAAGGCATCAAACGGGGTATTATGGAAATGGCCGACGGTATTGTTATCAACAAAGCCGATGGTGATAATCTGGAGCGTGCTAAGCTGGCTGCAACTCAGTTCCGTAATGCTCTGCATTTGTTCCCTGCTCCTGAATCAGGATGGACGCCACAGGTAATGACCTATTCCGGCTTCTATAACTTGGGAGTGAAAGAAATCTGGGATATGATTTACGATTACGTTGCTTTTGTGAAGGACAACGGCTACTTTGATTACCGCCGTAATGAACAAAGTAAATACTGGATGTACGAAAGTATTAACGAGCGCCTGCGTGATAGTTTCTATCATAATCCGGTTATAGAAGCTATGCTGGGTGATAAGGAACAGCAAGTATTGCAAGGTAAGCTCACTTCGTTTGTTGCTGCAAAAACTTTACTTGATACATACTTTAGTGAGATGAGAAAGGGGTAGAATAGCTACAAGTTACGAGCTATCTCACACTTCTTTCCCCTCCTTCTCAAAGTCTGCCTTCGATTTACTCTTCGTCACAATATATACGCCGAGGAATACTAAGGCAATGGCTATTCCCTTTTCCCAGCCGAATACTCCCAAGCCCATGATAATGGCAGCGATAGAAGCTACGATGGGTTGCATGTAGTTGTACATACTCACCACTGTGGGGCGCAATAGTCTTTGCGCAGTCATGATGAAGATATAAGCAAGAAAACTACCGCCTATTACCACATAACCTATTTGTACGTATGCTGGAGTGGATACCTCTGCCCACTGGATACCTGCCACATCCTGATAAGAGAATGGGATATAACACATGGATGCATATATAAACATCCACTTATTCAGCGTGATGGGAGAATATTTCTGCGATAACCCCTTGAATACAGTCAGATAAATAGAGAAACTGATTTGTGCTACCAGACAAAGTAAATCTCCGATGATGCTGCCGTTGCCACTGCCTGCAGTCTGACTACTTAAAATAAGTGTCAGTGCTCCCATAGCTCCCACGAAGATACCCAGTACTTTCAGATTCGTGATAGGCTCTTTCAGATAGATAGCCGCAATAATCATAGTCACAATGGGAAGTGTGGTTGTCACAATAGAGGCATCGATGGGTGAAGTCATTGAAAGACCGAAAATATATACCCCTTGATTGAATACCAGTGCAAAGAGCGAAGCAAAGAATATCTTCAGCATATCGCGGTGGTCCACATGCTCATATTTACAAAATGCGGACAACAGCCAGAAACAAGCTGCCGCACCCACCATTCGGAATGTGGTCACCGATAAAGCTGAGAACTCCATAAGTGCGGATTTGCCGATAGGAGCCATAAGACCCCATAAAATGTTGGCAGTCAGGGCGAATATATGCCCTTGTACATTCTTGTTCATACTCTTTTTGTTTTTGAGGCTGCAAAAGAACAACTATTTTGGGAAACTAAAAAATAATCCTGTATATTTGCTTTGATTAAAAGCAAAAACTATGGAAGAACAAGCCAATTATATCCAACGTATCGAGATACACAGGTTGTGGGATCGCTTTAACATAGCCTGGGATTTGCGTCCCGATGTGAATATCCTTTCCGGTATCAATGGAGTAGGGAAGACTACGATCCTTAACCGTTCTGTTCACTATCTGGAAGAGCTTTCGGGTGAGATAAAGAATGGTGAGATAGAAGGAGTACGTATTACGTTCGATCGTCCGGATGCCACGTATATCCCATACGACGTAATCCGCAGCTATGACCGTCCTTTGATAATGGGCGACTTTACCGCCCGCATGGCTGATCCGAACGTCAAATCCGAACTAGACTGGCAACTCTATCTTTTGCAACGCCGTTATCTTGACTATCAGGTTAACATTGGTAACAAGATGATCGAACTTCTTTCAGGCGATGAGGAACAGCGTTCGCAAGCTGCTTCCCTCTCTTTGCCCAAGCGAAAGTTTCAGGACCTGATGGACCAGTTGTTCAGTTATACCCGCAAAAGCATAGATCGCCGCAGCAATGAAATCATCTTCTATCAGGACGGTGAACGTCTGCTGCCCTATAAACTTTCTTCCGGTGAAAAGCAGATGCTGATTATCCTGCTTACCGTGCTGGTGCGTGACAACGCCCATTGTGTCCTCTTTATGGACGAGCCCGAGGCCTCCCTTCACATCGAGTGGCAGCAGAAACTTATCAGCATGATACGTGAACTGAATCCCAATGTGCAACTGATACTTACCACCCATTCTCCCGCCGTCATCATGGAAGGCTGGCTGGATGCAGTGACGGAAGTGAGCGATATTTCGAGAATAATAGGGGTAGAGTGATAGAGTGATAAAGTGATAATATACCCATGGCTACTTCTTTAAAACATAATCTCACCTCCGCCTATTTCAATGCCGCCAACAAACTCTATCCCAAGAAGGCGCGTCGTCGTATTGTGGCATACGTGGAAAGTTACGATGATGTAGCTTTCTGGCGCACATTGTTGGCAGAGTTCGAGACAGATGATTACTATTTCCAGGTGATGCTGCCTTCAGCCACTTCTCTTGCCAAAGGTAAGAAGATGGTGTTGATGAATACGCTGAACACTACTGAATTGGGCAAGAGCCTGATAGCCTGTGTGGACAGTGACTACGACTTTCTGCTACAAGGCAAAACGAACGTTTCACATAAGATAAACAGTAGTCCCTACATATTCCAGACGTATGCCTATGCCATCGAGAATTTCCATTGCTATGCTGAAAGCTTGCATGAAGTTTGTGTACAGGCTACGTTGAACGACCGTATGTTGATAGACTTTCCTGCTTTCCTGAAACGCTATTCGCAGATTATTTATCCGCTCTTTTTGTGGAACGTCTGGTTCTACTGCCAACGGGATACATATACTTTCCCGATGTACGATTTCAATGCCTGCACCCGCTTGCAGGAAGTCAATGTGCATCATCCCGAACGGACGTTAGAGCCTGTGCAGCGTGCCGTTGATAAGAAACTTTCTGAGATGCGCAGGCGATTTTCGCGAAATATAAAAGCGGTGGAGGCTTTAGGCGTGGAGTTGGAGAGACTGGGATTGAATCCGGATACGACTTACCTATATATACAGGGGCATCACCTCATGGACGGTGTTGTGATGAAACTTCTTATCCCCGTATGTACCGTATTGCGTCGTGAGCGCGAACAGGAAATCAAACGTCTGGCTGCTCACAACGAGCAGTTCCATAACGAACTGACCAGTTATGAGAATAGCCAGACCAACGTCAGCCTGATGTTGAAAAAGAACAGCGGATATAAGAACCTTTACTTGTATCAGTGGTTAAAAGAAGATATAGGAGACTTCCTGAACAGGGAGCGATAATTACTAACCATTAACCCCAAAATTAATTCTTAGTATCATGAGCATTGTACAACAAATTAATGAAGGACTTCAGACTTTAGGTTTCAGCCAGTCATTGGCCGACCAGTTAGATCAATTTATTGCATTTCTGGGAGTTCTCCTGGTGGCTTATCTGGCAGATTCCATTTGCCGGAAAATCTTGCTGAAAGTTGTTTCGCGTTTGGTAAAACAAACAAAAGCTACCTGGGATGACATTGTTTTCGACCGGAAGGTGATGGTGCACCTTAGCCGCATGGTGGCACCTATTCTTATTTTAATGTTTCTTAGCTTTATCAGCGCTTTGCTTACTGCGGTTTATACCGTATATAGCGAGAAGGAACAGTTTCGCGACCGCCCTCTGAAGGGACTTTTGCAGACTGTGCAGGTAATTCTTTATTTTGTCGGGGGCATCATCGTCGTCAGCATACTGATTGACCGCTCACCCGGTGTATTGCTCACCGGTCTGGGAGCTTCGGCTGCCGTGTTGATGTTAGTGTTCAAAGACAGTATCATGGGCTTTGTTTCCGGTGTGCAACTTTCTGCCAACAATATGCTGAAAGTGGGAGACTGGATCACCATGCCTAAGTATGGAGCGGATGGTGACGTAATAGAAGTATCATTGAACACGGTGAAGGTGCGCAATTTTGACAAGACCATCACTACCATTCCTCCTTACCTGCTCGTAAGCGACTCTTTCCAGAACTGGCGTGGTATGCAGGAGAGTGGCGGACGCCGCATCAAGCGTTCTATCAATATCGATATGAACAGTGTACGGTTCTGTACTCCCGAAATGTTGGCAAAGTATCGCAAGATACAGCTCTTGGCAAACTACGTTGAACAGACGGAACAAGTGATAAAGGAGTATAATGAAGAGCATCATATCGACAACTCCATCCTTGTGAACGGGCGTCGCCAGACGAATCTCGGCGTCTTCCGTGCTTACCTGAATTGTTACTTGAAGAGCCATCCGGGTGTAAATCATGATATGACCTGTATGGTGCGTCAGCTTCAACCTACCGACCACGGTATACCGTTGGAACTGTATTTCTTTTCTGCAACCACGTCCTGGATACCATACGAGGACTTGCAGTCCGACGTTTTCGACCATCTGCTGGCTATCATTTCAGAGTTTGATCTGCACGTATTCCAGTCACCGTCCGGTGAAGATTTCCGTGAAAGGCTTGGTTGAGATGAAAGGCTCTTGAACTCTCAGGTTATTCTCAATGCGATGGGAAGACCCCTTCAATGCGATGAGGAAGCCCCTCAATACAATGGGAAGAAACCCTCAATACGATGAGGCGGGCGTTAAATTAACGCCGGACAAGTTCAAAAAGAACTGTCCGGCGTTGCTTTTGTAGAAGCTTAGCTTCGGCGTGTGTATTTCAATGAGTGATTAATATACTGTGTTTTGTGGGTCGAAGTTCGTCCAGCCTTCCAGCCAATTATCATTCGTGTCGCGGAAAGCACCGATATAGTTTCCGTCAGTTCCCATGATAGCCGTGGCGGGGCAGTAATTCTGACCGGTATTCATCGGGTCAGCCAATCCCAGTTCAGCCTCAGTCATTACTTTGTTCGAAGCCTCACTCTTGAAGAAAGTGTGTGAATAAGAAACCTGGCTTTCATCATACGTTCCGGTTTCTCTGTTGTAGAGATAGTCTTCGTATTTCTTATTATTGTCCGAGCCAACTACACCCATACCGGCAAAGATGATATTCTTCAGATGGAAATCACCGTTTTTAGAATATTGAACCGTGTTTCCTTTTTCGCCATCCACAATCAGACCGATAGGATAACCTACTGCCAATATGTTTTCGCAGCTCAGCTTACTGCTGCGACGTATCTGCATGGCGGACTGGAACAGACCCAGCTTGGATTTATTATCCGGGTACATGTCACCGGCAGTGATGTATTCGGAAGTGTTCAGGAAATCAGTGTTCTTGGCAGCCATCGGACCGATGAACGTTACATTCTTGAATGTTGCAGTTGTGAATGGAGCGATGTCTGCACCTGTTCCGTTGTTATCGCTTTCGAAACCATTGGATTGCGAGGTGTCGGCAATGCGCGGGTCACGGATAGACAGGCAGTATTGTACAGTTCCGCTGAAGCCGTTGTCCGTATCGAATTCATCGTCCCAGCCTTTATAAGCTACCAGATATTTGCAGTTCACTGCACCGCCGAACCATTCGAAAGAGTCGTCGTTAGAGTACGATACCTGTAAGTGGTCGATGGTGGTACCACTACCCACGGAGCCGAATGTAATGCCGTTGATCTCTTTGTCTGTTTCAAAGGGATAACCTGCAAACTCCACGCGGATATACTGGAAGATACCGGAATTGTCGGCATCATTGCTGCCTCCGTGTATGGTGCGCGGTCCGCCTTCTATTTGCTGTGTACCCTGGTTGTTTTTGGCTTTACCGCAAATGATTAAACCACCCCAGTCACCCGGTCTGCGCTGTCCGGGAGCTTCCTCGGAAGTCATGACAATAGGGGCTTCCTTGGTTCCTTTCATTTCTACATATCCACCCGGTTCTATAATAAGACTCGCCATTGTCTGTTTGTCACCCTTGATAATAGTGCCTGCGGGAATCCTCAGTTTAGCGCCATCGGCTACGTATACCCAGCCTTTCAGCAGATAGGTTCCTTTTTCCAGAGTTACATCGCCGGTGAATACGAAGTGTTGATCGCCATTGCCCAGTTCTGTTCCATTATTGAACAGTACACCTTTGCTGTAGGCTGTTGTGCCATCATAAGTCACTTCGGGGTCTGTACTTCCATTTCCTCCGTTCCCACCATTCTCTCCATTGGTGTCGTCAGAACAGGAAGACATCACATTTCCAATTGCAATGGCTGTACACATCATAATGATCCAGCCAAACTTCTTAATTTTCATTTTCATACTTTTCTTAATTTGGGAATTAAACTTCTTTATGTTCAGGTTTTGTTAGTACTTTATAAACTGAAAGGGTGAAATATCAGAAGCTATAGGCTATGGCCAGGTTGTAGCTTCTTCCCGGTTTGTAACTGCGGGTCACCTCTTCAATGGTGCGGGCTTGTCCGTTTACGGTGACGTCTTCAAACTGTTTGAAGTAGTAGCGTTCGGCCAGCAAGTCACGTACGGTAGCTTTAATTTCCAGTTTGCCAAACTTTTTGCTTGCCGAAAGGTCGATGCTGTTGCGCGGCATTTCGTAAGAGTTTGGTATGTTGCGTGCATCACCTTCGGAAGAACTGCCGTAGCGGTTGCCTACACCGATGATACGTTTTCCGATACGGTTGTAGAGTACGGCGGCGTTCCATCCCTTATCCGGATTGTTATAGAAGAGACCCGTGTTGATGAGGTAAGGCGATTGCCCCTGCATGGGACGGTCTATATTATTGCCACCTTCTTTAAACTGTACTTTGCTCTTGATCCATGCGCCATTGAATGAGAAACTGAAATTACGCATACCGATGAAGTCGAGATTCTTGCGGATATCTACTTCTATACCGTAGTTGTTGGCACCTTTGGCGTTGACGTAAGAGTAGACCGGATCAGTTCCTCCCGACATGGTGTAGGTCCATTCAATAGGATTTTCGAAGTGTTTGTAGAACAGGGCAATGGAAACTTGCTCACCATTGCTGGGATACCATTCGTAGCGCAAGTCTACGTTCTGTATGTAAGCTGCCTGCAGGGATGAATTACCCATGACACTGCTTCCCAGGTCGAAATCATAATAGACGGAAGTGGACAGTTCACGAAATTCAGGACGGTTTACCGATTTACCGTAAGCCAGGCGGAACTGATGCTTTTCACTCAGTTTGTAAGTGGCATTGACGGAAGGGAACAGGTCTTTATAGTCATAGAAAGTACTTTGCAGGCTTTCTTCATACGAGCGGGTATTCATGATCAGTTCCTGACGGGCATATTCATAGCGTGCTCCGGCGTAGAAGTTGAAGGAACCTATCGGAACGTTGATGCCGACATAACCGGACAATTGCGTGTTTTTGCCCTCATAGTTATTCATGTAGTTCACTTCTTCCTGCATGTAGAGTTTGTCAATTCCATAGTTGGAGTCTATCAATATATTGTTTGCCACATCATTGTCAAACTGGAATCCCTTAGGCAGGCTGTTATTCGGTTGCCAGCCGTACTGGAACTGGCGGGTGTTGTAGGTACGTGTACGGTACTCGCCATAAGCACCGGCTTTCAAAGTAGGGGCGATGTCACCGAACTGGAAATCCTGGCGATAATTTATATTTGCTGAGCCGATGTGTTCGTCCAGTTTGGTGAATTCACGGCTGATACGGTAAATACCCATGGTTTCATTGGTGCGGTCGGTACGTTCAATGAGGCGACGGTCCGGCAGGTTACGGTTGGCGTAAGCATAACCCACACTCCAGTCGAAACGACTGTCATCAAAGTTGTGCCTGCCTGTGAACTGGGTGTTGTAAGTGGTACGGCTGGAGTAGTAATACTCCATGTTGTTGATGTTGTCCGGTTGTGCGTTGAAACCTGTACGTTCCGAGTAGCGGTCTTTGGATATCTGGTTGAAGATATTCTTGAACTCATAGCGATGGTTGCTGTTGCGTGGCTGGAAGGTGAGGTTCAGCAGGGCACCGAGGCGGACATCATTGCTGTACTGGTTGTCCGTTGCTTTCCGCAGATAGACGTATTTGTCATTGTTGGTATCATAAGGGCCATAGAGAGAGTTTTCCATATCGAGATAGGTCTTATAGGAGTTGCTGTAATTCACAGCAGCCAGCATACCGATGGCACGTCCGCTTTCGGTTTCCCACTTGCGGTTGTATGCCATATTCAATTTTAAGTCCCCTACGGGTTTGATGGTTTTCAGTGTCCAGTCGTTGTTGAAACCATTGTTCAATACATCTATGCGAGCTGTGTTTCCGGTTTCATATCCGGGATACATGTTCAGTGTGCCTTTCATACCGGCATCCAGACTACGGAAACCGTTTCCGAAGCCGAGCCGGTCCATGCTGCTACCCTTGGCTTTACGAAAGTCTTTGAAGTGCGTCTGGTCATTGATAGCTCCTCCTACTGATATGTTGAAGCTGTTTTCGCCGGGCATATCTTTGGTATTTATCAGGATGAATCCACCCGTGAAGTCTGCGGGATATTCCGGGGCGGGGCTTTTTACGATTACCATATTATCCAGTTGTGAACTGGGGATGATGTCGAATGAAAAGGCGCGTGAATCGGCTTCCGAACTGGGCACGGCACTCCCGTTCATCCATACATTATTGTACCGCTGCGACAGGCCGCGCACCATTACAAACTTTTCGTCGATGATGCTGATGCCGGGTACGCGACGGATGACTTCCGAGGCATTGCTGTCCTGGGTTTTAGCTATTTGTTGGGCGGAAACCCCGCTCTGTACTACAAGGCTGCGGCGTTGTTCCTGTATGAGTGCCACCTCGTTATTCCGTTTGGCTTGTGCAGTGACGGAGACTTCGCCTAACGTTTGTGCATCACTCTCCATCTCAAAGTTCAGCACAGTTTCGGCCTTGACTTTTACACTGTTGAGCAGGATGTCTTTGTATCCTATATATCTCACGGCTATGGTGTATGTACCGTCTTTTACATTCAGCGTATAGTTACCGTCGATGTCGGCTACTACCCCCTGCGCTGTCCCGGTTATCTGTATGGTAGCTCCGGTCAACGGCTCTTTCGTCTGCTTGTCGAGGACGGTTCCTTTGATGTTTCCAGCCAGGGCGGTCATGGTGGAAAGTACCAGTAATAAAATGAAGAAAAATACTTTTCCTAAATCCAGTTTCATGCTCATCTTTTATTGTTTCTTGTTTCCGGTGCAAAGATGCGGCAACGGAATTACAACCGTAATACACATGTCATACAATTGATTCTCAATTAAGTTACAATTTGGTGACACCACGGATAAAGCGGACCTATTCAGTTCATAGCCTATAACGTTCTAAACTTTCTTTTTTTGTTAGTAGGAATAGGACAGAAATTAATAAGTAAGCATTATCTTTGCGCTATTCAGAATATTAAAAGCACAAATCGTATGAGTGGCAATCGATCACATGAGGCAAAACGTTTTCAGCTCCTTTCGTCTGTTGGACAAATAGGCTGGTGGGAAGCAGATTTCACTACAGGGGAATATCTTTGTTCCGAGTATGTTTGTAATTTGTTAGGCTTGGAGGGAGACACGCTGACTTTCCGCCAGTTTGGTCAATTGATTCGTGAAGATTACCGTTGCCGCATTACACGTGAATTCCTTTCGATAGAAGAAATCGAGGTATATGAGCAAACTTTTCCTATCTACTCTTCACAAGGCATTGTGTGGGTTCGTTCCCGTCTGGGTGAAAAGTGGCTGACAGAAGATGGACATCCAAAGGCATTTGGTATCCTTCAATTGGTTGATATCCCTGCGGACGAACAATCCGGTGGTATTCTGAAACAGTTTAATGAATTGTTGTTCCGACAGCATTCTGTGTCCCAGTCCTTACGTAATTTTCTGAAGGACAAGAATCTGAGTGAGGTTATTTCGGGAGTATTGAAAGATGTCCTTGAACTCTTTCATGGAGGACGTGTCTATATAGTAGAATATGATGCCGGTTATCGTACCCAGAGTTGTACTTACGAGGTAGTGGCTGACGGGGTCAGCCCTGAAATAGATATGTTGCAACAGATTCCGACCAATGGTATGGAGTGGTGGCTTAAACAAATGTTGGCGGGCAAGCCTATCCTGTTGAATACTTTATCGGATTTGCCCCGGGTGGCCCGTCAGGAATCTGAGATACTTGCTGTGCAGAATATAAAGTCACTCATGGTGGTTCCTCTTCGGAATACCGAACGGGTGTGGGGATATATCGGTATTGATTTGGTAGACAGATACTATAAATGGACGAATGAAGATTATCAATGGTTTTCCTCTTTGGCTGACATCATTAATATTTGTATCAGTCTGCGCCTTGCCAGAGATGAGGCCGACCGTGAACGTAATTTCCTGAGCAATCTTTATAAGCATATGCCTATGGGATATGTACGCCTTTCCATTCTTTGCGACGAAGAAGGAGAACCTTATGACTATCTTATCACAGATGCTAATCAGTTTAGTGCGGATTTGTGCGGTTCACCTTTAGAGAGATACAAAGGGCGTTTTGCTTCGGAAATCTATTCCTCAGACAAACTGTCAACCAAACTTCTGATTCTTGCGGATATACACAAGCATGGCTTGTACAGGGAATTGGACGAATATTTTGAAGAGTCAGAGAGGACTTGTCATTGCATTATTTATTCTCCCGAACCGGATGAGTTGGTTTGTCTCTATATGGATGTCACTGAGATGCGCCGTACGTATATGGCTTTGGATCACAGTGAGAAACTATTGCGAAATCTCTTTTCTAACATCCCTGTCGGTGTGGAGATTTATAATAAGGATGGGATACTGATAGATCTTAATAATAAAGATATGGAGATATTCGGGGTCAAAGACAAATTAAGTACGCTTGGAGTGAATTTCTATGAGAATCCGAATGTGCCGTCTGATATCCGCGAAAGAGTGAAGATAGAAGATGAATTTGACTTTTCGCAGGACTATGAATTTTCTAATGTGAGCGATTATTATGAATCGGAAAAGAAAGGTGGAATAGAACTTTATACCAAAGTAAGTAAGATATACGATAACCAAGGCGATAACAATGGCTTTGTGCTTATCAATATAGATAATACGGAACGTATCAGTTCCATCAACCGGATACGTGATTTTGAGAACTTCTTCCTGCTGATTTCAGAATATGCCAAGGTAGGTTATGCCAAACTGAATCTGCTTACCCGTAATGGATATGCCATCAAGCAATGGTATAAGAATATGGGTGAAGATGAAGATACGCCATTGGTTGAAGTGGTAGGAATTTATAATAAAATGCACCCGCAAGACAGGGTACGTGTATTGGCTTTCTTTGAGAAGG
>PPYF01267919.1_pt1 | contig 19167 bp, 18 predicted proteins | sample 1559871 | NCBI WGS metagenome assembly PPYF01 (sample SAMN08240021, study PRJNA423297) | Human gut metagenome, whole genome shotgun sequencing project. | reverse complement strand
GCCGCCCTTGCCCTTGATCGCGGAGACTTCGATGTACAGGATTTCGCCTCCGGCGGGCGTCCACGCAAGGCCGAGCGCCACGCCGGGGATCAGCTTCCGCTCGGCGTCTTCGTCGATGAAGACCGGCGCGCCGAGCAGCTTGGGAAGCCCGGCGGCGGTGACGCGGAAGGGCGGCTTGGCTCCCTCCGCCTTGCGCCGCGCGATCTTGCGGCAGACGGTCCCGATCTCGCGCTCCAGATTCCGCAGCCCGGCTTCGCGGGTGTACTCGCGGATGATCCGGTTCATGGCCGCATCGGGCAGAGTGAGATCGCGATCCTTGAGCCCGTTTTCGTGCAGCTCCTTGGGCAGGATGTACTTGCGGGCGATGGCGAGCTTTTCCTGCTGCGTGTAGCCGGGCAGGGAAATGATCTCCAGACGGTCCCGGAGCGGGCCGGGGATGGTCTCCAGATGGTTCGCCGTGCAGATGAACAGCACCTTGGAGAGATCGAACGGCACGTTCAGGTAATGGTCGCTGAAGTTGAAGTTCTGTTCCGGGTCCAGCGCCTCAAGCAGCGCCGAGGACGGATCGCCCCGGAAGTCGTTGCCGAGCTTGTCGATTTCGTCGAGGACGATCACGGGGTTGCGCGTCCCGGCCTGCTTCATGGCCTGAATGATGCGGCCCGGCATGGCCCCGATGTAGGTGCGCCGGTGCCCCCGGATTTCCGCTTCGTCGCGCATGCCGCCGAGCGAGATGCGCTGGAACTTGCGGCCCAGCGCACGGGCGATGGAGCGGCCGAGCGAGGTCTTGCCCACGCCGGGAGGGCCCGCGAAGCAGAGGATCGGCCCCTTGGAATCGGGATTGAGCTTGCGGACGCTCAGGTATTCGAGGATGCGGTCCTTGATTTTGGTCAGCCCGTAATGGTCTTCGTCGAGAACGGCCTTGGCCTTGACGATGTCGAGCTGGTCCTTGGAAGCCTTCTTCCACGGCAGCTCGGCGAGCCAGTCGAGATAGGTGCGGACCACGCTGGCCTCGGCGGAATCGCCGTGCATGGTGGCGAGGCGCTTGAGCTGCTTGTCCGCCTCCTTGCGCACCTCGGCGGGCAGGCCCGCCTTTTCGATGGCCTTGGTGATGTCCTCCAGCTCCTCGTCGGCGTCCACGTTGTCGCCCAGTTCCTTGCGGATGGCCTTGAGCTGTTCGCGCAGGAAGTATTCTTTCTGCGCCTTGTCCATGCCTTCGCGGGCCGAGGTCTGGATTTTGATCTGCATGGTCGCCACTTCCGACTCATGCACCAGATGGGTGATGATGAGCCGCAGGCGATCCATCGGATCGACGCATTGCAGAATTTCCTGCGCCTCTTCCATCTTGAGCCGCAGGTTGGCGGCGATGAGGTCGGAAAGGCGTCCGGGTTCGCTCACGTTGCTGAGCACGCCCATGATGTCCCCGGTCGGGATGCCGCGCAGGGCGAGGATGCGCTCGCACTGTTCGCGCGCGAAGCGGATAAGCGCCTCCTGCTCGGATTCGGGCGCGACGGCCTCGGGCTCGGGCATCAGCTCGACCTTGGCGGACAGGTAGGGCCCGCTCTCGTCGAGGCTGGTGAGCCGGGCGCGGGACACGCCCTGCACCAGCGCCTTGATCCGGCCGTCGGGCATCTTGAGCAGGCGCAGGATGAGGGCCACGGAACCGACGGGGTAGAGATCGTCGGCCTTGGGGTTGTCCACCTGCCCGTCCTTCTGGGCACACAGGAAGATGTGCCGCCCGTGCGTGGCGGCGGCTTCCACGGCCTGCACGGACTGGTCGCGGCCCACGAACAGGGGCACGATCATATAGTTGAAGACCACCACGTCCCGCAGCGGAAGCAGGGGCATGGTGGAGGGGATTTCCTGCATGGAGGGGGTATCGTCATCGGGAGACGCGTCCATCTGTTCGTCCTGAATCTGGGCGGCGACGCGGCGTCGGGCCGGTCTCCGCCGACGGCGGACGGGCGTTTCCTCTTTCTTTTCGTCGTTGTCGGAATCAAAGGTCATGGCTGTATCCTCAAAGGTCGTACGGTGTTGCGAACCTGCCGGTTCAGATCAATCCGTCCTCTCGTATGCTGTAACAAACCCCGTCGCCGACGATGAGATGATCCAGCAGGCGCAGCCCCATGCCGGTGGCGATGCGCTGGATGTTCCGGGTCATCTCGATGTCTTCGGACGAGGCCTTGGGCGTCCCTCCCGGGTGGTTGTGCACCAGAAAGAAGCCGCTGGCCTTGCGCTGGAGCACCCGCTCCAGAATGTCCCTCGGGTAACAGGGGACGGTGCCCACCGTGCCCCGAGCCAGCCGTTCCCAGCAGATCAGGCGGTTCTGGGCGTCCACCGTGGCTATCCAGAGTTCCTCGAAGGGACATCCGGTCAGCCGGGGGACGACCATCCGCGCCACTTCGGCGGGCGAACACAGCGTCTCGCGCTTCCGCAGCGGCGCTTCGGCGTAGCGCGCCATCAGCTCCCGCAGCAGAAGCTGGAGAGCCGCGACGCCTTCGCCCACGCCGTCCACCTGCTGCATCTCGGCGGGCAGGGCGTCCAGCACGCCCCGGATGTTGCCGAACCGGGCCAGCAATTCCTTGGCGAGGGGCTTGGTGTCCCTGCGCAACAGGGCGTACCCCAACAGCAGTTCCAGAATTTCATAGTCGGCGAGCGAGGCCCCGTCCCTGACGAGGCGTTCCCGCAGCCGGGCACGGTGTCCGGTGTAGTGGGGTGTACCATTTGTCATGATAAGCAGTCCTGCGGGGTAAGCAAGGGGGAAAGCCCCATTGGGGCATGAGAAATGGAAGGGATCAGCGCGGGGAACGGCGCTGCGCCGGGGCGAACAGCAGGGTCAGATCGCCCATGAGCGCGTCCAGCGCCTGTCCGGGGGAACGTCGCCCCGACTTGACGGACAGCTCGGCGGTGTGCATGGCGTCCCAGAGTTTGGCCAGCCCGGCCACGCCGAGACGGGACGCGGTCTGCTGTTTGGCCTGCTGATCCGACGGGTTCATGCGGACCGGTTCCCCGGAGAGCACCTGCCACAACTGGCGGGCTTCCCGCTGGAGCATGGCGAGCAGGTAGAACAGCGGTTCCTCGCCCTTGGCCTGTTCCGCGAGGATGCTCTTCCAGACCGAGGCGGCCTGCCCCGACTGGAGCTGGCGCAAAAAGGAAAAGACGTTGAATTCGCTCGTCGGGCTGACGCTGCGGGCCTGATCCTGCGAGAGCGGGGCGTCTCCGGCGAGGAGCCGGAGCTTGCTCAGTTCGGCGTCCACGGCGGCGGCGTCCGGGAGGAGGGTTTCGGCGAGGATGTCCACGCAGCCGGGTTCCATGTTCAGCCCGAGCGCCTTGGCGCGCGTCTGGATGTGGCGGCGCAGGGAGCGGGGATCGAGTCCGGGGGAGCGCCAGACCCACCCTTTGGAATCGGCGAAGGTGTAACAGGCCAGCTTGGCGAGATGGGCGGGGATTTTGGGCTGCCCCTTTTCCCACGGCCCTTCAAGGCAGAAGAGCGGCCACGTTTGCGGATTGGGGCGGGAAAGCGCGGCGGAGAGGCGTTTCCACACGTCCGCCGGAAGCGCGTGGGCGTTGCGCAGCACGAGCGCCCGCGCGTTGGAGAACAGGCCCTGAAGGGTAAGGATTTCCCAGAATTTCTGTGGGAGTTCCTCATCGCCCCAGAAGACGTGGCGCTCGCGGCCCGCTTCCGGGCAGGCGGCAAGAAGCTCCTCCACCTGCTGGCGGAGGAGCTTCCCGTCTGGGCAAATGCAAAAACTGAAGCCCGGTCGTGTCGTCATAGAGGCGGTTTCCGTCAGAAGCGTTGCTGCAAGGCGTCCATGCACCGGCGCACGGCCAGTTCGAGGATGGACCGGATGGCCGCTTCCTCGTCGGAGTTCTCGTAATTTTCGCTGTAGTAGATGTTCCCGGATCGCCAGACCTGCGTGTTGGTCTTCCCGTCGTAGACGATGAATTCCATATTGATGGTCGCGGTATAGAGCTGGGAGGCGCTGGCGTACTGCCCGTAGCTTCGTATCTGGAAGCTCGGGACGCGCACGGTCAGCGTGTAGTCCGCCGGGCCGTCGTCCACCCATTTCGCCAGACTGCGGGCGTTGATGTCGTCCCGCACCAGCGAACGGATTTGGTAGGTCAGCCACGGATAGAGCGTGGACTGTTCCACGCTCTTGATCCGAAGCGTCTTGCTGCCGTTGCCGAGTACGCTGTTTTCGGAGAGCGAGCCTTCCTGACCGCGCCAGACGTAGCCGCACCCGGCCAGCATCAGGCAGACGAGCAGTCCGCTCAGCAGTCCTGTCGCAAGCCCGAACAGGCGAGCCTGTCCGCGTACCGAAGCCGGGTGCGTGCCGTTCATCAGTTGGCCACCACGTTGACGAGTTTGCCGGGAATGACCACGACCTTGCGGACCGTGAGCCCTTCGAGATGCCGGACGATGTTCTGTTCCGCCAGCGCCAGTTTTTCGACCTCTTCCTTGGATGCGGAGGAGGGCACGTCGATCTTGCCGCGCAGTTTGCCGTTGATCTGGATGACCACGGTGATGACGTCGCGTTCCAGCGCGTCTTCCTTCCACGTCGGCCAAGGCTGTTCGGCGACGCTGCCGGTGTGGCCGAGGTCTTCCCACAGTTCCTCGCACACGTGCGGGGTGATGGGAGAGAGCAGGGTGAGCGTGGTCGCGACGGCGGAGGAGAGGACCTTGCGGCCTTCCTCGGTGGCGGCGAGTTCGTCCTTCGCGAGGTAGAGGGCGTTGACGAGTTCCATGACCGCCGCGATGGCGGTGTTGAACTGGTAGCGGTTGCCGATGTCCTCGCTGGCCTTCTTGACGGTGGCGTGTTCCTTGAGACGGACTTCCTTGGCCGCTGGCGTGGTCGCGTCCGCCGCCGTGGAGGAGCAGGCCGCCACCGGCGACAGAAACTCGCGGCTGTCCGCGTAGAGGCGCCAGATGCGGTTGAGGAAGCGCGAAGCGCCCTCGATGCCGGTGTCGCTCCAGTCGAAGTCGCGTTCCGGCGGCGCGGCGAACAGGCAGAACAGGCGCACGGTGTCCGCGCCGTACTTGGCGATCATTTCCGTGGGATCGACGATGTTGCCCTTGGACTTGGACATTTTGCTGCCGTCCTTGAGCACCATGCCCTGCGTGAGCAGGTTGGCGAAGGGTTCGTCGATTTCCTTGGGGAAGTAGCCGAGGTCGCGCAGGACCTTGGTAAAGAAGCGGGCGTAGAGCAGGTGCAGAATGGCGTGTTCCACGCCGCCGATGTACTGGTCCACGGACAGCCAGTAGCGCAGGGCTTCCATGTCGAAGGGAGCCTTGTCGTTGCGGGCGTCGGTGTAGCGGGCGAAGTACCACGAGGATTCCACGAAGGTGTCCATCGTGTCGGTTTCGCGTCTGGCTTCGCCGCCGCACTTCGGGCAGGTGCAGTTGTAGAATTCGGGCGTATGGGGCAGGGGCGACTTGCCGTCGGGGTGGGTCTGCACGTCGAGGGGCAGACGGACCGGCAACTGATCTTCGGGCACGGGAACCATGCCGCACTTTTCGCAGTAGACAACCGGGATGGGCGCGCCCCAGTACCGCTGGCGGGAGATGTTCCAGTCGCGCAGGCGCCAGTTGGTGGTGCGCTTGCCCTTGCCGGAGGCTTCCAGCGCGTCGGCGATGCGCTTTTTGGCTTCCTCGTTGGGCAGGCCGTCGAATTCGCCGGAGTTGACGAGCACGCCGGGGGCCGCATAGGCCTCGGTCATGGTGTCGGGATCAAGCGGCGCTTCGCCTTCGGGCTGGATGACCACGATGCGGGAGATGCCGTATTTTTTGGAAAATTCAAAGTCGCGCTGGTCGTGTGCGGGCACGGCCATGACCGCGCCGGTGCCGTATTCGGCCAGAACGAAGTTGCCGAGCCAGATCGGGACGAGCGCGCCGGTGAAGGGATTCACGCAGTAGGAACCGGTGAACACGCCTTCCTTTTCGAGGCTGTCGGACTGGCGGTCGATGCGGTCCATGTTGTGGGTGCGCTCGATGAACGCGCGGGCGTCGGCTTCATTGGGCTTGCCGCTGATGAGCGACTCGACGAGCGGGTGTTCGGGGGCCAGCGTCATGAAGGTCACGCCGAACACGGTATCGGGGCGGGTGGTGAACACCTTGATGTCGCCCTCGCCGGACTGGAGCGGGAAGGTGATTTCCGCGCCCACGGACTTGCCGATCCAGTTGCGCTGCATGCTGAGCACGCGGTCGGGCCAGCCGCCTTCGAGCTTGGAGAGGTCGGCGAGCAGTTCGTCGGCGTAGTCGGTGATTTTGAGGAACCACTGGGTGAGTTCCTTCTGCACCACGGGCGTGTCGCAGCGCCAGCACAGGCCGTCCACGACCTGTTCGTTGGCGAGCACGGTGTTGCAGTGGGGGCACCAGTTCTGGGAGGCCTTTTTGCGGTAGACGAGGCCCTTTTCCAGCCAGCGCAGGAAGAACAGCTGTTCCCAGCGGTAGTAGGGCTCGTCGCAGGTGGCGACCTCACGATCCCAGTCGTAGGAATAGCCGAGGCGCTTCAACTGGGCGCGCATGTTGTCGATGTTGGCATGCGTCCACACGCTGGGGTGGATGTCGTGCTTGATGGCGGCGTTTTCGGCGGGCAGGCCGAAGGCGTCCCAACCCATCGGGTGCATGACGTTGAATCCCTGCATCCGCTTGAAGCGGGCCACCACGTCGCCGATGGAATAGTTGCGCACGTGGCCCATATGGAGGTTCCCCGAAGGGTAGGGGAACATTTCGAGCACGTAATACTTCTTTTTGTCCTTGTCGACGTGACAGGCGTAGGTTTTTTCCTCTTCCCAGCGTTTCTGCCATTTCGTTTCGATGGCCGCCGGGTCGTAGCGCTTGGGCTTGCTCATGACTGATCCTTTTGCATCTATGAAGTCGCGGGCCCTCAGGCCCTTTCTGGCGTCAAACCGCGCCAATCTATCAGGCGTCGGCCTTGCCCGCAACCGCGAGCGTGCCCGCTTCCTGAGCCTTGATCGCCGCGTCGAGGATGCCGTTGATGAAGCTCTTGGCCTTGGCGTCGCCGAAGCGGGTGGACAGTTCGAGCGCCTCGTTGATGGCGACCTTGGGCGGCACGTCGGCCCGGTACAGCATTTCGAAGACGGCGAGACGGAGCAGGGTCAGCTCGATCTTGCCGAGCCGGTCCACGCGCCAGTTCTGGGAGAAGCGTTCGATGACGCCGTCGAGGGTCTTGACGTTGGACCAGACGCCTTCCACCAGTTCCCACGCAAAGCCGTACAGCTTTTCTTCGCGGGTTTCGGCGTTTTCGTCCATGTCCGCATCCGTGGGATCGGGCATTTCGAGGAACGCGGTGCGGACGTCCCCGAGTGTGGTCGAAGAGGAGAACTGTAGGCTGTACAGCACCTGAAACGCGCGGGAGCGCGCGGCGCGGCGGGCATGGGGTCTGCTTTTGGACATGAAGTGTGGCCTCGGTACGAAAGTGATGGAATGATGAGGGAACGGGGCTCCGCCCCGGGCCCCGGCAGGGCTCCGCCCTGCACCCGCCGGGGGGAATGATTCCCCCCGGACCCCCTCGGTTATGGCTGTGCCGCGTCCGTTTCGGCGCGGCGGATGTTCCTTGCCCCTGAGAGCGGAAGAACGTCGGGAACGGCGTTCTCAACGTTCGCCGGTTTTCTGTGGCGTGTTGGGATTCCTTTGAAAGGTTGCACCGTTCAACGATGCGTTCCGCCTGTTCTTTTTGATCGCGCGAAGCGGTCCTTTGATGAGCGACGTTTTCGGCGGAATCCACGTCACGGTGCGGCGGGCGGCTCGGTCCGTCACCGCCTCGCTTTTTCACGTTACGGTGCGTTCGGCTTGCCTCCGAGGAATGCTTCCGGAGAGAAGCATTCCGTACGGGCTGCGGCGCAACGGAACTCCCGTCGCTCGGCCTCCCCGCCCGTTGAAGTTTTACGGGAGGGGGGACCGGGGGAGGACGCTTTTGGGAAAAGCGTCCTCCCTCGATTCTTCTTAAAGTTGCTGCAGGACGCGAACGGTCTCGAGCAGGGCGGCGGCGGCTTCGACGCCCTTGTTGCCCGCCTTGGTTCCGGCGCGTTCGATGGCCTGTTCGATGTTGTCGGTGGTGAGCAGGCCGAACCCGACGGGCACGCCGCTCTCCAGCGACACGTGGGCGAGGCCCTTGGTGGCTTCGGTGGCGACGAAATCGAAGTGGGGCGTGCCCCCGCGAATGACCGCGCCGAGGGCGACGATGCCGTCATACTTGCCGGAAGCCGCCAGCTTCTTGCATACGATCGGCATTTCGAACGCGCCGGGGACGCGCACGATGGTGAGGTTTTCCTCGGACCCGCCATGACGGATCAGGTAGTCCACCGCGCCGCTGATGAGGCGATCCACGATGAGGTCGTTGAAACGTGCCGCGAGAATGGCGAACTTGAGGCCCGCCGCGTTGAGATGTCCGTCGATGGTCTTGATCTGGTTCATGAAAGCCTCGTCTGGGATGAAGGGGACCGCCTCGGGGCGGGCTTAGTGCTTGTTTTCGGCGACATGGAGCATGTGCCCCATCTTTTCCTGCTTGGTGCGCATGTATTCTTCGTTGGTGGCGCAGCAGCCCACTTCGATGGGTTCGCGGTCGACGATTTCGAGGCCGTAGCCTTCGAGGCCCACGATCTTGCGCGGATTGTTGGTCATGATGCGCAGTTTGCGGATGCCGAGGTCCAGCAGAATCTGCGCGCCGACGCCGTAGTCGCGGAGGTCCGCCTTGAAGCCGAGCTTTTCGTTGGCTTCCACGGTGTCGTAGCCCTGATCCTGAAGCGCGTAGGCCTTGAGCTTGTTGGCGAGGCCGATGCCCCGGCCTTCCTGCCGCATGTAGATGACCGCGCCCCTACCTTCGCGTTCGATGCGGGTGAGCGCGGCGGCAAGCTGGTTCCCGCAGTCGCAGCGCAGGGAACCGAAGGCGTCGCCGGTGAGGCATTCGCTATGCACGCGCACGAGCACGGGATCGTCGCCGCCCTTTTCGGTGACGTCGCCCTTGACGATGGCGACGTGGGTATCGGGGCTGATGTCGCTTTCATAGGCGATCATCGTGAAGTTGCCGTACTTTGAAGGCAGTTTCGTTTCCGCCACCCGGCGCACGCCGAGCTGGCCGTGCCGGAGGTGGTAGCGGATGAGGTCGCGCACCGTGGCGATCTTGAGCTGGTGTTCTTCCGCGAACTTCTCCAGATCGGGCATGCGGGCCATCGTCCCGTCTTCCTTCATGATCTCGCAGATGACCGCTGCCGGCTTCAGCCCGGCGAGCACGGCGAGGTCCACGCTGCCTTCGGTCTGTCCGGCGCGGGTGAGCACGCCGCCGGGCTGGGCGCGGAGCGGGAAGACGTGGCCGGGGGTCACGATGTCCTCGGGGCGCGCGTCATCGGCCACGGCGGCCTGAATGGTGCGGGCGCGGTCGGCCGCGGAAATGCCCGTGGTCACGCCGTTGCGGGCTTCGATGGAAACCGTGAAGTTGGTGCCGAAGCGCGAACCGTTGCGCTGGGTCATGAGCGGCAGTTCCAGCTTGTCGACGAGGCTCGGGCCGAGCGGAAGGCAGATGAGGCCGCGCGCGTACTTGGCCATGAAGTTGATGGCTTCCGGCGTCACATGCTCGGCGGCGATGGTGATGTCGCCTTCGTTTTCGCGGTCCTCGTCGTCCACCAGAATGATCATCCGGCCATTCCGGATGTCTTCCACCGCTTCTTCAACACTGCAAATAGCCATAGGAACCTCAATATTCGTTGTTCATCAGAAAAAACCGTTTTCGCGCAGGAATTCGAGCGACAGGTTCCCGGCTGCGGGCTTCCCGTCATCCGGCTTCGCGCCGAGATGGGGGGCCACCATGTGCCGCACGTACTTGCCTATGACGTCGGTTTCCATGTTGATGCGCGTCCCGGGGGCCCACAGGGCCACCGTCGTCGCCCGCCATGTTTCGGGGATGACGTTGACCTCAAGAAAGTCCGGTCCGCAATCATTCACTGTCAGGCTCACGCCGTCAAGTGCCACCGAGCCCTTCTCGATGACTTCCGCCCCGAAAGCGGGGGGAAAACCGATGCGGATGCGCCGCGACTCGCCTTCCGGGCGTACGGAAAGGATTTCCGCCACGCAGTCGACGTGCCCGCTGACGATGTGTCCGCCGAGGCGGTCGCCCACGGCGAGCGCGCGCTCCAGATTGACCAGAGCGCCGGGCTTGAGCAGGCCGAGGGCCGTCCGCCGCATGGTCTCGGCGGAGGCGTACGCCGAAAAGCGGCGCGGTCCGGACGCTTCTACAGTAAGACAGGTTCCGTTGACGGCAATGGATTCGCCCAGAAGAATGTCGTCGAGATCGTAGAGGGCCTGTATCCGAAACCGGGTTTCGCGCCCGCCGGATTCCACGGCGAGCAGCTTGCCCTGCCCGTTGATTATGCCTGTGAACATGCGCGTACCGGCCTGAAGATAAGATGTCCGTCTTCCCCGCAGGGTTCCATGCGGACCAGTCGCAGGGAAAGCGCCTCGTCCAGTTCCAGCGGCGTGCGCCCGTCGAACAGGGGGCGGGCGTCGTTGTCGCCGAGGACCTTGGGGGCGATGTGTACGTGGAATTCGTCGACGAGCCCGGCTTCCAGCAGGGACAGGCCGAGGCGTCCGCCGCCTTCGCACAGCACGTAGGGGCACCCCGCTTCCTGCCGCAGGTATTCGAGAATCTGTACGAGGTCCTCGCCGCTTTTCCAGCGGTCGAGGCCGAGGACGCGCACCCCGCGTTCCCTGAGCTGCGCCGCCTTGGGCGTGGCGGCCCCGGAAGCCGTGGTGAACAGGATGGTTTCGGCGGGGCGTTCCTTGAACAGGGCCAGCGAATCGGGCGCGGGCACGCGCGAGGAAATGGACACCGCCAGCGGCTGGCGTTCCACGGGCTCGTCGAGGCGTGCGGTCAGCAGCGGGTTGTCGGTATGCAGCGTATTGCCGCCGATGAGCACGGCGCCTCCGGCGCGGCCCACATCGGCCCGCAGCACATGCACCTTGCGGCGCGAGGCTTCCCCGGTGATCCAGCGGGAATGCCCGGTGCGGGTGGCGATGCGCCCGTCCAGCGTCATGGCGAGCTTGAGGATGACGTAGGGGCGTTTCGTAGTCTGCCAGATCAGAAAGTCGGCCACCAGTTCCCGGCACAGGTCCTCGCACACGCCCGTTTCCACCCGTACGCCCGCTTCGGCGAGGCGTTCCAGCCCTCCGGCGGCCTTGGGGTTGGGATCGCGCAGGCCGATGACCACGTGGCGGATGCCCGCCGCGATCACGGCTTCGGTGCAGGGCGGCGTCTTTCCCTGATGGTTGCAGGGCTCCAGCGTCACGACGAGCGTGCAGGCCGCGGGATCGACGCCGTTGGCCTCGGCGTCCCTGAGGCATTCGACCTCGGCGTGGCTCTTGCCGTAGGCGGTGTGCCAGCCCCGCGCGACGACGGCTCCGTCGCGGACGAGCACCGCGCCGACCGTAGGATTGGGGGCCGCCGTCCAGCGGCCTTTTTCGGCCAGCGCGACGGCTTCCCGCATGAACGGGTCAAAAGGGTGGCTCATGCGTTCCCTCCCGGAGTTTCCGCGCGCTGGCAATCGTCCGGCGCGGGGCGCAGCGGGAGCGGTTCCAGTTTGATGCCCGCTTCGTTCAGCATCTGGGTCGCCAGCGTGTCGGGATAGCCCGAGGCGTACCAGATTTTGGTGATTCCGCAGTTGATCAGCATTTTCGAGCAGATGAGGCAGGGTTGATGCGTGCAGTACACTTCGGCCCCGGAAAGGGAGATGCCGTGTACGGCGGCCTGAATGATGACGTTCTGTTCCGCATGGAGGCCGCGGCAGATTTCGTGCCGCTGTCCGGAAGGCACGCCGAGCTGTTCGCGGAGGCAGCCGACATCAAGGCAGTGGGCGACCTTGGAGGGCGCACCGTTGTAGCCGGTGGCGAGGATTCGCTTGTCCTTGACGGCGACGGCCCCGACCATGCGGCGCAGGCAGGTCGAGCGTTCCGCCACGAGGTGGGCGATGTTCATGAAGTAGTCGGGCCAGGCGACGCGGGACATGGCGGCATCCTTATGTAAATAGGGGAGAGCGGCGGGCGGAGGGGACGCCTCCGGCGGCAAGGGGCTTGCCGCCCCTTGACCCCGCCCGGAGGGCGAGCCGCCCCCCGGACCCCGGCGTAAATGGAGACGCCGCGGGCAGGGCATCCATCAGCCCCTCAAACGGCGTTGCCGCGTGAAGGGCGTTCGAGACAATAGACAGGGGCTTCTTTGAAGGCGGACTGTCTTTCATCTGCCCCGGAACCGGCGCGTACCCGATTCCGAGGGGGCCGGGGGACATGACGCCCCCCGGCGGGTGCAGGGCGAGCCCTGCGAATCTACCAGGCGAACAGCGGGAACTGACGCGCGAACGCGGCGACTTCCTTGCTGATTTCGGCGAGACGGGTTTCGTTTCCTGCGCTGGAGACGGCGGCGTCGATCCAACCGGCGACCTTGACCATGTCCTGTTCCCGGAAGCCGCGGGTCGTGAGCGCGGGCGTGCCGATACGGATGCCGGAGGTCACGAAGGGCGAGCGGGTTTCGAAGGGAACGGTGTTCTTGTTCACGGTGATGCCGGCGGCGTCGAGGGCGTGTTCGGCGTCCTTGCCGGTGATGTCCTTGCTGGTCAGGTCAACGAGCAGCAGGTGGTTGTCCGTGCCGCCGGAGACGAGATCGAACTTGGCGCTCTTGAGTTCTTCGGCGAGCGTGACGGCGTTCTTGAGCACCTGCGCCTGATAGTCCTTGAACTTGGGACGCAGGGCTTCGCCGAAGGCCACGGCCTTGGCGGCGACGATGTGCATGAGCGGACCGCCCTGAATGCCGGGGAAAATCTGGCTGTTCAGCGTCTTGCCGAGGGTTTCGTCGGACAGGATCATGCCGCCGCGAGGCCCGCGCAGGGTCTTGTGGGTCGTGGTCGTGGTGACGTGGGCGTGCCCGATGGGCGTGGGATGCAGCCCGGCGGCCACGAGACCGGCGATGTGGGCCATGTCCACGAACAGCTTGGCGTCCACTTCGTCCGCGATGGCGCGGAACTTGGCGAAGTCGAGGGTGCGGGGATAGGCGCTCGCGCCCGCCACGATGACGGCGGGACGGTGCTCGTGGGCGAGGCGGCGCACTTCCTCATAGTCGATGAGGCAGGTGTCCTTGTCCACGCCGTAGGAGACCACGTTGAACAGGCGACCGGAGAAGTTCACCGGGCTGCCGTGGGTCAGGTGCCCGCCGTGCGACAGGTTCATGCCGAGGATGGTGTCGCCGGGTTTGGCCAGCGCGAAGTAGGAGGCCATGTTCGCCTGGCTGCCGGAATGGGGCTGCACGTTGACGTAGGAGCAGCCGAAAAGCTGCTTGGCGCGTTCGATGGCAAGGTTTTCGGCGATGTCCACGAATTCGCAGCCGCCGTAGTAGCGCTTGCCCGGATAGCCTTCGGCGTACTTGTGCGTGAAGACGCTTCCCTGCGCTTCCCGAACGGCGGAGGAAACGAAGTTTTCGGAGGCGATGAGTTCGAGTTTGCTCATCTGGCGGTCGCTTTCCAGCAGGAAGGCGCGCGCCAGTTCGGGGTCTTCAAGGAGAATGTGGTCCATTGGACGCTCCGGTGGTTATGGTTGGTCCCGACGGCGGTCAGGCCGTGAACTTCTTGAACAGGATGCTGCCGTTCGTACCGCCGAACCCGAAGGAGTTGGAAAGCGCGTACTGCGGATCGAGCTTTTTGGCGCCTTCGGTCATGTAGTTGAGGTCGCATTCCGGATCGGGCGTCGTGTAGTTGATCGTGCCGGGGACGTAGCCGGTGTGCAGCGCGAGGACGGAGAAGACCGCCTCCACGCCGCCCGCCGCGCCGAGCAGATGCCCGGTCTGGGACTTGGTGGACGCGATGGCGATGTCGTAGGCGTGCTGACCGAACACCCGCTTGATGGCGTTGGTTTCGCAAAGGTCGTTCAGGTGGGTGGACGTGCCGTGCGCGTTGATGTGGTCCACCTGATCGGGGCTGACGCCCGCGTCGTCGAGAGCGCGCTGCATGGAGGTGATCATGCCTTCGGCGTCGTCGCGGGGCGCGGTCATGTGGAAGGCGTCGTCGGACGCGCCCACGCCCACGACTTCGGCGTAGATGGTCGCGCCGCGAGCCTGCGCGTGTTCGAGGCTTTCCAGCATGAGGAAGCCCGCGCCTTCGCCCATGACGAAGCCGTCGCGGTCCTTGTCGAAGGGACGGGACGCCTTTTCGGGCTCGTCGTTGTGGGCGGTGGAGAGCGCCTTGAGCGCGGTGAAGCCGGAAATGCCCATCGGGGTCACGGTCGCTTCCACGCCGCCGGTGATGCAGGCGTCGCAACGGCCCATGACGATCTCGGTGAAGCCCATGCCCACGGCGTGGGTGCCCGAGGCGCAGGCGCTGGTCAGCACCATGTTGGCGCCCTTCGCGCCCGTGGCGATGGCGACCTGACCGGGGGCCATGTTGGAGATCAGCATGGGAATCATGAACGGAGAAACCTTGTTCGGTCCGGCGTCCACGAGGCGGGAGTGGAAGACTTCGATGGTGTGCAGACCGCCGAGGCCCACGCCGAGAATGACGCTGACCCGTCCGGCGTTGTCGTCGTTGATGACGAGGCCGGAGTGTTCCTTCAGCATGTTGCCCGCGGCGACGGAGAACTGGACGAAACGGTCCATGCGGCGGGCCTGCTTGGCGGGAACGCCGTAGGCCTCGGGATCGAATCCCTTGACTTCGCCGGCGATGCGGGAATCAAAGCCGGTGGCGTCAAACAGGGTGATGGGCCCGATGCCCGATTTGCCGGCCAGAAGATGCTCCCAGCTTTCGGCAAGGTTGCCACCCAGCGGAGTCAGCGCGGAGAGACCGGTTACAACAACGCGTTTGCGGCTCATATTTCCCTCATGGCGAAAAAAGTGTACGAGCGCCTTATGATCCAGTCACAAGACGCCCGATAGGATACACTGGTGCAAACGGAACGGGAGCCGAAGCTCCGCGCACGTTTCCCGTGATTGGAACAGAACGAGACCTAGTTCGTGTGGTTCTGCACGTAGGAGATGGCGTCCTTGACCTTCAGAATTTTCTGGGCGTCGTCGTCGGCGATTTCGACGTCGAAGGCTTCTTCCATGGCCATGATGAGCTCGGTGAGGTCGAGGGAGTCGGCACCCAGGTCTTCAACGAAAGAGGCTTCGGGCTTCACTTCTTCGGCGGTCACGCCAAGCTGTTCCATAATGATCTTTTTGACCTGTTCTTCAACGGACATGGGGAATCCTCCCGGGTTTTTCTTGTGTGTGCAGACAGGGCGCACCCTGTTTCCTGTAACGTTTCCGCGAAAGCGGAGTCCGCCGGAGCCGCACGCGCGGCGCGGCGCTTTAACAGTACATGCCGCCGTTGACGGCGAGAACCTGTCCTGTAATGTATCCGGCTCCCGGAGAAGCCAGAAAGGCCACGGCGTCGGCGATGTCCTGAGGCGTGCCGAGACGCTTCAGGGGGATGGCCTCGACGTAGGCGGCGCGGACGTCCTCGGGAAGCGCGGCGGTCATGTCGGTTTCGACGAAGCCGGGGGCCACGGCGTTCACGGTGACGTTGCGACCGGCGAGTTCCTTGGCCGCCGATTTGGTCAGGCCGATGAGGCCGGCCTTGGCGGACGCGTAGTTGATCTGCCCGGCATTGCCCATCTGGCCGACGACGGAACTGATGTTGACGATCCGGCCATGCCGCTGGCGGGTCATGATCTTGGCGGCCTCGCGGACGCAGACGAATGCGCCACGCAGGTTGGTCTGGATCACGCGGTCGAAGTCTTCGTCCTTCATGCGCAGAATCAGGCCGTCCTTGGTGATGCCCGCGTTGTTGACCAGCACCCCGAGATCGACCTGATCCTTGATATGATCCTTGAAGAAGGCGGCGACCGCTTCGGCGTCGGAAACGTCGAGACGGAACGCGCGGGCCTTTCCGCCCGCCGCTTCGATGCCCTTGGCCACGGCTTCGGCTTCGTCGGCCTTGCTCACATAGGTGAGGTATACCTGATACCCGGCTTTCGCCAGCGTTTCCGCGATGGCCTTGCCGATCCCTCTGGAGCCGCCGGTCACGAGGGCGGTGGAAAGTTGTTCGCTCATGTGTCCTGCCTTGATGCTTGGTCAGCTGTTTGTAGCTCAAAAGAAAACGGAATTCAACACGCCGGAGCGGTCCGGCGGCGCTGGAATCCTAGAACTCCAGCAGCGCGGCGCCCCATGTGAAGCCTCCGCCGAAGGCGCTGATGAGAACGCGCGAACCCGCCCTGATGCGGCCCTGTCGGCAGGCGTCGCCGATGCCGAGCGGGATGGAGGCGGCGGAGGTGTTGCCGTACTCGTCGAGGTTGACGAACACCTTGTCGGCGCCGAGCTTGAGACGGTCGCCCACGGCTTCGATGATGCGGAGATTGGCCTGATGGGGAATGAACAGGTCCACGTCGTCGAGCGACAGGCCGTTGCGCTCCAGCAGTTGGGCGCACACGGACGAGAGGCTGCGGACGGCGAGCTTGAAGACTTCCCGGCCCTGCATCTGAAGGTAGAAATCGTCCTGAACCGGATCGCCGGGGCGGTAATTGCGGGCGGTGCCCCCACCGACGGTGAGGAGCGGATATTGCCGTCCGTCCGCGCCGCACTGCACGTCCCTGAGCCTTGCGGCGGAGGGGAGGCAGGCGCGGGGCGTTCCGGCGTCGCCGTTGGTCAAGACCACGGCGGCGGCTCCGTCCCCGAACAGAATGCAGGTGGTGCGGTCGTTCCAGTTCATGCGGCGGGTGAAGGCTTCCGAGCCGACGAGCAGGATTTTGGCGTCGGGGCTTCCGGCGAGGAGGCCGCGCGCCACGTCCAGCCCGTACACGAAACCGGTGCAGGCCGCGTTGAGATCGAAGGCCATGGCGCCGTGCGTCCCCAGTTTGCCGCTGAGGATGCAGGCCGTGCTCGGGCACAGATAGTCGGGAGTGCAGGTCGCCGTGAGGACATGGGTGATGTCCCCGGGTTCGAGCCCGGCGTCCTCAAGTGCGAGGAGGGCGGCTTTCACGCCCGCGTCGGAGCCGTTTTCGTCGTCCGCCAGCATGTGCCGGGCCTTGATGCCCGTCCTGCTGACGATCCATTCGTCGCTGGTGTCCACCCGCGACGCCAGATCGTCGTTGGTGATCCGCTTGGCCGGAACGTAGGTCCCCAGCCCTTGAATGTGGATTGCTGTCATGCGGTGTCCGTGGCGGTTGGCGGGGGCGCTAGCAGGAACGCCCGTAGCGGGTGAGTTCCTCGTTGGCGCAGATGGCTTCCATCAGACGCTGATTGGTCTCTTTCTCGACGAAGAGGGTGGCCATGCGGGTCGCGCTGCAGATGGCCTTGGAATTGGAGCGGCCGTGGCAGACGATGGAAATGTTCTGAAGGCCGAGCAGCGGCGCGCCGCCGTATTCGGCGTAATCGACGACCTTGGCGAAACGCTTGAACGCGGATTTCGCCAGCAGGCTCCCCAGCTTGGGAAGGATGCCGGAGTTGAGCAGTTCGCGTTTGAGCACGCGGCTCAGCGACATGCCGAGCCCCTCGCTGAGCTTCAGGGCCACGTTGCCGACGAAACCGTCGCAGACGGCCACGTCCACGTCGCCGGTGAAGAGATCGCGCCCCTCGATGTTGCCGGTGAAGTTGAGGTTCTGCGCGAGCTTGAACAGCTCGTAGGCCTCCTTCACCTGATTGTTGCCCTTGCCTTCCTCTTCACCGATGCTGAGGAGGCCGACGCGCGGGGTTTCCTTATTGAGGATGTCCCGGGCGAAGGCGTTGCCCATCAGGCCGAACTGGAAGATGTTGTAGGGCTTGCAATCGACGGTGGCGCCCACGTCCAGCAGGACGACGGGCTCCTTTTCCGTGGGAAGGAGCGAGGCGAGGGCGGGGCGTTCCACGCCGGGGATGCGGCCCATGATGAACATGCCGCACGCGACGGAGGCCCCTGAGTGGCCGGCGCTGACGACGCCCTGAGCCGCACCGTCGCGGACGAGACGGCAGGCCACCTGAATGGAGGCGTTCTTTTTCCGGCGCAGGATGTCCGAAGGCTTTTCGTCCATGCCCGCGACTTCCGGGGCATGGACGATTTCCAGCTCGACCCCGGTGGGGGCGAGTCGGCTGAGTTCGCCGTCGAGGATGGCTTCGTTCCCGACGAGGAGAATTTTGGCCCCGGTCTGGCGGGCGGCCTCAATCGCTCCGGGGACGACCACGGAAGGACCGAGATCGCCTCCCATGGCGTCGACGGCGATGACGGTCTTATTGCTGCTCATCGGCGGTCTTCTGTTCGACGACCTGACGACCGCGGTAGGTGCCGCAGCTGGGGCAGGCAGCATGGGGAACCGTGGGGGCTCCGCAGGTGCAGTACACAACGGTGGGGGTGGCCACGCGATCGTGGGACCGGCGCATGCCCTTCTTGGAATGAGACTTCTTATTTTGCTGTACGGCCATGACGGCACTCCTTAGGATTCGGCATGGTGCCGAGGTTTTGGCTCTGTCGCCGGTCGATCCGGCTCCGCATGGAATAGCCCAATACGCGGAGAGACACAAGGACCGGCGGCAAAATCTAGTTTCTTTTCACTTTCAGACCCCGGAGGGCCGCAAGGCGGGGATCGCCTTCGTCCCGTACGCAGGAGCAGGAACCTTCGTTGAGGTTCTTTCCGCAGTCGGGACACAACCCCTTGCAATCAGGCTTGCACAGAGGACGCACGGGCAGGGCGAGTACGAACTCTTCCCAGAGCAGGCCCGCCAGATTGATTTCCGGCGCGCCGTCCACCAGTTTGACGATGAGTTCGTCGGCTTCGCTGTCGAACGGCTTTTCCTTGCCGCCCTTCGGTTCCTGCTCGTCGTCATCGGCGTTGGGGAACGGTTCGAAACTGTCGAAACTGCTGTCGATGCTCAGGTGGGCGTCTTCGGCGCAGCGGTTGCAGGGAACGACGACTTCGCCCTTCAGGTTTCCGCGCACAAGGCAGCCGTCCGCCTGAGGAAGGAGGGTGACCGTGCCCACAAGCGGGCTGACGACGCGGCAGTCCATGCCGCATTCCTTCATGGGACCCGACCAGACGGCGGGGTCGTCCACGACGAACGTCTTCCCTTCGGGGGCGATGTTGTTCAGTGCAATCCGTAGTTCAGCCATGATAACCTCGTGAACGGGACTCCTTACACGGTTGATCGGGCCGTGTCAAGACTTGCGGTCGAACAC
>PPYF01370577.1_pt1 | contig 19173 bp, 17 predicted proteins | sample 1559871 | NCBI WGS metagenome assembly PPYF01 (sample SAMN08240021, study PRJNA423297) | Human gut metagenome, whole genome shotgun sequencing project. | reverse complement strand
TTGATGCAACTTTTTATTTGGATAATCATACCGCGCTTTGAAGCGAAAGATCTGCTGACTTGAACACACTTCAGCCACCATCGCATCATGATACAGTCGAACCGTCATCGACGGCAGGCTCCAATAGCTCACTGCGGGTAGCGTTTGTTCAATCGTGACCAGCGTAGTGTAACGAGTTGATTCGACTATCGTTAAGCGATATTGCGCATTGGCCACCTGATAGTTCACCGTTTCACCGGCTTCATCGACGCGCGGCAGTAAGCGACGCAATTGTGCGAAGTTGGTCTCGCACAGGCGCATCATTTCTGGGAAGTCAGGTGTATATCGCTTCATTTGTTCCACTCTTTTCGTAAGTCCTGATAATGCAGCTGTAGCCATTGCAAAGCGATGACAGACGCCGCGTTGTCAATTTTTCCATCCTCTACGCATTGATAAGCGAACTCCCGGCTTACCACATGAACCCGAATGTCTTCGTGTTCTTCCGCCAGGCCATGTATACCTGTGGCCGTTGTCGCATCGACCTCACCTACCATGATGGTGAGGCGCTCGCTGGTGCCACCCGGGCTAGCCAGATAGCTGAGGCACTCTTTCACACGCCCGACGTTTAGCCCGGCTTCTTCCTGGGCTTCGCGGCGGGCAACGTCCTCGACGGTTTCCCCTTCTTCTATCATGCCAGCAACCATCTCCAGCAGATAAGGTGTTTCACTGGTGTCATACGCGGCAATTCGAACTTGCTCAATAAGCACCACTTCATCACGCACTGGGTCAAAGGGTAGCAAGACTGCGGCGTGACCGCGCTCAAAAATTTCGCGTCTGACTTCACCGCTCATCTCGCCATTGAACAAACGATGGCGAAAACGATACAAATCAAGTGAAAAAAAACCGCGATATACCGTTTCTCGTGCAATAATTTCTACATCATTTTTCGAGAGCGTTGCCACAGGATTGGCTGCTTTGTTCATGGACCGACCTATGCAGTGATTGTGTTGAAATTATGGATTTAAAGTTGGTGGGTCAAAGAATCCACTAACTCTATGGTAGATTGGTGCAAATTAACGCCAGATGGCACATTACGACAACTTTTTAACGTGGCAGACTCTGGTACAATCGGTGAATATTTTTTCTGTGAATTAGATCAGCGCTAAGCTTCACAACAAGGAATGCAAATGCAAATGAAGAAATTGCTCCCCATCCTTATTGGTCTGAGCCTTACGGGTTTCAGTACAATGAGCCAGGCAGAGAACCTGTTACAGGTGTATCAGCAGGCACGTACCAGTAACCCAGATCTCCGCAAGTCTGCCGCAGATCGTGATGCTGCGTTCGAGAAAATCAACGAAGCGCGCAGCCCTCTTTTACCGCAATTAGGTTTGGGTGCAGATTATACCTATACCAATGGCTTCCGCGACAGCAACGGCGTGAACTCGAATGTCACCAGTGGCTCGCTGCAGTTAACGCAAAGCCTGTTTGATATGTCCAAGTGGCGCGCTCTGACCCTGCAGGAGAAATCTGCGGGCATCCAGGACGTGACGTATCAGACCGATCAGCAAACCCTGATCCTGAATACCGCTACGGCATATTTTAACGTGCTGAGCGCTATCGACTCGCTTTCCTACACTGAAGCACAGAAACAGGCAATCTACCGCCAGTTGGATCAAACAACCCAACGCTTTAACGTTGGCCTTGTGGCAATTACCGACGTGCAGAACGCCCGTTCACAGTACGATACCGTACTGGCGAACGAAGTCACCGCGCGTAACAACCTCGACAACGCGGTTGAATCGCTGCGTCAGGTCACCGGTAACTACTATCCGGAGCTGGCTTCACTGAACGTTGACGGCTTTAAAACGGATAAACCACAGGGCGTGAATGCGCTGCTGAAAGAGGCCGAAAACCGCAACCTCTCTCTGCTGCAGGCTCGTCTGAGCCAGGATCTGGCGCGTGAGCAAATTCGTCTTGCCCAGGATGGCCATTTGCCAACGCTGGATTTAACCGCGTCTACCGGGGTATCTAACACCTCCTACAGCGGTTCTAAAACTAACGGCACGGGCAACTACAACGACAACGACGCTGGCCAGAACAAAATTGGTCTGAGCTTCTCCCTGCCGCTGTATCAGGGCGGGATGGTGAACTCCCAGGTCAAGCAGGCGCAGTACAACTTCGTGGGCGCTAGTGAGCAGCTAGAAAGCGCGCACCGTTCTGTTGTACAGACCGTACGTTCTTCCTTTAACAACGTGAACGCCTCTATCAGCAGCATCAACGCCTACAAACAGGCCGTTGTTTCTGCGCAGAGTTCCTTGGATGCAATGGAAGCCGGTTACTCGGTCGGTACGCGTACAATCGTTGACGTATTAGATGCGACCACGACGCTGTACAACGCCAAACAACAGCTCTCCAGCGCACGTTATAACTACCTGATCAACCAGTTGAACATCAAATCCGCTCTCGGTACGCTCAACGAGCAGGATCTGCTGGCGCTGAACAATACGCTGGGCAAACCGGTTTCAACCTCCAACGCGAGCATCGCACCGGAGAACTCACAGCAGGACGCCGCCGCTGACGGCTACACTTCTGCTGCGACCAGCAAAGCACGTATTCGCTAACACCTGCATTGCTGTAAAAAGGGTTCGCATCATGCGAACCCTTTTTTTCAGCCCTTCCAACGTAAGGCAACGTAAAGATCCCCTGCTTTATCCCCTTCTTAGCTTCATTTTCAACCACTCATCCACTATCCTGAGCGCTATTGCAATACCACTCTACTGGGTCCAGGAAGATTAAAATGAAACGGACAAACAATATTCAGCACGCCGCTTTTCGTAAGAGCTGGGGTGCGCGCCACTTAACGCCGGTCGCGCTCGCCGTTACCGCGGTATTCATGCTGGCTGGCTGTGAGAAAAGCGACGAAACCGTCACGCTGTATCAGAATGCGGACGACTGCTCCGCCGCGAACCCAAGCAAAAGCGCGGAATGTACCACTACCTACAACAATGCGCTGAAAGAAGCTGAACGCACCGCACCGAAATACGCGAGCCGTGAAGACTGCGTAGCAGAATTTGGTGAAGGCCAGTGTCAACAGGCCCCTGCGCAGGCAGGCATGGCGCCAACTGGCGAAGGCCAGGCTCAGGCGCAAAACCAAAGCAGCGGCAGCTTCTGGATGCCGCTGATGGCCGGTTACATGATGGGTCGTATGATGAGCGGTGGCATGGGCGGTTATCAGCAACAACCGGTCTTCACTTCGAAGAACCCATCCAGCCCGGCCTACGGTAAATACACCGATGCAGGCGGCAAAAACTACGGTGCAGCACAACCGGGTCGTTCAATGAACGTGCCGAAAACCGCGATGGCACCTAAACCAGCGACCACCAGCACCGTCACTCGCGGCGGCTTTGGCGAGTCCGTGGCGAAACAGTCCACCATGCAGCGTAGCGCAACGGGCAGTACCTCCCGTTCAATGGGCGGCTGATTATCATGGAAAGAGTCAGTATTGTTGAACGCCCGGACTGGCGTGAGAAAGCGACTGAGTATGGTTTTAACTTCCACACCATGTACGGCGAACCGTACTGGAGCGAAGAGGCCTATTACAAGCTGACGCTTGCGCAAGTAGAAAAGCTGGAAGACGTCACCGCTGAACTGCATCAGCTATGCCTGAAAGTGGTTGAGCGCGTGATCGCCAGCGATGAGCTGATGGCTAAGTTCCGCATTCCAAAACATACCTGGAGCTTCGTACGCCAATCATGGCAGACCCATCAGCCCTCGCTCTATTCTCGCCTCGATCTGGCGTGGGACGGTACCGGCGAGCCGAAGCTGCTGGAAAACAACGCCGATACGCCAACTTCGCTGTATGAAGCGGCATTCTTCCAATGGATTTGGCTGGAAGATCAGTTGAACGCAGGTAACCTGCCGGAAGGCAGCGATCAGTTCAACAGCTTGCAGGAAAAGATCATCGAGCGCTTTACCGAACTGCGCGAACAGCACGGCTTCCAGCTGCTGCACCTCACCTGCTGCCAGGATACCGTGGAAGATCGCGGTACGGTGCAATACCTACAGGATTGTGCAGCCGAAGCAGGAGTGGCCACCGAGTTTCTGTATATCGATGAAATTGGTCTGGGCGAAAAAGGCCAGTTTACCGATCTGCAGGACCAGGTGATCGGCAATCTGTTTAAGCTCTACCCATGGGAATACATGCTGCGTGAGATGTTCTCTACCAAGCTGGAAGACGCCGGCGTGCGCTGGCTGGAGCCTGCGTGGAAGAGCATTATCTCCAATAAAGCGCTGCTGCCTATGCTGTGGGAAATGTTCCCGGATCACCCGAATCTGCTGCCAGCCTACTTTGCCGAAGACGATCACCCAGAGATGGATAAATTTGTGGTGAAACCGATCTTCTCCCGCGAAGGCGCGAATATCTCGATCGTCGAAAACGGCAAAACCATCGAACAGGTGGAAGGCCCTTACGGCGAAGAGGGAATGATCGTGCAGCAATTCTATCCGTTACCGAAATATGGCGATAGCTACATGCTGATTGGTAGCTGGCTCATCAACGATCAGCCAGCCGGGATTGGCATCCGTGAGGACAGAGCGTTGATCACGCAAGATCTGTCACGTTTCTATCCTCACATTTTTGTTGAGTAGTCGTTAGCCCACCTGCACCGACAGCATGCTTAAGGAGCCCATTTCGATACCGTCTACCGGGATCGTGATGGGTTCTTCTCCATCCCAGGCTCCTAAAACATACAGCAGTGGCAGGAAGTGCTCCGCCGTCGGGTTAGAGAGCGAGCCGCCTTCGTGCTGCAGATAGTTCACCAGCGGATGCTGCTCAACCGGCCCCTTCCATTGCAGATTCGCTTTAACATAGTCGTTAAATGAAGACGCCCATGGATAAGGCGCGGAATCACCGTGCCATTTTGCGGTGCGCAGGTTATGCACCACGTTACCGCTCGCCACCAGCATAATGCCTTCATCGCGCAGGCTAGCCAGCTTACGCCCCATCTCAAGATGCCAGGCTGCCGGTTTGGTGCTATCGATACTCAACTGCACCATTGGGATATCCGCATCCGGGTACATTTTAATCAGCACGCCCCACGAACCATGGTCAAAACCCCATGCTTCTGTATCCAGCGCCACGGGAACCGGCGACAGTAGCTCAACCAGTTTCTGTGCCAGCTCCGGTGAGCCGGGAGCCGGGTAATGCGTGTCGTACAATGCCTGCGGGAAGCCGCCAAAATCATGGATCGTTTTAGGCGCTTCCATGGCCGTCACTCCCGTACCTCGAGTAAACCAGTGCGCAGAGACCACAACGATCGCTTTTGGCCGCGGCAATGTCTCACCGAGATGCTGCCAGGTGCGGGTATACAGGTTATCTTCCAGTACGTTCATCGGGCTACCGTGACCTAAAAACAGTGCTGGCATTCGGCTACGAGACATGATGTTATCCTTCCAGAGGCATATTTGAATAACACCACATTAACCTGTTTTCCGTGAGGATAAACTCAGATAAGCGTGATGATGATCTTCAGAAAATTTGAATGTAAGGATGAGGTAAAGAATCTATTCGCCTCTCGCCAGGGGTGACAAATTTCAATATCATGAATGATAATCATTATCATAAGGAGTAAGCGATGTCGGTCCCGCTAATTCTGACATTACTGGCAGGAGCTGCCACGTTTATCGGCGCCATTCTTGGCGTGATTGGACAAAAACCATCAAACCGGGTTTTGGCCTTTTCCCTCGGTTTTGCCGCCGGGATTATGCTACTTATCTCACTGATGGAGATGCTGCCCGCTGCGCTTGGCACCGAAGGTATGTCGCCGGTGTTAGGTTACGGCATGTTCGTGGTGGGTCTCATCGGCTATTTCGCACTGGATCGCGCGCTGCCGCATGCTCATCCGCAGGATCTGATGCAAGAAACCACTCAACCGCTGCCGCGCAATATTCGCCGCACCGCAGTATTGTTGACCCTGGGGATCAGCCTGCACAACTTCCCGGAAGGCATCGCCACCTTTGTCACCGCCAGCAACAATCTGGAGCTGGGGTTCGGGATCGCACTTGCCGTGGCGCTGCACAATATTCCGGAAGGACTGGCGGTAGCCGGGCCGGTGTATGCGGCTACGGGATCGAAACGCAAAGCCGTATTTTGGGCCGGGATCTCCGGTATGGCAGAAATCCTCGGCGGCGTGCTGGCATGGGCAATTCTCGGTAGTATGGTCTCACCGGTATTGATGGCATCGATTATGGCAGCCGTCGCCGGCATTATGGTCGCGCTATCGGTTGATGAACTGATGCCGCTGGCCAAAGAGATCGATCCGAACAACAACCCAAGCTACGGCGTGCTGTGTGGGATGTCGGTGATGGGATTAAGTTTGGTGGCGTTACAGTCGATGGGGATTGGTTAGCCGCCATAAAAAAGCCCGGCACAGTGAGCCGGGCTTTTTCGTCAGGGAGCGCGATTAACTTGCTTTGCGCTCGTGCTCACGACGGTAGGCCACCAGATCTTCGATGGTTACCAGCGCCATATTGTGTTCCTTCGCAAACTTGATGCACTCAGGCGCGCGCGCCATGGTGCCGTCATCGTTGGTCAGTTCACACAGGACGCCTGCCGGTTTAAAGCCAGCCAGGCTCACCAGGTCGATAGTGGCTTCAGTATGGCCGCCACGGGTGAGCACGCCGCCCGGCTGCGCGCGCAGCGGGAAAACGTGGCCCGGACGGTTCAGGTCTGACGGCTTGGCGTTGTCGGCGATTGCTGCACGAACGGTAGTCAGGCGGTCAGCGGCGGAAACGCCGGTGGTCACGCCGTGCGCAGCTTCAATGGTGATGGTAAAGCCGGTGCCGTATGCGCTGGTGTTGTTTTCCACCATCATCGGCAGCTCAAGCTGTTTACGACGTTCATCGGTCAGACACAGACAAACGATACCGCTACCGTGACGGATAGTCAGCGCCATTTGTTCAACGGTCATGTTTTCGGCGGCAAAGATCATGTCGCCTTCGTTCTCGCGATCTTCGTCGTCCAGCACCATCGCACCGCGGCCTTCGCGCAGCGCAATCAGCGCGTTTTCAACGCGTTCGAAAGGAGTACCAAAAGAGGAAAGTAGCGTCTGATTCATGGTAAAAAAACCTCATTAATATTATGGTTACCAGAATCAGGGCAGTCTTAGGAGTGCCGATAAACGGCCAATAGATAACGCGAGCGGGTGCATACCCAACTGAATCGTTACTCTCTCCCATCCGGACTCTAACCGTCGGCCCCGGAATTACACCGGATCTGCTGACCTTCCCGTTTGACACAGGAAGCGCTCGCGGGCTTTCAGCCGTAGCTGATTTACCGCCGGTGGGGAATTTCGCCCCGCCCTGAGAATAAGCGTACTTACTATAACGCTATTGATTATCTTCGGCAATGCATAAGCTTCGAACAATTCTGGTTTATCGCACCGGGAGAAGCCACTACAATAGCGGTAACGCCGACAGAATCAGGGAAACACAGATGATCGACCCGAAAAAAATTGAACAAATCGCCCGTCAGGTCCACGAATCAATGCCAAAAGGCCTGCGTGAATTTGGCGATGATGTTGAAAAGAAAGTTCGTCAGGTGATCCAGTCACAGCTGACGCGTCTTGATGTGGTAAGCCGCGAAGAGTTTGACGTACAGACGCAGGTATTGCTGCGCACGCGTGAAAAGCTGGCGCTACTCGAACAGCGCATTAGCGAGCTGGAAAACCGCGCGGCTGCACCGGCTGTAGACGATAAAGAGTAAAGCATGTCCCCTCTCCCGCACGGGGAGAGGGTTAACGTGAGCGCAACGCGTCAGCGTTACTTCTCACTGTCCTTCTGAATCTTCTTGATAATATTGGTCGTTGAGCAACCATCTTCAAAGTTCAGCACCAGCACTTCACCACCGTTCGCCCACACTTCTTCGCTACCGGCGATCTGCTCTGGTTTATAGTCACCGCCTTTGACCAAACGATCCGGCAGGATCCCGGCAATCAAACGCTGTGGCGTATCTTCTTCAAACGACACCACCCAGTCGACCGACTCCAGCGCCCCCAGCACGATCATGCGCTGATCCAGCGGGTTCACCGGACGCGTTTCGCCCTTCAGACGTTTGGTTGACGCATCGCTGTTCACCGCGACAATCAGACGATCGCCCAGCTTACGTGCGTTCGCCAGATAAGAGACGTGGCCCGCGTGCAGAATGTCGAACACGCCGTTGGTCATCACCACTTTCTCACCGCGGCGACGCGCGGCGGCAACCGCTTGTTTCAGCTCTTCTTCGCTCATCACGCCAAAACCGGTATCCGCACGACCGCGCACGGCATTTTCCAGCTCGATTGGCGAAACGGTTGAGGTCCCCAGCTTGCCCACCACGACGCCGGCCGCCGCGTTGGCAAAGAAGCAGGCTTCTTCCAGCGTTTTCCCGGACGCCAGCGTTGCCGCCAGCACGCCAATCACCGTATCGCCAGCACCGGTGACGTCATACACTTCCTGCGCCTGAGTCGGCTGATGCAGCGGCGCTTTACCCGGTTGTAGCAGCGTCATGCCCTGCTCGGAGCGGGTGACCAGCAGTGCGGAAAGATCGAAGTCAGCAATCAACTGCATGCCGCGTGCTACCAGCTCTTCTTCGGTTTTGCACTTGCCTACCACCGCTTCAAATTCGGAGAGATTCGGCGTCAGCAGCGTGGCACCACGGTAGCGCTCAAAGTCAGTGCCTTTCGGGTCGATAAGCACCGGCACTTTTGCCTGGCGCGCCAGCTTAATCATCTGCTGCACGCTTTCCAGCGCCCCTTTGGCATAGTCGGAAAGCACCAGCGCGCCAACATTAGGCAGGCCGCTTTGAATACGATCGTGCAGCGGCTGCGGATCTACGCCGGCAAAACCTTCTTCAAAATCCAGACGAATCAACTGCTGGTTGCGCGACAGTACGCGCAGCTTAGTGATGGTCGGGTGAGTCGGCACGGAGACGAAATCGCATTTGACGTTCACGTCGGCCAGCGCTTTATTCAACGCACGCGCCGCATCGTCAATACCGGTCAAACCAACGAGACGAGAACCCGCCCCCAGAGAGGCAATGTTCATCGCCACGTTCGCCGCACCGCCAGGACGTTCTTCGATAGTTTCCACTTTCACCACGGGTACCGGGGCTTCCGGGGAAATACGGCTGGTAGGGCCATACCAGTAGCGATCCAGCATCACATCGCCAACCACCATCACTCCTGCGCGTTCAAATTCCGGCAGCGTTACTTTCATTCGTGTCTCCAAAGAGAATCAAAAATTTGGCGCGATAATAGCACATTTCACGGTTGAACCAGCCACTTCAGCCAGCTCGCACTCACCAACTCGCGTTCGCGGGTAAAGCTTGCCAAATCGACATTCCCCGGCAGTTCCTGCAAGGCCAGATGATGCAACGCATCGCGTAGCGTGGTGTAAGCATGAGTCAATGCCCTGGCTTCCTGCTCATCCATTATGTCGTTTTGCGCGAGCAATTCGAGAATACGCACATTATCCGACCAGCGGGTCAGCTTGGGCTTATCGTGGGCGTAGCGCAGCACCAGATACTGGGTAATAAATTCAATGTCGGTAATGCCACCCGCATCGGTTTTGATGTCGAAACGATCGCGCTGCTTACCGCCAAGATGGGCACGCATTTTCTCACGCATTTCGCGGACTTCGGTTTGCAGCACGGCGCCGTCGCGGGTATTCGTCAGAATTTGTCGGCGGATGGCATCAAACTGCTGCTGCAGCTGCGGATCGCCGTAAACTACGCGGGCCCGAACCAGCGCCTGATGCTCCCAGGTCCAGGCTTCATTTTGCTGATAATCAGCAAAGGCTTCAGCGGTCGTCACCAGCATTCCCGCCGCGCCGGAAGGCCGCAGACGAGCGTCAACCTCATACAAAATGCCGGAGGAAGTCCGGGTGCTAAACAGATGCATAATGCGCTGCGCCAGACGCAGATAGAACTGGCGGCCATCGATTTCGCGTTCGCCGTCGGTCATCGCATCCATTGGGCAGTCGTGGAGGAAAACCAGATCCAGATCCGAGCTGTAGCCCAGTTCCCATCCGCCCAGTTTGCCGTAGCCGATAACCGCGAAGCCACGGCCATGACGCTCGCGCAGATGCGTCGGCTGGCCGTAACGCGCCACCATTTGCACCCACGCCTGCTGAACAACCGCATCAATCATCGCTTCCGCAAGCCATGTGAGATGGTCGCTCACCTTCATCACCGGCAGCGTTCCGGCGATATCCGCCGCCGCAATGTGTAATAACTGTGCCTGTTTGAACTGGCGCAACGCTTCTAACTGCTGCTCTTCATCTTCTTCCGGCACGCGCAAAAGGTACTGACGCAGCTCATCACGATAAGCATCGGTTGCCGTCGGTTGATATAGCGTGCTCGGATCCAGTAGTTCATCCAGCAGCAGCGGATAGCGCGCCAGCTGGCTGGCCACCATCGGTGAAGCAGCACACAGGCGGATCAGATGTTTTAACGCACCAGGGTATTCACTCAGCAGCTCAAGATAGGTCGTTCGCGTGACGATACCGCTGAGCAGCGGCGTAATGCGCGTTAGCAGTACCAGCGCATCTTCACGCGCACATACTTCGCTCAGCAGATGTGGCATCAGAGAGTCCAACACCTGTCGCCCGCGCGGGCCGATAGTGCGTTTATCCAGTTCTTTACGGAAATCCGCAATCTGCGACAGCACGCGTTGACGATCGTCGCCGCTGAGATGCATTAGCACCGCTGGGGTATCATCCTCCTGCAGCGTGTCCTGCCACAGCTCGCGCCAGTCTTCCGATAGCTGTTCTTCCTGCGACGGCTCTTCGTCATCGCCAATCAGGTCGTTAAAGACGCGGCGCACTTCCGCCATCAGCGTATCGAGACGGCCAATTAACGCATCCCAGTTATCCAGATGCATGCCCCACGCCAGACGCGCACGATTGAGATCATCGCCCGGCAGAGTTTGCGTCTGCTCATCATTAATGCTTTGCAGCAGGTTTTCCAGACGGCGCAGGAACAAGTAGGCTTCGCGCAGCGCCTGCGCGTCGGTGTTGGACAGCAGATTCAGCGCTTCAATCGCCGCCAGCGTCGGCAGCAGCGACCGGCTTTGCAGCGACGGCTCACGCCCGCCGCGAATCAGCTGGAAGACCTGCACAATAAATTCGATTTCGCGAATACCACCGGCGCCGAGCTTGATGTTGTCTTTCAGCCCCCGACGGCGTACTTCGCGGGTGATCATCCCTTTCATGTTACGCAAAGACTGGATCACGCTGAAATCAATGTAACGGCGGAACACAAACGGCCGCAGCATCGCGCGCAGCTCGCTGGTATAGACCCCGTCGTCGTCCCCCATGATCCGCGCTTTAACCATCGCGTAGCGTTCCCAGTCGCGCCCCTGCTCCTGGTAATAATCTTCCAGCGCCGCAAAGCTCAGCACCAGCGGACCGCTGTCGCCAAATGGGCGTAGACGCATATCAACGCGGTAGACAAAGCCATCTTGCGTCGGCTGGTCGAGGACTTTAATTAGCCGTTGCCCCAGACGCGTAAAGAACTGGGCGTTATCCAGCTCACGGCGCCCACCTTGAGTCGAACCGTGCTCAGGCCAGGCAAAAATAAGATCGATATCGGAGGAGAAGTTGAGTTCACCGCCGCCCAATTTGCCCATCCCAAGGATCAACAAAGGCTGCGGTACACCGTCGGCGCTGCACGGTGTGCCCCACTCGCGGCAGCAGGCAGCATAGAGCCAATCGCGGGCGTGGACGATGAGCGTCTCTGCCAGATGACTTAGCTGTTGAAGCGTATCCTCTTCGCTGACCAGTGAGAGTGCCTGCGACCAGGCAATTCGCACCATTATCCGCCGGCGAAAAACCCGCAGCGCGCGCATTAGCGCCGTTTCATCATGAACGTCTGCCAGCTCAGCCTGCAACCACCCCGCGTATTCACGCCACTCATCCGCCTGGGGTGGCGCGCTTTCCAGCGACGCCAACCACTCGGGATACGCCATCAAACTTTGCTGAACAAAATCACTGAAGGTGAAAACAGCCTGCGCATTAGCGCTGAGCGTCGCAACGGGAAAATCTTCCGGAGCGCGCTCGACCAATGTCTGCCAGTGCTGCTGTAACTGCGAAGAAAGCGGCGTCATACACGGGTTCCCTGAAGTAAATTAACGTTTTCCGCTGTGTAGCCAGAACGGTTCGACCGCCAGCGCCTCATTGCGGTAATGCTCAATTTCAATGTGCTGACGCGTTTCGATGGCATGGCGTAAACCCTGCCAGTTCGCCAGCCAGCGCTGTGCTTTTTCCGCGTCGTAGTAGCCCGCCAGCACCTGCACGCTGTTGATGTCGCGCGTCAAACGCGGCAGCTGATCGCCGTAGCTGTCCCCAAGCGGATAGGCAAACGTCGTGCGCAGCTCGGCAGCCTGACGAGAGAGATGAGTATCGGCAAATCGTTTAAACGAATCGGCCATTTTGCCTTCGGCTTTGGCATCGAGGAACGGCTGCCAGCCGCGCGTCACCAGCCATTCGGTGAACGCCAGCTTGGTTAGCGCGATTTCACGGCTAAACGCCGCGTCATGAGCGGAAATCTTACCGGCCATCAGCGCGTCAACCTGGGTCAAATTATCACGCAGCGATGCACTGGCCTTACGCGGCACAATACCGCCAAACAGCGTCAGGATGTGGCGAATCAGCCCCTGCGCGTTGACCACTTCGGTTTTCGCTTTCGCCTTACCGCGCAGCCAAAGTTCTTCGTGGTACTGCCAATGGGCGAGCGCATTTTCCAGCGCAGCTTCGAATGCTTGTCCCACCGTCGCCTTCGGCGGCAGAGACAGAATCGTCAGCGGTTTTATTTCGCGCTCAGGATTGCCCTGCGCCAAATGATAACCACGAGCCGCTTTACTCAAACTGCCCTGACGCAGCAGCCCGGTTTGCGCTAACTGCTGGGCCAGTGCCAGCACGTCTGCGGTTTCACCGCTCAGCAGCTCCAGCTCCAGCTCACAGATCGCTTCCTGATGCTCCCCGGCCTTCACTTCGCCCTGATCCAGCGCGATCTCAATCTGGCTTTTCCCTTGGCTAACCACCCATTTCTCACGATAGAAATCGGTGCTAAACAACGGGTTAACCTGTTCTGCCAGCCCTTTTGGCATTTCATCCTTCGGCCAGACTTCAGATGGCAACTGGTCGAGCGCCAGCTCCGGCGAGCTAATCGCAATATTGTATTCAGGGCGCTGATGCAAACCGCCAACGGTACGACCGGCGATTTTCATCGTCATCTCATAGCGGCCGTTATCGCCGCGAACGCGCAGCCCCATATCATGGCGACGCAGCCAGTTATCCGCAGTTTCGTAATAGATGTTCAGCAACTGTCCCGGCGGGGTGTGCTCTGCGTTCAGGGTTTGCAGGTGGTTGCGTAGCGTTTCAACGCCAGCGTCATCGACGATAAATTTTAATTCGATTTCTTGAGCCATGATTGAATTCTTTTGGTTTCGTTACCCGGAAATACCTTTGTGGCGAACTTATAGGTATTCTTTTTGTCAGTAGATAGTATTTTGCGACAAATTGCCATGCAATGCGCAATTTGTCAGGTGGACAGCAGACGCCGGTTTTTTCTCCTGGAGGATTCCGATTGCCGCAGAATGCTTTGCGTCGTCAGACTGTTGCCACTACTATCGTTCCACTTATATGACAAAAACGATGATCTGATGCCAAAATTACGCTTAATTGCCATTACTTTACTGACACTTACCGCTTCGACCATCGCTCACGCTGATGAAAAGCGTTATGTTTCCGACGAACTGAACACCTGGGTACGCAGCGGCCCGGGCGATAATTACCGCCTGGCCGGTTCACTTAACGCCGGTGAAGAAGTGACGTTGTTGCAAACCAACGACAACACCCAATACGGCCAGGTGCGAGACAGCAATGGCCGTACTGCGTGGATCCCGCTGAAAGAGCTGACTGCCACCCCAAGCCTGCGTACTCGCGTACCGGACCTGGAAAATCAGGTCAAAACGCTGACCGACAAGCTCAATAATATCGACACCACCTGGAACCAGCGCACCGCAGAAATGCAAAAAAAGGTCGCTGAGAGCGATAGCGTGATCAACGGTTTGAAAAACGAAAACCAGAAGCTTAAAAACGAGCTTATCGTCGCGCAGAAAAAAGTAAACGCCGCCAATCTACAGTTGGATGACAAACAGCGCACCATCATCATGCAGTGGTTCATGTATGGCGGCGGTGTGCTGGGCATCGGCCTGCTGCTGGGCCTGGTACTGCCGCACATCATTCCAAGCCGTAAGCGCAAAGATCGCTGGATGAACTAAGCCATTCCCCTGCCGCATTCGCAGGGGATAATTCGCCTTATCGGCGCTTCTTTCGTATTATCTGAAAGAAAATGATGAGGAGAAGCGTGGCGTGAAGAGTTATCTGGTCGGTGGTGCAGTTCGAGATGGGTTATTAGGTCTACCGGTCAAAGATAAAGATTGGGTGGTTGTCGGCGCCACGCCGCAGCAAATGCTCGACGCGGGCTACCAGCAGGTAGGCCGCGACTTTCCTGTTTTTCTGCATCCCAACAGCCACGAAGAGTACGCGCTGGCTCGAACCGAACGGAAGTCAGGTTCCGGTTATACTGGCTTTACCTGCTACGCTGCGCCAGACGTCACGCTAGAGCAAGACCTGTTACGCCGAGACTTAACCGTCAATGCGTTAGCTGAAGACGCCGATGGGACAATTATCGATCCTTACGGCGGACGTCGCGATCTCGAACAGCGCATTCTGCGTCATGTTTCCCCCGCCTTTGGTGAAGACCCGCTGCGCGTTTTACGCGTGGCGCGCTTTGCCGCTCGTTACGCCCATTTAAGCTTTCGTATTGCCGATGAAACCATGGTGCTGATGCGCGAGATGACCGATGCTGGCGAGCTGGCGCACCTGACGCCTGAACGCGTGTGGAAAGAGACGGAGAATGCCCTCGGCACTCGCAACCCGCAGGTATTCTTCCAGACGCTGCGCGACTGTGGCGCATTGAAAGTGCTGTTCCCGGAAATCGACGCGCTGTACGGTGTCCCGGCCCCGGCGAAATGGCACCCGGAAATTGATACCGGCGTTCATACGCTGATGACGCTCACCATGGCGGCGATGCTTAGCCCGGACATTGACGTGCGCTTCGCCACGCTATGCCATGATCTGGGCAAAGGACTAACGCCAAAAGCGCTCTGGCCGCGCCATCACGGCCACGGCCCGGCGGGCGTGAAGCTGGTTGAACAATTAAGTCTGCGCCTAAAAGTGCCTAACGAAATGCGCGATCTGGCGAAACTGGTGGCTGAATTCCACGATCTCATCCATACCCTGCCAATCCTGCAGCCGAAGACGCTGATCAAGCTGTTTGATTCCATCGATGCCTGGCGCAAACCGCAGCGCGTCGAACAGATCGCACTCACTAGCGAAGCCGATGTCCGCGGTCGTACTCATTTTGAAGCCTGCGATTACCCGCAGGGCAGATTGCTGCGCGAAGCGTGGGAAGTGGCCAAAAGCGTGGGTAACAAAGAGGTTATTGAGGCCGGGTTTAAAGGCCCGGAAATTCGTGAAGAGCTGACGCGACGCCGCATTCAGGCCGTGGAAAACTGGAAAGAAAAACGTTGCCCCCAGCCAACAGACTGAGGGCAAACCGTTAGAAGAAGACGACGTAGACCACCGCTGCGACAATAAAGCGGTAGATCGCAAACGGAATGAACGAGATACGTTTAATCAGCTTCAGGAAGGTTTTGATGGCCACCAGCGCCACAAGGAAGGCCATCACAAACCCGACGGCGAACATCGGAATGTCGCCAACGGTCAGGAAATGCCAGCTCTTGTAGAGATCCAGCGCCGTTGCGCCCATCATCATCGGCACGGCGAGCAGGAACGAAAACTCGGAAGCTGCGTAGCGGCTCACGCCCATCAGCATCCCGCCCGAAATCGTTGCACCGGAGCGTGAAAAGCCCGGCCACAGCGCCAGACACTGGAAGCAGCCGATCATAAAGGCCTGACGATAGGTCATATCATCAATCCCCACTGCACGCGGCGTTTTCGGCTTCAGGCATTCCGCCGCAATCAGCAGCAGACCACCAACGACCAGCGCATACATAACGTTAATCGGATTAAAGAGCGATTTAATCGCATCGTGGAAAACCAGCCCCAGCACGACCGCTGGGATCATCCCCAACAGAATGTGAATCAGCGACAGGCGGCCAGAACCTTCGCCTTCATGTACCGGAGGGCGACCAAAATGAATACCAATCAGGCCAAACAGACGGCGCCAAAACATCACTACCACCGCAAGAATGGAACCCAATTGAATCACCACCTCAAACGTTTTCGCCGTTTCGCCTTCAAAGCCCAGTAAATGGCCGACGATAATCATATGGCCAGTGCTGGATACAGGCAGAAACTCCGTCAATCCCTCGACCACACCCAGAATTGCCGCCACCAGCAGCGAGTGTATATCGCTCATTAAATAAACCCTTAAAAGTAAACAATAAAATAAACCCGGCACTATGACCGGTATAAATCACTTTGGTTTAAGTTATATGACGACTTATCGTTTTATTTCAGATTTTGGCCACGCTCGATGATGACACCCACGTTGGCCGCCCGGGCGACAGCGCCGGGTTTGCTGACCTTAATACGCACCCATGGCGACTTGAAGCGGGACATCAAAATCTCAGCCACCTCTTCGGCGACGCGTTCAACCAGCGCAAAACGGCTGCTTTCGACGTGCTTCACCACCGCTTCGCTGATATCAGCATAGCTCAGACAATCGTTCACGTTGTCGCTGGCGGCAGCTTGACGGTTGTCCCAGCCTAATTCGATATCGAACACCAGTTTCTGTTCAATCGTTTGTTCCCAGTCATAAACACCGATAGTGGTGATTACCGAAAGTTGCTCTATAAATACAATATCCATCACGACCTGCTTGGTTTTAGGCTAAACCGGATACCACTTCCGGCGAATTATGCGTATTATCCACAGATGCAGAGAATACTTCGACATTTTCAAAATGGAACAGCGTTATGAGTGCAATCGAGCCTGGAATGATTCTCCTCGCCTACCTTTGCGGCTCAATCTCCAGCGCCATTCTGGTCTGCCGCGTCGCGGGGTTACCTGACCCTCGCAGCAGTGGTTCGGGGAACCCCGGTGCCACTAACGTATTACGCATTGGCGGTAAAGGCGCTGCCGTAGCCGTACTGATTTTCGACGTCCTGAAAGGGATGCTCCCCGTCTGGGGTGCCTACGCTCTCGGCCTATCCCCTTTCTGGTTGGGACTGGTGGCAATTGCCGCCTGTCTGGGCCATATCTGGCCGATATTTTTCCATTTCCATGGCGGGAAAGGTGTGGCCACCGCATTTGGCGCCATTGCACCTATCGGTCTGGATTTAACGGGCGTTATGGCCGGCACCTGGCTGCTGACGATTTTGCTCAGCGGCTACTCTTCGCTGGGCGCTATTGTCAGCGCGCTGGTAGCGCCGTTTTATGTCTGGTGGTTTAAGCCGCAGTATACCTTCCCGGTTTCCATGCTCTCATGCCTGATTTTGCTGCGTCATCACGACAACATTCAGCGTCTGTGGCGACGTCAGGAAACGAAAATTTGGGTGCGGTTGAAAAAACGGAAGCAAGAAGACGCAGAACAGCGCAAACCTTAATGTTGCGATGTCGCCGGAGTAAGAGATGTTAACCCCGGCGTCGCGTCGCTCGGCCGGGTTGCCGTCGATTAGGCGGCCGGTAATTCAGCCAGCGGCCAGCGCGGGCGAACGGTCACGCCCAGCGAGGTGTTTGCGCCCGTTTTAAGCCGCACCATTCCCGCATAAGCAATCATTGCGCCGTTATCGGTGCAAAACTCAGGACGCGCGTAGAACACTTCCCCGCGACGTTTTTGCATCATTTCAGCCAGCTTCGCCCGTAAAGTACGGTTAGCGCTTACGCCTCCCGCCATCACCAGACGTTTAAAACCCGTTTGATCCAGCGCGCGCTTGCACTTGATCATCAAGGTATCGACGACCGCATCTTCAAACGCACGGGCAATATCAGCACGGGTTTGGTCATCATTTTCGTTATTACGAATGGTGTTGGCCGCGAAAGTTTTCAAACCCGAGAAGCTAAAATCAAGCCCAGGGCGATCGGTCATTGGACGCGGGAAGACAAAGCGCCCTTCCGTCCCCTGCGAGGCCATTTTGGACAGCATCGGGCCCCCTGGGTAATCCAGCCCCAGCAGCTTCGCCGTTTTATCGAAGGCTTCACCCGCCGCATCATCAATAGACTCACCCAGAAGTGCGTATTCACCAATGCCGGTCACGCTAATCAGCTGCGTATGACCGCCGGAGACCAGCAGCGCCACAAATGGGTACTCCGGAGGATTATCTTCCAGCATCGGCGCCAATAGGTGCCCTTCCATATGGTGTACCGCAATGGCGGGAACATCCCAGGCAAACGCCAGTGAACGGCCAACGGTTGCGCCGACCAGCAGCGCGCCAACCAGCCCAGGGCCAGCGGTATAGGCCACTGCATCAATATCTTTTGCCGTCAGATTGGCTTCTTTTAACGCCGCCTGAATCAGCGGAACCGTTTTACGCACGTGATCGCGCGAGGCCAGCTCAGGAACGACACCGCCATAGTCGGCGTGTAATTTCACCTGACTATACAGCTGGTTGGCTAACAGACCTTTTTCATCGTCATAGATCGCGATGCCGGTTTCATCGCAGGATGTTTCAATACCCAGTACACGCATGGCTAGTTTTACCTCGTTTCAATACCGCGCAGTGTAGGGCGAATAACCCGGGATGTAAAACTTTGCTCACCCCTGGACTCCACTTCGTGTATACTCCTCACCCTTAAAAAGTCTATTTCAAAAAGGGCATCGGTGCTTTACAAAGCAGCAGTAGTTGCAGTAAAATTCCGCACCATTTTGAAATAAGCTGGCGCCGATGCCAGCGGCAAACCGAATTTATAAAGGTGAGAGTTACATGCCGGTAATTAAAGTACGTGAAAACGAGCCGTTCGACGTAGCACTGCGTCGCTTCAAACGTTCATGCGAGAAAGCAGGTGTTCTGGCAGAAGTTCGTCGTCGTGAGTTCTATGAAAAACCAACGACCGAACGTAAGCGCGCTAAAGCTTCTGCAGTGAAACGTCACGCGAAGAAACTGGCTCGCGAAAACGCACGCCGTACTC
>PPYF01612365.1_pt1 | contig 19174 bp, 14 predicted proteins | sample 1559871 | NCBI WGS metagenome assembly PPYF01 (sample SAMN08240021, study PRJNA423297) | Human gut metagenome, whole genome shotgun sequencing project. | reverse complement strand
GCGCCGTAGAAGCAATTAATGCCGTTTAGTTTAATACTCATCTGGGCAGTCTGATACGAATAGCTATTGAGGCCGCAAATACTACCTTTGGCAGAATAGTTATGCAATATTTATGCGTTAAAAGTTAAATCTAAACCACGTTTAGCTTTAAAGTTAGCACAAAATATGGCCTGGTGGGTGAGGGGGGCGCAAATGTCGGCATTCCTGGGGCGAATACCGACATTTTACCGGGGTTATCGTTTCAGCGGCGTCGCTTCAACTCCGGAATCAGCGTTTCTCCAGACTCTGTCGCAGCGTCCCGGCTGGCGCATGGCTGTTGTTGCCGAGATAGCGAACGTCATCGACGGCCCAACACTGGCCTTCCTGGATCATCAGCACTTCATCTTTCCAGCTCTGGGTGCCCTGTTTCAGATCGACGCGCAGCGGAATATTGCGCGCATCGCGGTTCGGGATGGTGGAGGCGCTGGCGACCACGGCGCTGTCTGCCGGGGTGCTGCTGCTGGAGAACGGATTAGCCTGCAGTAATTTGCTGTTGGCGGGATCCTGGCGGGCGTCATTGAGTAACTGCGCCAGGCCGTCGCTCAGATAGGGGCGCAGCGCCGCCGGATCCTGAGTACGATTCTGGATCTGGGTGTCGTAGAATTTTTGCGCTACGTCGTCAGGGCCGCCTTCGACGCAGGGGCCGCTGCGGGTGCCATTATCTTTATAGGCCGGGGTGACGGTCGTACAGGCGCTGAGCGCCAGCGCGCAAGGGAGAAGTACAGCAAAAAGTTTGTAGCGCATGATGATTTCCTTATAAGCGAACTACGTTTTCAGTTTCCGTTAAAGCATAGCGTATAGCGTGCGGATTGTACTTGACGCAAAGAGCTAAGACCTTGATGTGGCTACAGCCTTAGGGCGGGAAATCGGCACGGGGATGACAGAATTCCGTCAGGCGCTAAAAGGCAGGGCAGTATAAAAATAAACTTAATTTTCCCGTGAACAAGAAATATTGCCCCGTAAAATAGGGAAATGGCTCTTGAAAGATAAGGGTAATTATTTCTTCTTATAGATGCGAGTGGCGACGTGCATTTTTTTATCCGTATTACCGGAGGACGGGACAATGACGCCCCCCTTGTTCATTTGTTTTTTTAATCAGCTCTTCACGGGCATCGTTGGATGCGGTTTGACCAGTAGAGGAAATGGCGCCGATTTTGGTATATTGCGTATGGACTTTATCAAAAGCTGTTTTGTTAAAATTTCTGCGGAGACGGCATTGGCCGCTTAAAACAATGCTGTACCTGCCACTAAAGCTGCATATTTAATATTCTTAGCCCCTATTGTTTATCTCGCTATCATCATGCTCTTGTTTGCATTCACCAATGAATGATTCAGATTGAACTCACACTGCTTTTTGTAAGCAAAATGCTGCAATTTAATGACGGTTAGTTAACGCTTTTTAGCGAAAAGATGACGTATTTCGCAGTGCTGATGCTTGTTTTTTGAGCCGGTTACCCATCGGGAGCGGACCAGGCTATTTTCTTCGGTCGTTAGCTGAAAATCACCCTGAGAGGCCGGAGCTGAGGGGATAGGGCGCTGACAGACATTCCCGGTAACATGGTTTATCATATAGAAAAGCAGGGGCTGCGCCCATGGTCATGCAGGTCACCAGGGAGTTAAGATGTTAACAAATAAGCGAGAGCGCGCCCGGCAGCAGCGAGCCGCGTTGTGGGCCACCAGAGATAATGTCCAGCGCCATGCGCTGTCCATGAGTATGCCCTGGCTGGCCTTTGTCAATATCGCTTTTGCGTTAATGATTTTCTTCCGCAATTTTATCTTTACCTATTTTGATAAGAGGCTACTGACGCACCGGGCGGTTATTCCTTATATCGAAACGGCGTTGATTGCGGTTATTATCATTTCGGCCATTTTAGTGATTATTGCCCTCACGCCGCGACTGGCGCAGGGACGATATACGTTGAATATCATCACCGGGCTGCTGCTGGCGCTCAGTCTGTGCTGGTCCCTGAGTAATTATTGTTTTATTTTTTTCTGGACCTTGCCCTTTGCCTGGCCGCTGCTGGTGATATTAATGACTACCGGCCTCACCGCGCTGTATCACCATTGGCCCGGCATTACCGCTTTTATGCTGCCGCTATGGGTGACCGCCTTGCTGGCGGGAATACAGCTCCACTATCACACCGAGATCCGCTTTTTGATCCTCTGGGCCATTTTTACCGCGATTTTGCTGTATGGCCGACGTATTTTGCAGCGCTGGTATGACGAAGCCTGGGATACCCACCAGGAGAATATGCAGCTTATTCAGCGGCTGGAAAGTATCGCCAACCAGGATGCCTTAACCGGAACCGCTAACCGTCGGGCGCTCAATGCTTACCTGGCGGCGATCTGGCAGCAAAAAACGCCGCTGGCGCTGATGATGATCGATGTCGATTATTTTAAGCGCTATAACGATCGCTATGGCCATCAGGCTGGTGATGAGTGCTTATCTTCTGTCGCGCAGGTGCTTAAAATGGCGGTCCGGGCGGAGGGCGATCTGGTGGCTCGCTACGGCGGCGAAGAGTTTGTCGTCGTGTTGCCCGGGGTGTCCTTAGCGCATGCCACCGCTATTGCCGAGCGCATTCAGCAGAAGATCCGCGAGGCAGGCCTACCGCACGCCGCTTCGGCGGTGGCGTCGGAGGTCACCGTGAGTATCGGGATCGTCGCCTCCGATGGCACGGTCCCGATAGAGACGCTGATCGCCCGGGCGGACAGTGCGCTGTATCAGGCGAAAAATAATGGACGTAATCAATGGTCTTATTAACCCGGAGACGCTGCCGGGCAAGGGAGAAGGGATGAAACGGATGATGCGGATCGTGCTGCTGGCGCTGCTGCTGACCGGCTGCGCTGGGGAAAAGGGCATTATCGATCGCGACGGATACCAGCTGGACACCCGTCATCCGGCGCAGGCTGCCTATCCGCGAATAAAGGTGTTAGTGATCCACTATACGGCTGACAATTTTGATGTCTCGCTGGCCACGTTGACCGATAAAGAGGTCAGCTCCCACTATTTAATTCCTGAACAGCCCCCGCGTTATCAGCATAAACCGCGGATCTGGCAGCTGGTGCCGGAAGAGGATTTAGCCTGGCACGCCGGGGTAAGCTACTGGCGCGGCAGTACGCGCATTAACGATACCTCCATTGGCATTGAGCTGGAGAACCGCGGCTGGCAGAAGACGGTGGGCGTCAAAAGTTTTACCCCCTTTCATCCGGAACAGATTGCGGCTCTGATCCCGCTGGCGCGCGATATCATCGCCCGCTATCACATCGCGCCGCAGAATGTGGTCGCCCATGCGGATATCGCCCCGCAGCGCAAAGACGATCCGGGGCCGTTATTCCCCTGGCAACAGCTGGCGCAGCAGGGGATCGGCGCCTGGCCTGACGAGCAGCGGGTGGCCTTTTATCTCAACGGGCGGCCGGCCAGCGAGCCAGTGGACCCCGAAATCGTACTGGATTTGCTCTCGCGCTATGGCTATCAGGTGACGCCGGAGATGACCCCCGCGCAGAAGAAGCGGGTGATTATCGCCTTCCAGATGCACTTTCGTCCGCAGCGCTGGGATGGGGTAGCGGATGCGCAAACCGAAGCGATAGCCGAGGCGCTGTTAGAAAAATATGGCCAGGGTTAGCGGTGTAGTTTACCGTGGTCGCGAAGCCAGGCGGCGGTGCGCACGATGCCGTCGTCAAGCGTCACCACCGGCTGATAGCCCAGCTCGTCCTGCGCGCGGGTGATATCGAGCGTAAAATCAAAGTTAAGCTTGGAGACGCCGTAGTGGGTAAACGCGGGTTCTTTGGCGGTTTTATCGCCAAAGCGCTCCATGCTGCGGGCGATAATATCCAGCATCGGATAGGGAACTGAGCGGATCCGGCATTTGATACCGAGCTCGTCGATCAATTTCTGCACGATGCTCCGCAAGGTGCGCGGTTCGCCGTTGCTGATATTCCACGCGCGGGCGGAGGGAAGATGATCGCAGGCCGGCTGGCTCGCCAGCCACATCGCATGTACGGCGTTTTCATAATAGGTCATGTCGACCAGCGCGCTGCCGCCGCGCGGGAGCAGGACGCTGCCATAATGCTGCATCATTTGCGCCAGCCGGGGGATAAAGACTTTGTCGTGCGGCCCAAACAGGCTCTGCGGCCGCAGAATGGTAAAACGGGTATGCGGGTTGGCCTGCGCCAGCAGGTTGATCACCTCCTCGCTGGCCGCCTTGCTGCGGGCAAACTCGTTGGCGAAGCGGTGTGGACGGAAATCTTCCTGGATATCACGATGATGGTGATAATCAAAATAGAGCGATGGCGAAGAGATATGGACGAAATTGCGCACTCCCCATGCCACTGACCATTCGCCCAGACGACGGGTGGCGCGGACGTTAGCGAGATCGAAAGCCTGCTGAGTGCCCCATGGCGAGGTAAAGCTGGAGCAGTGCCATAGGGTATCGATACCGGCGAGCATCACTTTAGCCTGCGAAGAGACCAGCTCGGTTAAATCTGCCGGGATGAATTCCGCCCCCATTTTGCTCAGAAGCTTGCCCATCGCTTCGTTGCGCCCGGTCGCTCGCACGCTGATGCCCTTGTTGCGCAGATATTCCACTGCGTTGCGGCCTAATCCGCTGGTCGCACCGGTAACCAGTACCTTCATATCACTCTACTGTCCCAGAAAAGAATTTCGTGCGCATTTTTCCGTGATTCTCCCGACTATGCAATGAGAATCATGAAAGAATAACGCTTATCCTTCGACTCTGCCTGAGATTTGTTCGGCCAGCCGGGCGATGCGTTGCGCCATACCGCGGAAAATAAACAGGTGCGCCGGGATCATCAGCAGCCAGTAGATCAGGCCTGGCATACCGTGCGGGTGCCACCAGGCGCGCACGTCCAGTTCACGACGATCGCCTTTATCGTTAATGGTAAAGCTTAATCGGCCCAGCCCGGGCGCTTTCATACCGAATAGCAGGGTGAGCTGTTTTTCTTCCTCCACGATAATTACCTTCCAGCTGTCGACCGTATCGCCGGTTTGCAGATAAGCGCGCTGCGGCCGCCCTTTGGCCAGCCGGTGGCCGACCAGCAGATCCATCGCGCCGCGGGTTTTCCACAGCAGATTGCCGAAAAAATACCCCTCTTCACCGCCGATTTGGTTAACGACCTGCCACAGGGCCTGGCGGCTTGCCTGAGTGGCGACGGTGCAACCTGCCTGCTTCGGATAGTAGCCGTACTCTGGTCGCCAGCGGGCGAAAGCCTGAGCGTCGTAGCCCCAGTCGCTGGAGTTTACTAACTGCTCTTCTTCTTTCAGCGTGCGGCGAACCGCCTGATCGAAGGGGATCAGCGTTTGCGGGATCAGCGCCCGCAGCGCCCGATCGTCAGCGATTAGATCGTGCTTCAGCCCCTGAATCAGCGCCTTGGCGATGGTCGGCGGCACCGAGGTGATGACATTGAGGAACCACACCGAGATCCAGCGCGTCGGCAGGGGAATGGGAATGAGCGGGCGATGTTTACCGCTGACGGCCATAAAGCGAATGAACTGCTGCTGATAGCTTAACACCTCCGGACCGGCGGCTTCGAAGACGCGGTGCGCATCGGAAGGATGATTCAGCAGCTCAACCAGGTCAACGAGCAGGTTTTCCAGCGCGACAGGGGTAGTACGCGAACGTACCCAGCGCGGAGGGGTTAGCACCGGCAGGTTATAAACCATGTCGCGCATCACCTCGAAGGCGGCGGAGCCGGCGCCGACGATAATCCCGGCCCGCAGCTCGGTCACCGGCACGCCCGACTCACGCAGGAGATCGCCGGTAATCTGACGAGCGCGCAGATGGTCGGACTGCTCCTGCGCCGGGGCCTGCAGCGAACTGAGAAATATCACCTGGCGCACTGATGACTGACGCAGGGCATCGCACACATACGTCGCCACCCGCCGCTCATGGGCGATAAAATCACCGCCTTCGCCCATGCCGTGGACCAGATAATAAAGGGTATCGATACCGGTGAGTAGCGCAGGCAGGTCCTGCGGTTGATTGAGATCGACTGACCGGCAGGTAACGCCGGGCAAAGCGAGTTTTTGCAATCGGTCGATATGGCGTGCCGCCGCCAGCACCGGATAGCCCCGCGCGCTTAACTCGCGCACTAAATGCTGGCCAATATAGCCGCTGGCGCCGAGCACCAGAACTGATTGCGACACGCCTGACTCCTTAGCGTTGTAAAAAAGCCTGCCAGTGGGCGACCACCTCGCTCAGCTGCTGACGGTTGACATCCAGGTGAGTGACCAGACGGACAACAGGCGAGGCGTTAATCAATACCCCCTGCGCCTGCATAAACTTGCCGAGCGCCGGGGCCTGCTCTTCGCCGACGCGAACGAACAGCATGTTGGTATCGTGACGGGTGACGTCGGCGCCGATAGCGCGCAGCTGCTCCGCCATCCACGCGGCGTTGTCATGATCCTCCTGCAGGCGCTGCACGTTATTTTTCAGCGCGTACAGCCCGGCGGCGGCCAGGATGCCCGCCTGGCGCATCCCGCCGCCGACCATTTTCCGCCAGCGGACGGCGCGGCGAATGTACGCCTCGCTGCCGAGCAGCAGCGAGCCTACCGGAGCGCCAAGCCCCTTTGACAGGCAGATGGTAAAGGAGTCGCAGTATTGGGCGATATCGCGTAACTCGCAGCCGTAGGCCACCACGGCGTTAAAGATGCGTGCGCCGTCGACGTGCAGCGCCAGATTGCGCTGGCGGGTAAACGCCCAGGCTTCCTGCAGATAGTCGCGCGGCAGCACCTTACCGTTATGGGTGTTTTCCAGGCTCAGCAGGCGGGTGGGGGCAAAATGGATATCGTCGGGTTTGATTTTCGCTGCCACTTTATCCAGCGGCAGCGAACCATCCGCCGCGGCGTCGATCGGCTGCGGCTGAATACTGCCGAGGACCGCCGCGCCGCCGGCTTCGTACAGATAGTTATGCGCCCCCTGGCCGACGATATACTCTTCGCCGCGCTGGCAATGGCTGAGCAGGCCAACGAGGTTGGCCTGGGTGCCGGTGGGTAGAAATAGCGCCGCTTCTTTGCCGGCCAGGTCGGCGGCATAGCGCTGCAGTTCATTGACGGTAGGGTCGTCGCCATACACATCGTCCCCGACCGGGGCGGCCATCATGGCCTCCAGCATGGCGCGCCCGGGACGGGTAACGGTATCACTGCGTAAATCGATCACGGCTTTTCCTTGGTCTGGTTCAACGTATTGCTTCTGTTTTACCTGAGCCAGTTGGTTTTCGCCAGTTCGATGACCTCATCGCCGCGCCCGCTGATGATCGCCCGCAGCATATACAGGCTAAAGCCTTTGGCCTGCTCCAGCTTGATCTGCGGCGGGATCGCCAGTTCCTCTTTGGCGACGACGACGTCGACCAGCACCGGACCGTCGGTGCGGAAGGCGGTCTGCAGCGCTTCATCCACCTCGGAGGCTTTTTCAACGCGTATACCTTTGATACCGCAGGCCTCGGCGATGCGGGCGAAGTTGGTATCGTGGAGCTCCGTACCGTCGGTGAGATAGCCCCCGGCCTTCATTTCCATCGCCACGAAGCCCAGCACGCTGTTGTTAAAGATGACAATCTTCACCGGCAGCTTCATCTGCGCCAGCGACAGAAAATCGCCCATCAGCATGCTGAACCCGCCGTCGCCGCACATGGCCACTACCTGCCGCTCCGGCGCAGTGGCCTTGGCGCCGATGGCCTGCGGCATGGCGTTGGCCATTGAGCCGTGGTTGAACGAGCCCAGCAGGCGGCGTTTACCATTCATTTTGAGATAGCGTGCCGCCCAGACGGTCGGGGTGCCGACATCACAGGTGAAAATGGCATCTTCATCGGCAAAATGACTGATCTGCTGCGCCAGATATTGCGGGTGAATGGCTTTATCGCTGGGTTTAGCCAGATCGTCGAGCCCTTTTCGCGCGTCGCGATAGTGCTCCAGCGCCTTATCGAGGAAGTGGCGATCGGTTTTCTCTTCCAGCAGCGGCAGCAGCGCCTTCAGCGTCGATTTAATATCGCCCACCAGCGCCATGTCGACCTTACTGTGTGCGCCGATGCTGCCGGGGTTGATGTCGATCTGGATAATTTTCGCGTCGGTTGGGTAGAAGGCGCGATAGGGGAACTGGGTGCCCAGCAGGATCAGGGTATCGGCGTTCATCATGGTGTGGAAGCCAGAGGAGAAGCCAATCAGCCCGGTCATGCCCACATCGTACGGGTTGTCGTACTCCACGTGCTCTTTGCCGCGCAGGGCGTGGACGATGGGGGCTTTAATTTTGGCTGCGAACTCCACCAGTTCCTGGTGGGCGCCGGCGCAACCGCTGCCGCACATGAGCGCGATATTGCTGGAGTAGCGAATAAGCTGCGCCAGCTTGCGCAGCTCTTCTTCCGCCGGGGTGACCGTCGGCAGCGGCGCATGATACCAGTGGCTGCTGGCGCTTTCCGGGGCGGCCTTCAGCGCCACATCGCCGGGTAGCACCACCACCGAGACGCCGCGGTTAATCACTGCCTTACGCATCGCCACTGCCAGCACCTGCGGGATCTGCTCCGGCGTGGAGACCAGTTCGCAGTAATGGCTGCACTCGCGGAACAGCTCCTGAGGATGGGTTTCCTGAAAATAGCCGCTGCCGATTTCGCTGGATGGGATGTGGGCGGCGATGGCCAGCACCGGGACATGGTTGCGATGACAATCAAACAAACCGTTAATCAGGTGCAGGTTGCCCGGTCCGCAGGAGCCGGCGCAGACCGCCAGCTCGCCGGTCAGCTGCGCTTCCGCGCCAGCGGCGAAAGCGGCGACCTCTTCGTGCCGGGTGGGCATCCAGTCGATGGTGCCCATGCGGTTAAGGCTATCGCTCAATCCATTGAGGGAATCTCCGGTGACGCCCCAGATACGTTTCACGCCGGCCTGTTCCAGCGTTTTGGCAATGTATGCCGCCACGGTCTGCTTCATGATCTCCATCTCCTTTTTTTGATAACGCCTTCAAGCTTAGATGAAACTGACCGCAATGTAACCGATTACCCCTGATTTTTTGCTGGTTTTATTCCTCTCCGGCTGCGCATACTCTGGAAGTACACAGGATGCAAAACAGGATGCGCATCAAATGGTTAAAGGATTGTTAAACACAGTAAATCGCAGGCTGTCGCATGATGACGCCGGTAAACTCTTGTTACGACTTGCCGTCGGCGGCTTAATGCTTTTCCATGGAATCCATAAGCTGATAGATGGTGTGGATGGCATTAGCGGGATGCTGGCGGCGCAGGGATTGCCCGGGTTTATCGCCTACGGTGTGCTGGTGGGGGAAGTGGTCGCTCCCTGCTTGTTAATTCTCGGCGTCCTGACCCGCCCGGCGGCGTTGGTGCTGGCGTTCACCATGGTGGTGGCGTGGCTGATGGTCGGCTTAGATAAGACGTTTGCGCTTGATACGGTGGGAGCGTGGGCCATTGAGAATCTGGTCTATTTCTTTGTTGGCGCACTGGCGATTGCGCTACTCGGCGCGGGGCGTTATTCGCTGGCCGGTCAGTCGGCCTGGCGGTAAAAATGCCTCATTCGTCCTGGGGCGTAAAGTCGATACTGTTGGCGATTTGCAGTTTTTTCAGTCCGGGAAAGCGTTTATCTCATGTCGCCTGAGCGTTTGTTTATTGTCGCCAGGGATTTTCCCGGAGGCGGCGCATTGCGCCTTCTCCGGGCTACCAAATCGCACAGCGCTGTAGCCCCGGTAAGCGGTAGCGCCACCGGGGATTTTGACCTCAGGCGAGAACCAGATCGCTCTGCGGATGACAGGAGCAGGCCAGCACATAGCCGTCGGCGATTTCGGCGTCGGTCAGCGTCATGGTGCTGGTGACGCTGTACTTCCCGGAAACCACTTTGGTTTTGCAGCAGCCGCAGACGCCGGCGCGGCAGGCGACGGTCACCGGCACTTTATTGCTCTCCAGCGCGTCGAGCAGCGTAGTGCCCACCGGCGCGTAAAACTCGCGCGCCGGCTGCAGTTTAGTAAATTTCAGCCCGCTGGTGGCGGCCTCAGCCACCGGGGTGAAGAATTTTTCCTTAAAGAAGCGGGTGACGCCCAGGGCGGCAACATCCTGCTCGACCTTCTCCATATAAGGCGCCGGGCCGCAGGTCATCACGGTGCGGCTGGCTAAATCCGGCACGCTCTGCAGCAGCTCCCGGGTCAGACGGCCGGCGACAAAACCGTGCGTCGCGTTGTGCTCCGCTACCAGGGTGACCGGGTAGTTGCGCCACTCTTCGGCAAAGATTACATCTTCCGGCGAACGCACGTTATAAATCACCTGTACGTCGGCCTGCGGTCGATGCTTAGCCAGCCAGCGGCGCATCGCCATGATCGGTGTCACGCCGCAACCGGCGGCCAGCAGCAGGAATTTATCTTCCGCTTTATCGTCGCAGGTAAACTCGCCCATCGCATCGGACAGCCAAAGGTAATCGCCGCGTTTGACCTCGCGGGTCAACCACTGCGAACCCGTACCCTCGTCAATACGGCGAACGGTCAGCGTAATGTATTCGCTGACCCCCGGCGTCGAGGAGAGGGTGTAAGCGCGCAGCGTTTCCGCCGAGTTACGCACGCTAACCAGAGCGTACTGGCCAGCGCGGTACGGATAGTAATCGTGGCACAGCAGCGAAAGGGTCCACACGTCCGGGGTTTCCTGGTGAATGTGGTGAACCTGCATCCGCCACGGGCACTGGGAGGTTGGCATAGTCATCAGGGACTCCTTAAGCGCTCAGCAGCTGCTGCATATCTTGTTCCACGGTGGTCACGGAACGCAGACCAAACTTCTCATTGAGGACCGCCAGCAGATCCGGGGTGAAGAAACCAGGCGCCGTCGGACCGGTGACGATGTTTTTCACACCCAGCGACAGCAGCGTCAGCAGGATGACGATCGCTTTCTGTTCGAACCAGGAGAGCACCAGCGACAGCGGCAGATCGTTGACGCCACAGCCCAGTTTCTCCGCCAGCGTGACCGCCAGAATAATCGCCGAGTAAGCGTCATTACACTGCCCGGCGTCGACCAGACGCGGCAGCCCTTCGATATCGCCAAAGTCCAGTTTGTTGAAGCGGTATTTACCACAGGCCAGGGTCAGGATCAGGCAGTCATCCGGCACGCTGGTGGCGAAATCGGTGAAGTAGTTACGCTCCCCGCGGGCGCCGTCGCAGCCGCCGACGAGGAAGATATGGCGCAGTTTTTCACGACTGACCAGATCGATCAGCGTATCCGCCGCGCCAAGCAGGGTCTGACGGCCAAAGCCGACGGTGATCAGATGCGGGATTTCGCTGTACGGGAAGCCAGCCATCTGCTGCGCCTGGGCAATGACCGGGGAGAAGTCTTCGCCTTCCAGATGGTTCACACCCGGCCAGCCGACGATGCTGCGAGTCCAGATGCGGTCGTCGTAGGCGCCGACGGTCGGGTCGATGATGCAGTTAGAGGTCATCACGATGGGGCCCGGGAAGCGGGCGAACTCCACCTGCTGGTTTTGCCAGCCGCTGCCGTAGTTGCCAATCAGATGTTTGAATTTACGCAGCTCCGGATAGCCGTGAGCCGGCAGCATTTCGCCATGAGTATAGACGTTGACGCCGGTGCCTTCCGTCTGCTCCAGCAGGTTATACAGATCCTTCAGATCGTGGCCGGAGATCAGGATGCACTTCCCTTCGGTGGCTTTAACGTTGACCTGAGTCGGCGTCGGATGGCCGTATTTGGTCGTTTCACCGGCGTCGAGGATGCTCATCACTTTGAAGTTCATCTGGCCGATTTCCATCGAACATTCGAGCAGCGCATTCATATCCGCAGGCCAGGTGCCCAGCCATGCCATGATTTTATGGTACTGGGCATAGATAGCGTTGTCGTACTGGCCGAGCACGTGGGCGTGCTCCATATAGGCCGCCGCACCCTTCAGACCGTACAGGCACAGCAGGCGCAGACCGAGAATATTTTCGCCGATGGCGGCTTTATCTTTATTCGGGGTATAGTCCGCCGCCTGACGCTGCAGGTCGCCCAGATCGTCGCTGACCAGCTGCAGGTCGGCGACCGGGCTGTCGACCGCGGCGCTGGCATCGATCGCCAGGCATTGCGCTTTCAGCGCCTCACGCAAGGCAATTGCCTGGCGGGCGTAGCCGACGATGCGCGGGGAATCGAAGTTAACGTTAGTCAGGGTGGAGAAGAAGGCGCGGGGGGCAAAGCTGTCGACCTGATGATCGATAATGCCATATTCGCGCGCTTTAAGCGCCCAGGCGGACAGGCCTTGCAGTGACGCAATCAGCAGATCCTGCAGGTCCGAGGTTTCCGCTGTTTTACCGCACATCCCCTGCGCGTAAGAGCAGCCGTTGCCGGCTGGGGTACGAATGGTTTGTTCACATTGCACACAAAACATAGTCACACCTTTAAAGTTATATTTGATATACATGTTTAAGGTTATGCCGCGCGGCAACGGGTGAAAAGGTATTTCTAAGACAACTTAAAGGGAGATTGATTTAGCGCAAATTTGGCGGCAGGAGGGCTGCCGCCAGCGGGTGCTCAGGCGGTAAAAAAGGCGATCAGGATCGGGACCAGCAAACTAAGCAGAAAACCGTGCACGATGGCGGCAGGGACGATTTCGACGCCGCCGGAACGCTGCAGTACCGGTAAGGTGAAGTCCATCGAGGTGGCGCCGCATAGCCCCAGCGCCGTGGAGCGGCTGCGGCGAATAAGGCCCGGAATTAACATGATGGCCAGCAGCTCGCGACAGAGATCGTTAAAGAACGCCGCGCTACCGATGACCGGGCCAAAGGATTCGGTGAGTAAAATACCGGAGAGCGAATACCAGCCGAAACCGCTGGCCATTGCCAGACCGGTCTTTAACGGCAGACCGAGAATAAAGGCGTTAAGTATCCCGCCGAGTAATGAACTGGCCGTAACCACCACGGCGACGATCATTCCCCGGCGGTTAAGGACTATTTGTTGCAGACTCATTCCATTATTGCGTAATTGGATACCAACGAGGAACAGGAGAAAAATCAACGTATATTCGCTGGCTTCTGTCGCGTGCTGTAAAAAAGGCAGTCTGGTCAGACCGAGCAGAAAACCGAGCACGACCACACCGCACAGCTGCAGCGATTCCAGGGCCATGGCCAGGCGCGAGGGTAATTTCTCCTGACGATGCTGACTGCGCCATGGCATTTTACTTTCCAGCCACAGCAGTGCGGCGATATTACACAGTAAAATGATGACCACGCTCACCGCGGCGTAATGCAATATTGCCAGCAGGTTGCTGGCCAGATTGTCGAGGAACGCCAGGCTGATACCCATAAAAAAAAGGATTACATAGACAATCCAGCTGAGCATGCGGTTTATCAGCTTTAGCGCGGAGGAGTGACGAAGAGGCAGTAAATAGCCGACGACCAGCGGCAACAGAATAATAAAGAGTCCCGAAAACATGAACGATGCAGCCCTTGCATGATGAGAATAGCGCCCATGACACTACCCAAATCACCGGGCCGAGTAAAGCTGTCGCCAGAAAGAAAAAGCCCGGAGACCCGGGCTTTGAAAAGCGTTAATCGCGTTTTTCCAGCAGGGTGCGATACAGCACGCCGCCGAGGATCCCACCGACGATTGGCATGACCCAGAACAGCCACAGCTGCTGCAGCGCCCAGCCGCCCTGGAAAATTGCCACCGCGGTGCTGCGCGCCGGGTTGACCGAGGTATTGGTGACTGGAATGCTGATCAAATGGATGAGGGTCAGCGCCAGGCCGATGGCGATGGGGGCAAAGCCCGCCGGCGCATGTTTATCGGTCGCGCCATGAATAACCAGCAGGAAGCCGCAGGTCAGGACAATTTCAATGACGATAGCCGACAGCATGGAGAAGCCGCCCGGGGAGTGTTCGCCATAGCCGTTGGAGGCAAAGCCGCTGGCGGCGGCATCAAAGCCGGCTTTACCGCTGGCAACCACGTACAGCACCGCCGCGGCAATAATTCCGCCGACCACCTGAGCGATAATATAGCCAATGACCTCTTTTGCCGGAAAACGGCCGCCGGCCCACAGGCCTAAGGTGACCGCCGGGTTGAAATGCCCCCCGGAAATATGGCCGACCGCAAACGCCATGGTTAATACCGTTAAGCCAAATGCCAGCGCGACGCCGGCAAAACCAATACCCAGCTCGGGGAAAGCCGCGGCGAGCACGGCGCTACCGCAGCCGCCAAATACAAGCCAGAAGGTGCCGAAGCATTCGGCTGCTAATTTTCTGAACATAACCACCTCAATTAAATTGTTTACGCGCACGAGCGGACCGTGCCGGTCTTTAATTATCGTGATAAGGGATGACGATAAAAATAAAGCGGCGTTATTCTAGAGATAATCGCCATCCCGGAGCCAGTTAAATATATTGATATTATTTGATTTAGGGCAAGGTGAGTGGATTCCTTTTGCCAGTTTAGCCTTTCCTTTATCCATGGAAGATTATCAATAGTGTAGATCATAACGCCTGAAATAAAACTATTTTGTTTGATGAATAATCAACAGCCGGTAATAGGCGATAAGTGAGTAATTTTATGAATATATTTAATCCGCTGAATATGAGCCACGGATGCGATTAAGCAGAGTGTCATCTTGCCTCCGCCCTCGCTATACTGTTGATTACTGAAGGAGAGTGGTGGTGTAGCGGAGGGGATATGCTTCTTGAGCGCGTAGAAATCGTCGGTTTTCGCGGTATCAATCGTTTGTCGTTGATGCTGGAGCAAAATAACGTCCTGATCGGGGAGAACGCGTGGGGGAAGTCCAGTCTGCTTGATGCGCTGACCCTGCTTTTGTCGCCGGAGTTCGATCTTTATCACTTTGTTCGCGATGATTTCTGGTTTCCCCCGGGCGACATCCAGGGGCGCGAACACCATTTGCATATTATCCTGACCTTCCGCGAAACGGAGCCAGGCCGCCATCGGGTCCGGCGTTTCCGTCCGCTTCAGCGCTGCTGGGTGCCTTGCGATGACGGGTATCACCGGGTGTTCTATCGCCTGGAGGGCGAGCTCGCCGAAGATGACAGCGTGATGACCCTGCGGAGCTTTATCGATGGTGAAGGCGAAGCGTTGGTGCTGGAGGAGATTGATGAGCTGGCCCGACACCTGGTGCGTTTGATGCCGGTGCTGCGCCTGCGCGATGCGCGCTTTATGCGCCGCATCCATAACGGGACGGTACCGCACTCGCCGCAGATAGAGATCACCGCCCGTCAGCTGGATTTTCTCTCCCGCGAACTGGTCAGCCATCCGCAAAATTTATCGGACGGTCAGATCCGTCAGGGGCTATCGGCCATGGTGCAACTGCTTGAGCATTACTTTGCCGAGCAAAGCAGCGCTCAGACGCGGCATCGCCTGATGCGGCGGCGCTCCCATGATGAACAGCGCAGTTGGCGTTATCTGGATATTATCAACCGGATGATCGACAAGCCCGGCGGGCGCAGCCATCGGGTGATCCTGCTGGGGCTGTTTGCCACCCTCCTGCAGGCGAAAGGGACGGTGCGCCTCGATCGCGACGCGCGACCGCTGCTGTTGATTGAAGATCCCGAGACCCGTCTGCATCCGATCATGCTTTCCGTCGCCTGGCACCTGCTGAATTTGTTGCCGCTGCAGCGTGTGACCACCACCAACTCCGGAAATAACGATCGCGAGCTGGAGCGCGACCATCTGACCAGTCTGCCGGCGCTGGATATGGAACACTTTATGTATCGTCAGGGATTTGATGACGTTTATCATCGGGTGGCGCAGATCCCGGATAATGTCCCGATGAATATGCGGCGGGTGATCACCAAAGCCATCCATCGCTCATCCAAGCCGGATCTGGCGATTGAGGTGGCGATGGAGGCCGGCCGCCGTGGCGTGGACGCTGTGCCGACGCTGCTGAAGAAAATGTTCTCACGGGTGCTGTGGTTAGCCCGCGGTCGTGCCGATTAATCTCACCGTCGTCGTCATTTACGGCGGCACAAAGCTCTCCGGCAGCTAAACAAAACGTCATTGACGAGAAAAATGGGTGTCCTGTTGCCAACGGGTTTCGATAGAATCACCGCCTGGAGCGGCAGGGAAACAGCAGGAATCGGAATATGAAAGTGAAGGGAAAACGCAGGACCGTCTGGTGGCTGTTGGCGATCGTTGTGCTGGGGCTGGCTATCTGGGGATGGCGGATCCTCAATGCGCCGCTGCCGAGCTACCAGACGCTGGTAGTTCGCAAAGGGGATCTCCAGCAGAGCGTGCTGGCCACCGGCAAACTGGATGCCCTGCGAAAAGTTGACGTCGGCGCCCAGGTCAGCGGACAGCTGAAAACGCTGCACGTCAATATTGGCGATAAGGTTAAAAAGGATCAGTTGCTGGGGGTTATCGATCCGGAGCAGGCGCAAAACCAGATTAAAGAGGTGGAAGCGACGCTCATGGAGCTGCGCGCCCAGCTCAATCAGGCGCGCGCGGAGAGCAAACTGGCGCAAGTGACTCTGGCCCGTCAGCAGCAGCTGGCGCAGCGCCAACTGGTCTCGCGGCAGGACCTTGATACCGCGGCCACCGATTTGGCGGTGAAACAGGCGCAGATCGGCACTATTGAAGCGCAAATAAAGCGTAACCAGGCGACGCTCGATACGGCGAAGACCAACCTCGATTACACGCGGATCCTGGCGCCGATGGCCGGCGAAGTGACGCAAATTACCACCCTGCAGGGACAGACAGTGATCGCCGCCCAGCAGGCGCCTAACATTCTGACGCTGGCGGATCTCAGCACCATGCTGGTTAAAGCGCAGGTCTCTGAGGCGGATGTCATCCACCTCAGACCGGGGCAAAAGGCGTGGTTTACCGTGCTGGTCAAAGAGCGTGAGGTTATCATTGGCGCCCGCAATGATACCGACGTCGCAGTGGTGCAAGGTCTGGAAGAGGGCGACGAAGTGATCGTCGGCGAGAGCGCGAGCGGGGCGGCAAAATGACGGCGCTGCTTGAGCTGCGAGATATACGTCGCAGCTATCCTTCCGGCGACGGCAGCGTTGAGGTCCTGAAGGGGATCACCCTCAGCATCCATGCGGGTGAGATGGTGGCGATCGTCGGGGCCTCCGGCTCGGGAAAATCGACGCTGATGAATATCCTTGGCTGCCTCGACAAACCCACCAGCGGCACCTATCGGGTGGCGGGAACCGATATCGCGCAGCTGGATGGCGATGCGCTGGCCCGTCTGCGGCGGGAACACTTTGGCTTTATCTTTCAACGCTACCATTTGCTGTCCCATCTGACCGCCGCGCAGAATGTCGAAGTGCCGGCGGTGTATGCCGGCAGTGAACGGCGCGCGCGCCTGGCGCGCGCTCATGAGCTGCTGGTGCGGCTGGGGTTGGGCGAGCGCGCCGACTATCAACCGTCACAGTTGTCCGGCGGTCAGCAGCAGCGGGTCAGTATCGCCCGCGCCCTGATGAATGGCGGGGAGGTGATCCTCGCTGATGAACCGACCGGCGCGCTGGACAGCCATTCCGGCGAAGAGGTAATGGCGATCCTGCACCAGCTAAAAGCGCAGGGGCATACGGTCATCATTGTGACCCACGATCCGCAGGTCGCCGCTCAGGCGGAGCGGATCGTCGAGATCCGCGATGGCGAGATCGTCCGCAACCCGCCCGCCAGTCGCCAGGGCGGCGGACTGCGCGCCCGTCCGCAGGCGGAGCCTTCGGCGTGGCGTCAGTTTACCAGCGGCTTTCGCGAAGCGCTGGTGATGGCCTGGCGAGCGATGGCGGCGAATAAAATGCGTACCCTGCTTACCATGCTCGGCATTATTATCGGTATTGCCTCGGTGGTGTCGATCGTGGTGGTGGGGGATGCCGCCAAGCAGATGGTGCTGGCAGATATTCGCGCCATCGGCACCAATACCATTGATGTGTATCCTGGTAAGGATTTTGGCGACGACGACCCGCGCTATCAGCAGGCGCTGAAGTATGACGATTTGCTGGCGATCCAGAAGCAGCCGTGGGTGCGCTCCGCCACGCCGGCGGTTTCAAAAAGCCTGCGCCTGCGCGCCAACAATATTGACGTTGCCGCCAGTGCGGAGGGGGTCGGTCCACAGTATTTTAATGTCTACGGCATGACCTTTAGCGAAGGCAATACCTTCAATGAACTGCAGCTCAACAGTCGGGCACAGGTGGTAGTGCTCGACAGCAATACCCGTCGGCAGCTGTTTCCCAATAAAGCGAAAGTGGTGGGAGAGGTGATTCTGGTGGGCAATATGCCGGCCACGGTGATTGGCGTTGCGGATGAAAAACAGTCGATGTTCGGCAGCAGCAAAATTCTCCGCGTCTGGTTGCCCTACACCACCATGGCGGGAAGAGTAATGGGCCAGTCGTGGCTGAACTCCATCACTGTGCGCGTTCATGAAGGCTACGACAGTGAAACCGCAGAGAAACAGCTGCTGCGTCTGCTGGAGCTGCGGCATGGTAAAAAAGATGTATTCACCTGGAATATGGACAGCGTCTTGAAAACCGCCGAAAGGACCACACATACCTTACAGCTGTTCCTGACATTGGTGGCGGTGATTGCCCTGGTGGTCGGCGGGATTGGCGTAATGAATATTATGCTGGTGTCGGTGACCGAACGAACCCGGGAGATCGGCATCCGCATGGCGGTTGGCGCCCGGGCCAGCGATGTGCTGCAGCAGTTTCTCATTGAAGCGGTGCTGGTTTGCCTGGTCGGTGGCGCGCTGGGCGTAGCATTGTCGCTGATGATCGCCTTTATTTTACAGCTGTTTCTCCCCGGCTGGGAGATTGGTTTTTCTCCGCTGGCGCTGCTGACGGCGTTTCTCTGTTCGACGCTGACCGGGGTGCTGTTTGGTTGGCTGCCTGCGCGCAACGCGGCGCGGCTCGATCCGGTGGATGCCCTGGCGCGAGAATAGGCGGGGCGAGAAATAAAAATGCCAGTCAGAAGGACTGGCATTTTATTAGCAGGATGTACACAATGAAGCAAAAGAGTTATGCAGCCGTTTCCGCTTCCACAGGGACGATCACGCTGGCGTGGTTGCCTTTTGGCCCCTGGTGAACATCAAACCGAACGGCTTGTCCGGCTTTTAGCGTTCTGTAACCATCCATCTGGATGGTGGAGTAATGGGCGAAAATGTCTTCGCCGCCGCCCTCAGGGCAGATAAAACCGAACCCTTTGGCATTGTTGAACCACTTAA
>PPYF01103512.1_pt1 | contig 19193 bp, 14 predicted proteins | sample 1559871 | NCBI WGS metagenome assembly PPYF01 (sample SAMN08240021, study PRJNA423297) | Human gut metagenome, whole genome shotgun sequencing project. | reverse complement strand
GTTACAGGCAGTGAAACCATCGTCAGGGATGCTGTTGCCAAATGGCGTAAAGGCTGGATCCCACCGGTTACTACTGCCGTCAGACGTCCTTCAGTGTCCCGGGTAAGCCGCTGGTTGATGCCCTGGAGAATAATCAGGGGTGAAGAAAATTATGCTTCCCGATTTATTAGTCTGATGTGTAAAAAAGAACCGGATCTGAAAATAGCACAGCAACTGGTACTCGAGTTCTACCGTATTCTGAAAACCCAAAATAAATCACAGCTAAGCAGCTGGTTCACTCGAGTCCACGAAAGCGGCTCAGCAGAACTTCGGTGCGTGGCTGCGGGGATGGAAGCTGATGCTGCGGCTATATGTGAGGTAATCAGCAGTCGCTGGAGTAATGGTGTTGTCGAAAGTCATGTAAATCGCCTGAAGATGTTGAAACGCCAGATGTATGGTCGAGCCGGATTTGAACTACTCAAGCAGAGGGTAATGAGTCTACTGGCATGAGAATCTCCACCCAGGTTGCGGAAGAGCCACTTTTACAGTTCTGCATCAGTAAGTGGAGGTGTTTTTTGAGATTTTGTCATGTCTTTGCTCCGGCCTGGTTTTATGTTCAGAAGACCTTCTTCACCCAGTGCCGGACAACGGATTCATTTGAGATATTAAACCGTGCAGCGGCCTCGCGCGTGGTAAGTTCTTCACTCAGAGACTTCAGGACAACCGTCAGTCGAAACTCAGGAGTGTGGAGGTCATTTTTCCATGTGATACGATCGATATAGTGGAGTTACCAGTCTCTTACCCAGCGGATGTTTTTTCAACACCAAAACGTTTAGCGATACGACGTGCGCCATCGTGTCTGGAAAGATAATGATTAACTACAACCAATCTGGTTTTTTGCTTTGCCATAAAAATTGCACATTAATCAGTTGGGTCTCCAAGTTTTGGGGGGCAGTCCACGTACAATAAATTTTTATATCCAAATCCCCCCTTAATCACTACCGCCTTGGCCGCTACATGATGGATAACAATAATATCTATAATATAGATATTATCTGCATATAAAAATTGATTTTTACCAAAAAAATGTCCATTTGTTTTATTTTATAAATGATTTTTTGTTTTGAGTTTTCACATTTTTTAGGTAAAAACTCTGCATGAACACGATTTTTTAGATGCAACCTCTAGAATTTTTGGTTTTATTGGCTTTAAATTTCATTTAATGGTTTTTTGATTGAGGACAAAAAAAATTTGATGCAAACAAATATGTATTTATAATGTAAATCAATAATCAATTAAACATTGAATAATGTGTAATGGTATGGCAGATCATATACAGCGGAATACACTAACTCATTATCGATTTAATGTAAAACCAGCTATAAATAACATTTCAAATGAACACTTCTGGTTACTAATAGAATTATCTGGGATTCGAAGTGATAAGATCATTATCTCATTAAGAGAGCACTTAGTAGATGGTTTTTCAAAACGAGAAGTATGTGAAAGAAACGATGTTTCACTGAGTTATTTTTCTATTAGCTTAAAGAAAATATCTCATATACATAATGTCTGCGCATTGCTAAGTGAATATTATAATAATAGTTTTTAGTGTAAAAGCACGGACAATCACGTTATTAATATTTTTAATAAAAATCATAAAAATGAAACGTAAATATTTGTTATTATTATTGTTGTTTTCATTTTCCACTAACAGTGCGCCTCTTTACTCCTTAATTAGGGAGGCAGTTATGCACGATCCCATAGTAATGGAAGCCCGGGCGGAGTTAACTTCGGCACAATCCCGCATAGAGCAGGCAAGCTCTGCACATTGGCCAGTTGTCACAGCTACAGGAAGTAAACTCCTTTCACAAAGTCACCGTTATTCCTACGATTATGACACTGAAGATATTTTACCCGGTATTCGTGGTGAAGTGAATATATTTGCTTCAGGGGCTATTGAGGCGGATGTGCGTCGGAGTGAGTCAGAAGCCGAATATTATCATTATAAAATGGAAGAAACAAAAGAGGAAACAATTCGCTCTTTTGTTTCATTATATCTTGATGCACTCAGGGAAAAACAATCCATTGCGGTACTTGAACAGAGCCTTTCCCGGCATAACGCAATTCTTAATGACCTGAATACCATCAGTATTCATGATACCGGGCGGGAGTCTGAGCTTGTTCAGGCCGAAGCCAGAAGGTTGATGGTTCGGCAGCAGATAAATTCTAGGAGCAGAGTACTTAAAACCACGCTGGGAAAACTGTCCACTTGGACAAAAAATCCGGTAACCGAAGCTGATCTTGAAAATCCTTTTTCTAGGATGACAGAGGCCAAATTATTAACTGATTTTACACAGGCTCCACAGAAAGGTAACCCGTCGTGGCTTGCCAGCCAGGCTGATGTTGAGAGTAAAAAAGCGGCACTGAAAGCACAGGAGCTTGCCCGGTACCCTCGGGTGGATTTAACGGGGTCTGTAACCCGGGATGACCAGCAGATAGGTGTCAATCTGTCCTGGGACCTCTTTAACCGTAATGCCAGTTATGGTGTTACAGAAAAAGCTGCACAAATAGTGGCAGCTACCGGACGACTGGACTCTGTCGCCCGAATGATTGATGAAACCGGGCGATTATCTCTGATAACAGTCAGACAAAGTCGAGGGGAAATGGAAACGCTCAGACGTCAGGAACAGGCTTCAGCCAGAGTTGTGGACTTTTATCGTCTTCAGTTTCAGGTGGCAAGAAAAACACTGATTGAATTACTGAATGCTGAAAACGAACTGTACAGTGTCGGACTCTCCCGGGTTCAGACGGAGGATCAGATGCTCCACGGTATGCTGGATTATCTGTATTCCCAAGGAATGCTCCTGAAATGGAGCGGAGTGAATCTTTCTGGTGAAGAAGAAAAATAACGGGGTTGAAGGGTTGGTAATTAAGTGAAGAGTATTTTTGAAGGATTATCACAGATAACGGCGTTACTGGGTACACCTGTATCTGCTGAGACTCTGGCTGCCGGTACTGTCCGTACAGATGTATCCGGGATTGATTTTCGTTCTGTTGGCGAGTTTCTTCGTAGTGAAGGATTTGATAATCATCTTTCCCGGCGATCTCCGGAAGATATCCCGTCACTTGCGGTTCCGGCGCTTCTTTTATTGAACGCTCAGGAAGCTATTGTGGTAGTGCGTATTGAGGGGGCCGGTCTGGCAAGACAGTATCATGTGCTTCAGCCTGGAGGTCTCCGTAAGACACTTTCTCACGATGCATTAATGGCTGTTTATTCTGGTTATTGTTGGTTTGTTCAGCCACAGGCAAAGCAGGATCGTCGCTCGGAGCTGCCAGAGTATGACATGAGCGGGGCATGGTTCTGGCGGGTACTGTGGCGATTCAGGGCATATTACGGACAGGTTATTGTTGCGAGTTTTATCATTAACTTTCTTGCTCTGGTCAGTTCCCTGTATGTAATGAACGTCTATGACCGGGTTATACCTAATCGTTCCTGGGAAACGTTATGGATGCTGAGTATCGGGGTGATTACAGCAATTCTGTTTGAGTGTGCTGCAAAGTTAATCCGGAGTTATCTGACGGATGTTGCGGGTAAGAAGGCAGACCTGATTATCAGCTCTGCTCTGCTACGTCGGGTGATGGCGGTAAAAATGTCTGACAGGCCGGCATCCTCTGGTTCATACGCCAGCAATTTGCGGGAATATGAGTCTGTCAGGGAGTTTATGACCAGCGCTACGTTACTGGCTTTTGTTGATCTGCCTTTTATTCTGCTTTTCATCAGTGTTATCGGGCTCGTGGGAGGCTGGCTTGCGGTTGTACCTCTTACGCTGGTCCCGCTGGTTATTCTGGCAGGAATATTACTGCAGCGACCGCTTTCCCGTCATATTAATGCCTCCATGCGGGAATCATCGCAGCGTCAGGGATTACTTGTGGAGGCTCTGGACGGAATAGAAACCCTGAAGCTGAATAATGCTGTTAACTGGGTTCAGCGACGCTGGGATGGATATACTGCAAGTGTCGCCCGTTCGTCCATTCGGGTAAAAAATACCAGTAATGTCATAATCAGCTTTGCCACAGCAATTCAGCAAATTAATACTGTTCTGCTGGTCATTCTGGGAACGTACCTTATTCACAGTGATGACCCACATAACCGTATCACCATGGGGGCACTGATTGCAGCCGTTATTCTTTCCGGCCGCGCGCTTGCACCGCTTGGCCAGATAGCATCACTGGCCACCCGTTTCCAGCAGGCCCGTCTGGCTATGCAGGGGGTGAATGAAATAGTTCGCCGCCCGGTGGAACGGGAAAGTCAGACACATTATCTGACCGTGAAGGATATCCAGGGGGAATTCCATTTCAGCGCAGTCACGTTTTTCTATAAGCCTGAATTACCTGCAGCCTTGAAAGGTATGTCTGTCTGTATCCGGCCCGGAGAAAAGGTGGGCATTATTGGCACTATCGGATGTGGTAAATCGACGCTACTGAAAATGATGGTAGGGCTATACCGTCAAAATAAAGGACAAATTACCCTTGACGGGGTTGCTATGCAGCAACTGGATCCCTGTTTTGTTCGGGATAAGGTTTTCCTGCTTGAGCAGAATCCCCGGCTTTTTCTGGGAACTCTGCGTGAAAATCTGCAGCTTTCGCGTCTTCCGGGAAGCCTGTCGGATGTGGATATGATTAATGCAGCCGGACGTTTCGGGTTTGACCGTTTTATTCGTCATCACCCATGCGGGCTTGATATGCAGATAGGGGAAGGAGGTCAGGGGCTGTCAGGAGGACAGCGTCAGATGGTCGCTCTGACGAGAATGGTACTGGGTTCTCCCCGGGTAGTTCTGCTTGATGAACCCACGACGGGTCTTGATCTGCAGACAGAGAACATTGTTCTGAAAGGGCTGAATCACTGGAGCCGTGGACGCACAATGGTGGTGGTGACGCATCGTCTGCAGGTGCTGAATATTGTTGACCGTATTATCGTGATGAATGAAGGCCGGGTAATGATGGATGGTCCCCGCGATGAAATACTGAAAAAACTGTCAGGGAAACAGCAGAGTGGGGAGAGCAGAGCGATAACTTCATGAGCGTCAACCGGATAAGAAATAAAGAGCATATATGTTTAACAGTTTGTGGACCGCAGGGGTATGACAGAAAAAACGGAACGGAATAAAGCGTCGTCAGAGGTGGTCAGGCAGTCAGACCTGGCCCTGTTGACAGATGTACAGGCAGCCCTTCAGCAGGAAAAGCATCATGCCCTTTTCCTGATGGTGATTTTTCTGCTGGTACTGGTAGTGACGTTTGTTATCTGGGCATGGAACAGTCCTCTGGATGAAGTGACCCGTGGTCAGGGGAGTATTATTCCCGGCAGCAGGGAGCAGGTTATACAGACCCTTGATCCGGGTATTTTGAAAACACTTGAGGTCAGGGAAGGAGATATTGTTGAGAAAGGTCAGGTACTGCTGACACTGGATGATACCCGAAGCTCTGCCATGCTGAGGGAAAGTGAAGCCCGGGTGAATAACCTGGAAGCAGTCAGGGCAAGACTCCGTGCAGAAGCTTATTCCGAATCACTGACATTTCCGGATGACGTGCCTGCAGATTTGAGGGAGAGGGAAAGTACTGTTTATCGACTACGAAAGACTGAACTGGCACAAAGCATCGCCGGCCTTAAGCAGAGTAAGGCTCTGCTGGATAAGGAAATAGCAATGACCCGGCCAATTGTGCGTGAAGGGGCGATGTCGGAAGTCGAACTGTTACGTATGCAGCGTCAGTCAGCGGAGCTGCAGTTACAGATGGATGAGAAACAGAATAAATACCTGACGGAAGCTGGAGCTGAACTAGTGAAGACAGAAGCAGAGCTTGCACAGGCAAAAGAGAATATGGCTGGCAGAGCCGACCCGGTTGAGCGTTCACGTATCAGGGCTCCCCTGAGAGGCATCGTAAAAAATATTCGGGTAAATACTTTGGGAGGCGTGGTTTCTGCAGGACAGGACATAATGGAAATTATTCCGCTGGAAGACCAGTTGCTGATTGAAGCTTATATAAATCCACGGGATGTTGCCTATGTCAGAACAGGGATGCCGGCACTTGTAAAACTGACGGCTTATGACTATGCCATTTATGGTGGTCTTGACGGAGTGGTGACACTGGTAAGTCCGGATACTTTACGTGACCAGAAACGGCCGGGAGATTTAAAACTGGATCCAAATGAAGCATATTATCGAGTACTGGTTACTACCAGTAATAATTATCTGACAGACAGGAACGGAAAAATATTGCCAGTTATTCCTGGCATGATAGCCAGCGTGGATATAAAAACAGGTCAGAAAAGTGTATTTCAGTACCTGATTAAACCAATCACCAGAATGAAACAAGCTCTTCAGGAGCGATGATTTATCATATTATTAATATCATGGCTCCGTAATACAGACACTCAACAGGAAGTCTGTATCGTATCGCAATGAAAACAAATAATTTGATTAAATTTAAGGAGAACAAGTCACGTATAGAAATTATTATTTTTCCACCTCTGGAAATGATTAATTTATTTTATATTTTGTATTGATAATCGCAGGTTTTAATTAGCCTAAGGATTTTATATGAAAATGATTTTTACCGGTAAGGTCAGCGGAGAAAAAACCGTGCTGACTGCCGGAGGTCGTCATACAGTTAAAGCACAGCCCGGGGAACAGTATGGACTGATCGATGAGGTGACCGGCCTGGTGCCTGACGGTGTTGAGGCGGATCGTTCTGGTGATGATTTAATTCTGCGTAAAAAGGAAGAAGATACTGAGGTCCGGATAGAGGGATTCTGGGAAGAATGCCAGCCCGGGGAAACACAGTGTACGGCGGTATTTAATATTGTTGGGGAAGATGGACAGGTCACCGAAGCCGTACTGACTCAGGATGGCCCGCTGCTGGATGATATTACTGCCGGACAATCGGGAACCTTGTCAGATGATGATCGTGGCGGTTTTATATGGTTGGGCGGTCTGGCATTTGGTGGGGGACTGGCTGCTATGGCTTTAGCTGCAGGTGGCGGTGGAAGCAAACATAGACATGAAAATGATGACTCTGATACTACAGCCCCATCGTCACCAGCACTGAAGGCAGAGGATGTGCAGGCAGAGGTCACGTTGCCGGCAGGCACGGCAGAAGGTGCAGTTATTACACTGACCGTGACCCGCCCGGACAAAACCACGGAGAACGTGACGCATACCGTGACTAAAGATGAAGTGGCTGCCGGTAAAGTATCCGTGGATATTCCGAAGGATGCGGTGATTGACGGGCAGAACAGCGTCAGTGTCAGTCTGACTCAGGGCAGTAACCCGGCGAAGCCCGGGAATGTGGTTAATTTTGCTGCAGATACCCAGATCCCGGGCGATACCGATGGTGATGGTGCAACAGATGCAACGCCGGTAGTGACTATTCCGGAAGCGGCAGATGGCGTGAATGCCAAAGAGCTGAAGGATGGTGTACAGACCGAAGTCACGGTACCGAAAGGCAGCGCTGCCGGTGATACCCTGACGCTGACGGTCACCAGACCGGATGGCAAAGCGGACACCGTGGAGCACACACTGACCGCTGATGAAGTGGCTGCAGGTAAAACCGTGACGCTGGAGAAAGGGGATAACGGCTGGACATCCAGTGACCCGACGCTGATCCCGGACAGCGCTGGCGATAAAGCGACCATTCCGGCAGATAACGTGAAGGATAACAGTGAAGTTACCGGGGTTGCCAAAGATCCGAGCGGTAATGAAAGTGACCCGTCAACCGTAACCTCAAAAACTGATGTGTTACCAACAGTGAGTATTAGCGTTGAGACAACATCAACAGATGTCAATGGTGATGGTTTTACTGGTATAGCTAGTGTCAATGGGACCGTAATGGATGTTCCCGCAACTATTGAAGATAAGGATGATTCCACTGGACTGGTTTATACGGTTTCTCTGAATCATGTCACTACAACAGATGTAACAGTTACAGTTACATTGGGTAGCGGAGCTGGGCATTCTGATGCTGCTGACTATTCTGACATTGGTGGAGCACAGCATAACGGGAAAATAGGCCTTCATGGTGATACTGGAAAAGTAACTTATGATGGTGCAACAACCGTAACAATTGTTATTCCTGCCGGTTCAAAAAGTGTTTCATTTATAGTTGATCCAACGCTTGAGGCTAACCAAGATGCCTTTAATGCCGAGGGTATGGAAAAAGTTGTTGCGACCATTACGGGAACATCTGATAACGTTACGGCAGCTACTGACATCGTTGATAATGCGGGAGCATCCGCAACAGGTGTTATTTATGATGGTAATGCCATTTCATTACGTAATCTGGACGGTGATTTTACACTGAAATATTCACTATCATCTTCTGTCGCCGAAAAAGGGGACTTTGGGTATACCATTGGCGCGAATAGTGGTGAAAATGATCCCATGGTAACAACAGATTACAATGATACGGTTTATGTTGGTTATTACCAGAGTGGTAAAGAAACAACATCGTACAGTAATGTTGCTAACTCACAGGATAATGGGCCAGACGGAACAAAAACCGATGGCAATCAAAGTATTACGACTGTTGATTTAGGTGCTGGTGATGATCTAATGGTCATTCGTGGTAACATGCTGACTAATACAAGAGTATACACTGGTGAGGGTAACGATACTTTTACTATGGATGGTATGAATACTGCATTACGTGTTATGTATGCGGGTAGTTATATCTTTACTGAGTCTGGCGATGATATTGTTACGATCAAACGTACTGGTGTAACAAATGCCGGACAGATTTATCTTGGTTCAGGTAGTGATACATTTATCCAGGGGGATGCTACTGACAATAACGATACAACATTATCTGGTTTATTGGATCTTGGTAGTGGTACAAAAGATATATCTAATATGCCTAAGGAATATCTTTCTGTTTATCAGGATGGCAGTAATTTAAGCTTGGGTAACGACAACAATATTGACACTGCCACAGATGTTAATACCGTCACTATTTATGGCTCTGTGTCTGGTGAAATTTTAGGCGGATACGGTAGTGATAATATTACGGTAACTAAAAATCTGACCGGTAATATTTCTGTCGGTGACAATGCGGATACCTTAACGGCCGGATGGATTTATGGTGGCAATACTGTCTCTATGGGTGATGGCAATGATACTGTTACCGTCACTGATGGTGCATATAACACGACTATTTCACTGGGGGCGGGAGATGATGTATTTGATGCCACTTCTGGTGTAATGGGGGATTCTGCTTATGCCACTGTCGTTAATGGTGAAGACGGCAATGATACCTTTAAATTAGGCACAATTGCCAAAAACCTTACCATTGATGCCGGTGCCGGTGATGATATTGTTGTTCTGACAAAAGACTATGACTCCACCTCCTCCGGTAATCAGGGCTATATTAACGGCGGGGAAGGCAGTGATACCCTGGTTCTGACAGGTACCATTTCTGTCAATCTGGCGGCCGGTAAAAATGAAGGTATTGCCGGCTTCGAGAAAGTGGATATGACTGTTGGTAGCGATCTGAAAGCTGACAATGCAGCTCAGTTAGTCAAGTTAACGGCATCGGATGTATTGGGTATAAATGACAATTCAACGATTTATATTTCCGGTGATGCCAATGACAAAGTTGATTTGGGGGCTGACGGAGCGGGAAGTCTGGGTACATTTACGGCAACGGCAACAACTGTTAAAGCAACTGCGTTAGATGGTATTGAGCATACTTATACGCTATACAGCAGTGTAAGTGGCGCAAATGTGTATATTGATAACAATATTATTGATGCGAATGGTGTAATTTAAAAGTTGTCTTATTCATGTGGGAGGGAAACTTCCCACATTTTTGAGTGTTATAGAAACAACTTAATAATTTGCAAATGAGTCAATATGACATTTATCTACTTCTTGTAGAAGGTATAATGTATGAATATAATGATTGTTACGCACAATAAATATCTTGAGTTAGGTTTGAAAAATTTATTGAGCAGGCATTCTATTACTATTGGCGCTGATTTTTTTATACCAGATAATCGTGAGCATATAATAAACAATAATGTTTTTGTCATTCTCTGTGATAAAAAAAACAGTATGTTAATGAATTATATTTTTAACGGTTATAGATTTTACTTATTACCAGTAGAATCAATAAGTAGTCTGTCATCGATTTATGAATGTATGTTTAGTGGCAGGTTGTTATTTGGGAACTCTCCACATAAATTAACCATGAATGAGATGATTATACTATTCTATTATGTTTTCCATGGGTGGAATGTAGCAAGTATTGCTTATCAGTTTGGTATGAGTTCAAAGACTGTGTATACTCATATATATAAAGCAAAGAAAAAAAATGGAATATCAGGAAAAAATCTCAAATATAAATGTGCTTATGAAAGGCTTGTCTGTTAATTGAAGTGTTGGTCGCTTTATATGAAAGTTATATGTGATAATCGTTATTTCCTGATTGGGATCAACAAGACAATTGAAGATGTCATCCAGAAAAATAAAATTAATGGCGTAAAAAATATTATTATAATATCATCCCCTAAAACGTCAGATATTTTTTGTTTTTTACAGTTCAATAACATTAATTTTAGGTGTTCGGATACCATTTTTTATGCTCCCCCTGAAACCTTTGATTTTCTCAGGGATATTATCCACGCCCCTATTTGCAATATAAAGGATTTAACTAAAAACAATCCACTTAATAGCACACATCATATTTATAGAGTAAAGAACTCTCATTATAAGCTTTCTTTATCTGGAAGGCAGAAGGAGGTCCTGCTGATGTTTTTATATGGTTTAAGTGGAAAAGATATTGCTAATAACCTCGGCGTTTCAATAAAAACTGTTTCGAGTTATAAAAAGTCTTTAATGAATAGACTGTATGTCAGTAATGACATACAGTTATTTTACAAAGGTCTATTATTATGTAGATAAGTGCTAACCGAGTGCTTGATATTATTTATAGGGTTTGCATTACGTTACAGAAGTTCATCAATATAGTAAAAAAACATTCTTGGGATCTGGTTTTAGAATTGTTCCAGACTAAGAATATCACACCAACGATGTAGTCTTAAGTGATTAAGACATCACTGATAGGAATGTGGTATAAGTTTACCTAAAGACAGAGTCATATTTTTATTGAAAAACATAAAGATGAGTTCAGCATCGAAGCCTTCGTGGGGGATAAAGGCTGAATTTCTATCAGATATGAATTAATTCAAAAATATCAACTAATAAAAGAACAACAAGTGCATTAATGATAGTTTTATCATTTAAATCCAGATTGTTAGCAATTAAAGAATTACAGTGATTAAATATATCGTTATATGTTAGAGGATTTAACTTATAATATCTGTATCGGTTGTAGTTTCTATAAGAAAACAGTAAGTAATTTTAATCTAAGAGATAATTTTTCATGGATATGACGATATGTTTACGAACATGCGGATATGATTGCTATGATAATTCCTTTATAAAACGTTCACTTCATTTTTGATGAGGCTGGCATAAGTAAACACGAAGGTGCTTTTCTTATCAGGAAAGCTGCCTTTGTGCTTACATTACCACTATACAAGGGAAATATATTACTGACTTTCCCATTTCCTGTTGCTAAATAAAAATCATGAATTAATGATATTTTACTGTCATCATTCCACGAGCAATTACATTACCAGGGTTAATATCATCAGAGATTTTAGTATAATAAGCCCTGAAAGGTATTGTAATAGATGTCCCATCTGTCACAAATGGAATGTTTAAAATACTCTTTCCATCCCATGAAATATTTTTGCTTTGCGCCTTTACAATAAATCCAACACCACTTTGTTTACCAGATTCAGTCAGCGCAGGTAATATCATAGGTTGTGTTGATAATCTATCATACGCAGAAAAAAGAAGATCTAAAGCCCCTACAGTATTAGGCTCACATCTTATACTTAAGAAAGTATCTGCACTAATAGATGTGAGAGTTTCTCCCTGAACAGTATTTTTTAACAGCGATGTGCTAACTGGTGATAACGTCATATTGAGTGACTGACCTTGTGGTATAATACAACCACTACGATTAACAGTTCCAGACACACTAATATCTTCAGATAACCTATTAATAACATTACCATGTTCATCTATTTGTTCAACTGTTCTCCTCAACAATGGCATGGATTTCAGCTCTCCTGAGTCTGTGGAATTACTTATTTTTAGTAAACTAACTTCAAGCTGCTGCTCTATTGTATTGTAAGAATTTTGTTTTAATAGAACAGCGATACCTGCAACTCCTGATGAAAACATAAATCCCTGACTTGGCTCTGCTATATTTAGTACAGGAGCCAGAGGTGTCCAGGATATTCTTACTTGCTTACAAGGACCAATACACTCCGATTTAATCTGTTCTGTTTGTATATAGAATGGTACTTTTGAATTGACAATATCCTGTGGAGTTATTGAATGACTCCCCAGGTTAATATTTTTATTAAAAATAGTATCAGCAAATACATAGCTAATATTCCAGGGCGAGATAAATAGCGCCATAATTATTAAGATGGTTTGCATATTCATATTGTAAATTCTGCCTTTAATTACATGTTAATGACAGACGAGAAAAACCTGACGATGACTTTAAGTCTGGCATTTTCGCCTTACATGACATTTCACCTTTCCGCCCCCAGTGAGCAATCAATGTTCCGTCATCAGGTAGGCCAGTCACCCATACTTGTCCATTATCAGCAACAATACTATCTCTTGGGATAACGTAACTATCAGTTGTTAATACAGACACTGAGCTACCGAAAGGAACAGGAGATCCATCTGGTCTGGTAAGTGTTATTAAGGCCTTGTTACCAGAAACAACGTTAAAATGTGCAGGCACTAATGCTCCCCGGGATGGGGTTACAGTTAAATCAGTACTGATTATTTCTGCAAGGTTACCAGAACTATTAACATCTAAAGATATATCATTTTTTTGATAAGGTACTAGATTTGATATGACTGTATAACCTCGCCAGTCAGAACTTACACCTGTTCCATTATTAACCCTTATATCACTAACACCATTGGTATCGATTAAAGCATTCGCACCATTTAAATTAAGCTCCTGTGAAAGCGTTAATCCCCTGTCATGTAAGACTACCCCACCAGATACGCCATACATTAACTGCTGTATATTTGATTCATGTGACCAAGAAGATTGAATATCACCATAAGAACCACGATAACGAGCGCTTAATGTACCAATATCAGTTTTCCCATGATTTCTTAGACCTTTCATTATACTATATGAGAATCGTTGTTCTAACAATGAACCATTAATACCAGTTTGAATCAGTGTATCACTATTGCTAGTGATAACGTTACTATTTATTGATGCGTTATCATAATTTGAAAAGGCATTCAATGGTAAAGATACAGATAAATATAGTGATTTATCATCATCATTATATTGCGGTTGTCTGGAATATCCTAAAGATAAACTTGTAGATATTTTCTTGACAGGAAAAGACCATGAAAGCCGTGTCTGCCAGCCATTTTCATTCCAATTAAAATATTTAGTCCAGTCAGTGCTAAAAGTTAGTTGACCAACATTTCCTATATTCTGAGAAATTTGTGAACTGATTATCGAATGTGTTTGCCAAACGTCATTATACCCCCAGCTAAAAGGCCCTTGAGCTTGCTGTTGCATATCATTAAAAGAGTAATAACCGGAGGAATTTTTCCAATACCCAGAAAGATTTAAATATGTATCCGTTAAATCAAAGCCCCGAGCAAACATAAATCGTAGTAACTGCCCGTTATCATCATGACTTTTTAATACCGAGGAAAGTTCAGATGAAGCATGTGTCATATCTACAGAAAAAGCACCAATATTTTCCATGTATTTACCGGCACCAATTATTGCAGATTTATAATTATCAGCCAATATGACTCCTCCATATAGAGTAAAATCATTCTTCATCCCCCAGGCCGCTGTACTTTGAAAAAATTTTGGGGCTTCGCCTTTTCCCTGCCCTATTGACGAGCGATAACGACCTAATGATAAACCGTATCTTAAGCGCCCTTCTCGTTGTAACACAGGTACAGTCGCTGAATTTTGAGACAAATGTCTAACAGAACCATCAGCCTCATGAATTTCTATGTCCATATTACCGTCGTACAGAGGGCTGACATCGCGCAGTTCAAAGGGACCAGCAGGAACTGTTCCTTGCCAAATGATCGTATTATTCTGTCGGACAATTATCTGTGCCTGAGAATTAGCAATTCCCCTGATTACAGGACTAAAGCTGGATAGCAATGGCGTTATCATTCCATCATCAGAAGCAAACTGAATCCCTTCAAATGGAAAGCTTTCAAAAATAGAGTTGTCACTTGATATCTGTCCAAGATGAACCTGCCCTCCCTGGAGATAGCTATAATCATGGCTAGCCCAGGTATTTACAGATTGCCAACCATTATATCCTTTCCCATAGGATGTATTTCCCCAAAAACCATCATGACGAATCCGCCAGCCACCAATGTTAAATCCACCGCTTAAAGATAGAGTGTCATTTTTTTTTGAGTAACCTGTTCCTTTCTGTTGAGAACCTGTATATCGGTAATTCAGTAGCAAAGAGGACGCTCCATCATCCCACGTTTGTGGGGATGTTTTTAGCCAGTTCGGTTGATCTAACCAACGTTGAGGAATATCAAGGTTAAGTACTTGTTTGGTTTTCTCAAATTTCTCCCGACTTCCTGGTAGTAAGGCTTCCAGTCCATCATGTTCAAGAATTTTTTCAGGATCACCGTTTATATCAGATAAAGAGATCCCCCAATGTTTAAGTTGTTCTGGCGTTAATTTTGCTCTGACTCTTCGATCTACTTCACTTTGATGAAAAGCAATGTTTTCCTGTCCGTAATTTTTCCCATTAACAACGACGCTAACAATATAATTTCCAGGTAGAATTCCATCAGCCTGATTCAGGTAACTGAGGTCTATAGATGATGCATTACTGCCATCAGAAAATATTAAAAAATCAGAATTAAAATTCACACCTGACTCTTCAGCGATGGAAGTTTTTATATTTGTGAAGAATATAATAAATAATGGTAAATGAATTAATTTCACAAGATGCTCTCGTATTTTTAAAGTAACTTCAGAGTGATATTGAAACTGGATTACTCCAGCCACCAAAGTCATTGATTATCTGATATGTGAACACATGTGCACTTTTTGCATCTATTTTTATCTTTGAGAATGGAGAGATCATATAATCACCATCTTTAATTAACTTGTTATTTACTTTTATTTTATCCAAAGTAACAAAATAAGGTGTTGGATTTTCAATCTCTATTTTGTCATTGATCTTTTTAAGTTTGATTTCATTATGTATGTTTAATATTCTTTGTTTGTCATTTATACTTTCAGGACGGTAAAATAACTTTATTTTAGTATTTATTGCTATTTTTATACTTCCCCCAGAATTAGATTTATCTTCTGGTGGAATTCCCATAACATTTATACTGAATACAGATTCCCGATCAGTTGGTAGTGATTCTATATCGGATAACTTATTAATACGGAGCTGTATACTTTCCTTTTCATTCAGCCTTATAATTGGTGGGGTAATAAAAAAAGGAGATTTGTTATCCTCATTATAATAACCAGTAATCCATGATCGTAGTAGCCATATGTCTTTTTCTGAGGTATTATTCGCTCTCAGTGATACACTTTGCTTTGATGAGTTGAATATAACTCTTGTCACATCAAGTCCTAATCCTTCATTTACAGAAGCATAGCTTGAGCCATAGAACAAAATGGAAATCAGAAAAAGAAATGTATAAAAAATCCTGCTTGTGATTCTCATATTATACCCTGACAGCAGATAAACGACGCGATTAACCCGCAACAGGCTAATCGCGTATAACTTATGAATTTAATTTATTTATAGGAAACAGTATATGTAAAGACACCTTTAAAGTTGCCAGTCCAGTCTGCACCATCTTGAGCCACAGGGTTACCACGTTTAACTACGGCTGCATAAACTGGTACAGTCAGATTTCCATTCGCATCAGAAGTACCTAATCCCTGAGCGGTACCATCTAGTTTTGCGACCTTACCAATATCGTTAGCCCCCAACATCATTCTTAAACCAATAGCCTCAATAACATCCCCCGTATCGGATGTAACTGCATTTGCTTGCCAGACGTTGCCCTGAGTAACATGCGGTGTTGTTATCTTATAGTTAAACTCAGTTGATGCAGGGCATCCGGATAATGTAATGTTACCAATTTCTTGTGAGTCAAGCGCATCTTGAGTTTGGGCACTTTTCCAGGCACTTAAATTAATAGGTGCAAATGTATAATCATTTGGAAATGATACATTACATGTGGAGTTCACAATACTACCATTGATAGTTACATCTTGCGTACCAACGACATCCCCAGACGCTGCATAGACACTACAGGTTAACATCAGAGCAGCGATAGCGCTAATTGTTTTAATCTTCATAAATATACCTATCTATAAAAAACTGTTATTAGTCAGAAAGCTAAAGCTAAAGAGCATCAATCCCATTTGCTTTAGCCATTAAATGCTACTATTACGCTGAAAAATACAAAAGAACAAAAAAAGAACAGCAAGCAAGATAAAAAATAATAAAAACACACATGATAAGTACAAAAAAAACAGAAAAACCAGATAATTCACTATTTACATCCAATGTAAAGTATAAAACACTACCTCGTTACTTCTTTTTTTTGTCTAAAGACATTAATTTAAGAAAAATAAAAGAAATAGGTATTTTTTTTGCTGAAAGTGCATATCGAAGAACAAAGCATTGAGAAAAATACAATATTCAGGTAACACTAATTTTCTACATATGACTCAGATATCAATTGAAGAGATGTTTTTTTTCTTATGAAAAGTAAACTAAACAATATTTTTTCAAAAAAGAGAGCACCCCGGCCATTAGTTGTTTCAAACGAAGTGCAATTGCATAGTTGTGCTCTACTGTATATAAATAGTATTGCGCTATGTGAGCTATATTTAAATGGAAACAGAATTGAATCTGCTACCCAGGGGGCATTGTTTTTTATTGACAGAGGAACGAATCTGAGCATTCGTATAAAAAAACATACATTACAATCATCATATCACTTATATATACTTGGTGATGATGAGTTACAAAGTTCTTATGAATGGTTACAATCATATTTGTCCTCAGAATATTTGAAGCAAAAAATTCCCTCGTTACCATCTAAGACTTTTATGTTTGTTCTGAACGAGTGGGAGAAAAAATTGTTTCTCCAGTTTCACAATAAAAATGTAACAATGCAAAAAAAACATGCCATATTAAATTATTTTTTATCATGCATGCCAGATAATGACATTATTTTTTCATTGATCTCTCTGAGCGTTAAAAAATCATTCTCAAGTATGATTAGAAAAATCATACTTGAGAACATATCCAATAACTGGAGGGTAAATGACATGTGTACAATTATAAATATGTCTGAATCAAACATTAAGAAAAAGTTATATTGCGAAAATTATACATTTAAATCATTACTTCTTGAAACAAGGATGAATTATGCAGCAAAAATGATATTAACTACTGACAAGCATATTAATGTAATTGCATCCAGTGTTGGATATCTAAGTTCATCATATTTTATCAAGACTTTTAAATTGCATTTTAATATCACCCCAAAACAATTATCAATTCAATTTAAAAAAAGTTATGCTGCTGGAAATTATAATAGCTAAATAAGCATTGGTAAATTATGTTATATTTTTATTGAATATATAAAATGAGCTGTCTGAGATATGTAATGTTCTATACTGATAAGATGTTTTTTTAGGATTTTCCAATCACAGTATAGAAACGTTCATAAAACTAGAATTATTTGTTCAGGGTTTAGGCTGTTAGAACGGTGCGTCGCACCGTTCCTTTTAAAGGAACAAAAATATCACATTATATTTTTATCAATTTTATATAAAATGATTTATCAAAAAGTCAAAGCAGACGTGATGGCAACCGCCGAAACAGTAAAACTCACGCCAAAGGACAGTTATCCACTGTAAGGTATCTGGTTCTGCAGTTATCATCATTTAGATAAAGTTCTTGCTGATAAATATATCAATACTTTACCTTTAGAAGGATATATCATTTATTTTCTGCAACCTTATACCCATATTATCGTCCGTATATTAAGCCCGCATCAGGATGCTGGTCGTCATGTCAACTGACATTAACCTTTGCATGTAACGCTACGTAAAAATGCGTGATAATCAAACAAAAGGATCCGCGCGCTGCGATTTATTGTCGTGGAAGGATCCGGGCGTTCAGGTCAGAATACCTGTATCCATAAACAGTGCGTGTGCTACGTGAAAAATAACTCATGAACAATGTCATTCCCCTGCAGAATTCACCAGAACGCGTCTCCCTGTTACCCATTGCGCCGGGGGTGGATTTTGCAACAGCGCTCTCCCTGAGAAGAATGGCCACTTCCACGGGGGCCACACCGGCCTACCTGCTGGCCCCGGAAGTGAGTGCCCTTCTTTTCTATATGCCGGATCAGCGTCACCATATGCTGTTCGCTACCCTCTGGAATACCGGAATGCGTATTGGCGAAGCCCGGATGCTGACGATGGAGGTTTATACCAGAGTGTTTGCACTGGATATGGCTGCCACGCTGGCAGTGCCTTTCACAGGTGACGGGCGGGATGCTGCGGAGATCCTGCGTACACTGCCTCCCCTGAGGTGACGGCATACGCGCTTCCTTATATAAGCTGTGGTCAGCAGAACAGACATAACATAAGCTGGAGCATGTATATAAGCTGTAGTGAGTAAGTCATGTTTTATGAAGGGAGCAATGCCTCAGCATCAGGTTACGGGATCACTTACGTAAGGGACAGGCAGATGGCAGCTCAGCTACAGACAGCACTGCAGGAAACAGAATATAAACTGCAGTGAGCAGACCACTCACTGCACCGGTTAATATAAGCTGTAGTCAGTAAAGGAGCGCTCTTCACTGACTACAGTTTATGTTCAGCGGGATTTGAAGAGTTTTTCCAGGTCATCCAGCGTGATGCCCAGTTTCTCAAGCAGGGCAAGTTTCTCCGCCATCTCCGGACTGACTTTTTTCGCAGGTGAAGGTGGCAACGGATTTTCCTTACTCTCATCATTCGGCGCTTTTAACCGGGGACGCCGGTAGTGAATACAG
>PPYF01027854.1_pt1 | contig 19201 bp, 17 predicted proteins | sample 1559871 | NCBI WGS metagenome assembly PPYF01 (sample SAMN08240021, study PRJNA423297) | Human gut metagenome, whole genome shotgun sequencing project. | reverse complement strand
GCGCTTTAAGCGAACATTCAAACCGCCGCGACTAAAGTCACAAATATGCTTTATTTAGCTTCAGGAGTTCGTCTGCTCCGCAGCCTGACAAACCAGAAGTTGTCTGGAGTTAGTTGAAAAAGAACCGGAAAACAGCAACGCTGTTTTCCGGTTCCCTTTATTATAATATTGATAACTTGACGTAGTTATATAAAATCCGATTACATTAATGACTGATATAAAGCTTTAATGTCTTCTTTTGTTGCATCCTTTGGATTTCCAGGAGCACATGCATCATTATATGCAGAATCTACGAGGAAGTCTAAGTCTTCTTCTTTTACGATGTCTTTTAAGTCCTGAGGAATCTTAACATCCTTAGAAAGCTGTGCTACTGCATCCACTGCTGCTTTTCTGTATTCTTCCTGAGTCATATCTTCTACGCCTTCAACTCCCATAGCGATAGCGATGTCTTTGTATTTTGTTCCTGTTGCATCTGCATTATATGCCATAACAGTAGGAAGAAGGATCGCATTAGCAACACCATGAGGTGTATCGTATACAGCACCTAATGCGTGAGCCATAGAATGAACGATACCAAGACCTACATTAGAGAATCCCATACCAGCAATGTACTGTCCAAGTGCCATGTCTTCTCTTCCCTTAGGATCATTTTCACATGCAGCACGAAGGCTTCTTGCGATAACTTCGATAGCTTTGATATGGAACATGTCTGTCATTTCCCATGCAGCTTTTGTGATGTATCCTTCGATAGCATGTGTCAGAGCATCCATACCTGTTGATGCTGTAAGACCATATGGCATACTGCTCATCATATCAGGGTCAACGATAGCTACTACTGGAATATCTTTAGGGTCTACACAAACAAATTTACGCTGTTTTTCATCATCTTTGATAACGTAGTTGATTGTTACCTCTGCTGCTGTTCCTGCTGTTGTAGGTACGGCAATGATAGGTACAGTTGGTTTTGTTGTAGGAGCTACTCCCTCTAAGCTTCTTACATCCTCAAAGTCAGGGTTGTTAATGATAACACCAATGGCTTTTGCTGTATCCATAGAAGAACCACCGCCGATTGCGATAAAATAATCTGCTCCAGATGCTTTAAATGCAGCTACACCAGTCTGTACGTTTTCGATTGTTGGGTTTGGTTTGATATTGGAATAAATCTCATATTCTAATTTTGCAGCGTCTAATACGTCTGTTACTTTCTTTGTTACTCCAAACTTAATCAAGTCAGGGTCAGAACATACAAATGCTTTGTTAAGTCCGTGTGCCTTTACTTCATCTGGAATAGACTGGATTGCTCCTGCTCCGTGATAAGATGTCTGATTAAGTGTAATACAGTTTGCCATGATACCCTTCTCCTTTACTGAACGTGTTTATTACTCTTTATTTCTGTTATTATTATAACAGCGCACCAGTAAACGAAAAAGATTTTTTTATGAATTTTGCCTGTAAATTTCCGTTTTTATTTATCTTTTTTGTGAAATTCAGCCGTACTTTTTGGTGCATTTCTTATGAAGGCAACAAAAAACATGATATTTTTTTGTCCTACGGACACAGGACAGACGAACCCATCTGGTAAAGAGACTCTCTTCGGGGGCGTCTCCCTTGCCTGCGGCAAATTCCTATTTAATCCTCAACATTCCTTCGGGATTTAGCAGGCCCCATCCCTGTCTGCTTTTTGCCATCCCACAGTCAACCGCGTTCTGCATCAGACGTATTTTTACATCTCTGTTTGACAGCCACGGTTCATTGGAAAGAAGCAAGGCTATTGTCCCTGATACAATCGGGGTTGCCATTGATGTGCCGCTTCTTTTTTTGTAACTTTTTCCATGATTATCGCAGCTTAAAATATTGGTAGCTGGCGCAATGATGTCAGGCTTACAGACACAGCTTCCAAGTACAGGACCCTGCCCAGAATATTCTCCGCCTGCTTCTGTTCCGGTTCCAACAGTAATAACTTTCCGGCTTGTTCCCGGGCTTGTAATCGTATGTGGTGCCGGCCCGTCATTTCCTGCTGCCACTACGACAACAAGTCCGGCGTTCCACAACTCCTCCACCTTTTTTACAAGAATATCTTCGTCAGGATTTTCTATATTTTTTACGGGCATTCCAACAGAAATATTTACAATTCGGATTCCATATTTTTTATGATTCAGACAAATCCATTCCATACCTTTTATCATATTTTTTATTTTCCCGCTTCCATCCCGTTCAAGTACTTTTAGCATTACAATACTGCTTTCCGGCGCAACCCCGATTCCACTCCCATCTCCAAACCGTCCTCCTGATGCGATAATTCCACTGACATGGGTCCCATGCCCATTATCATCAAAGGGACCTCTTCTATTTCTCACAAAATCCTGAAAATAAAGAATTTTATTCTGTGGAATAAAAAAGTCAGGATGTGCATAAATTCCTGTATCCAAAACAGCCGTAGTAATACCTTTTCCGGTAATACCACGGCTGTAAATCCTTCTTAGCTCTAACAAATTACCTACATTGGTCATTTCCATAGCCGCAGCTTTCTTTTTTTATCAGTATATGATAAGAAAGAAAAAGGGCTATTCAACATCACTGTACTACGTGTTTTACCAAAACGCTGTCAACAGTTATTCCACCCACGGGTTACTATTTCTTAAAGCTGGTTCCTGTATTCTTTTTAATACTTCCGGTCCCTGTGCAAGTAAAAATGCTTCTGAGGATGAGGTCAGTCCCTGTGCTTTTAATTCTTCCACACAGGCAACACAAAATTCTTCAATAATCCATTCCATTTCCCTGCTATCTTTTTCTAAAGATAAAACAGATAGCCTCTGCATTTTGTCATAAGCATTCTGCCCTAAGATTGGTAAATCTAAAAGTCCTCTGTGTACCCATTTATAATATGGCCGGTAAGCATGATTGAGCAGATAGACTAATGACATAGAAACGGACATAAACTCGCTTAATGCCAGACGGGAAGCTACATATTCTTTCCGTTTGTTACAGCGAGGGAAGTTATACTGGCCACTCTGTGCCATTTTCATAAGGCGGGCGGCAATCTTTTTCAATCTGACATCTTCTGGATAGCCTTTCTTTAATTCCTCACGGATTCTTGTAAATTCTCCATAATTATCAAAGAAAACTTCTCCGTTTGTTACGGTAGAAAGGGCATTCTCCGGAATCTGCCTCCAATGAGAAAGAGTGTCTGGTACTCCCTCTGCCGCAGTAAACTTCCGATAAAAATCTTCGATGGTAAATACACCAACTCTGCCATCGCCATACTGGCTTTCTACTCTCGCACCAAAGCCCTGAAATGTTTTAGGCAATGTCGCAAGTCTATGCTTTAACCTCTCTCCGTAAACAGGCATATCTTCTTTAGGAATATATATCTGAAAAGATGGTCCAAAGTCATGATCTCTTGAAATCTCATCATCAAAACCATAACACTCGGAGCCTTCTCCGATGAGGCCGGCTGCCATACGAGGAAGGAAGTTGGCAAATTCTCTTTCCAAAAGAGGATAGCATACTTCGTTAAAATATGCTCTGCACAAATCAAGCCCTTTGACAAAACCTGTCTCTACAACTTTGGGGCTGTTTTCTAATACCTTTCTGGCACTCGCCATTGCAGTTTCCAGATTATATTCCTGGGCACAGGAAGCTGTTGTCATTTCTTTTAAAGTTTCCTGCAAAATCTCATGATTACTCTTAATTTTATGCTCCTGCAGCTTTTCCTGAATCATCTCAAGATTCTTTACACTTGTCTTATAGGCATCACTTGACTCTCCAAGATGCTTTTTCGTAATCTCTACGCTCTCGGTCATCACAGCTTTTGCTTTCTCATACTGCCCTTTTTCACAGTAAAGGATTCCAAGAGAATTTAAAGCTGCGGCATAAAGAACTGTTCCCTCATACTGCTGTTCTTTGTAAATCTCTATTTCTTTTTTGAGAGTTTCTTCTGCTAAAGTAAGATTACCCTCTTTTTTATAGATATCTACAAGATTATGGAGTGTTGTCGCATACGGAATAATATACTCTGCCTTACCTTCTAATATATGCAGGCTGTGTTCTAAACACTCTTTTGCCCGTTCAAGCTTTCCCTGCTCATAATAGAGAAGTCCCAGATTATTCATTGTTCCCGCATAAATAAAATGACTTTCTCCGATTGTAATTTTGTAAAGAGCCAATGCCTGATAAAAAAGTGTCTCGCTCTCCTCCCACTGCTTCATCATGCGAAGCAGATTAGCAAGATTCACAAGCGTTGTTGCATAGTCAGGATGTTCTTTACCCCGCACTGTTCTTGCACAAATAACTGCCTTTCTCAAAATCTGTTCCGCCTTCTCATACAATCCAAGATTGCGGAGATGTCCACCATAATTATTATAAATTTCCAGTGTCTTCAAATTATATTCTCCGTAAATCTCTTTTGAAAGCTCCAATGCCTCCTCATAAAGAGGAACCATTTCCAGATTCTCTTCGGCATCTTCCATCTGCATCAGCTTATTTAAAATTTCGTTAAAACGCTCCATTTTCATAGGCATTCACTCTATCTTTTCAAACTGCTGCTGCCCTACATGACAGATTGGGCAATGGGACAATGTTGTAAATGGTCTCCCTTCTTTATTTTCATCGAAAATATATCCACAGACTTTACAGCGATACACTCCGCCAAGTCCGTGATCCTCTACATGTGGATTTCCACCCATACTCTCTAATTCGTCTATTTTTTCTTTTAAACGCATCTTATGCATTTCTTCTAAAAGAGAACCCATTACTGTTCCTCCTATTCTTTTTTAATCATATTTAATTCTTGCCTAAATTTCTTTCTCCTGCAAGATCAAATAAAATATCATTGAAACAATACACTAATTTTTGTAACTTACATAGCCCAGATACATTTATGGTCTGAAAATAAATTCACATCCTAATGCTTTTGCAAATTCTCTTAAAATTGCTGTATTTCCTGGCCATGCTGGTGAAGTGATCAGATTGCAGTCTACAACCGCTTCATCCGGTGCAACTTCAATATAATTACCTCCTGCTAATTTTACCTCTGCTGCTAATGCAGGATAGCAGGTAAGCTTTCTTCCGCATACAACATCTGCTGCAGTAAGAACCTGTGCTGCATGGCAGATAGCTGCTACTGGTTTTCCACTTCTTACGAAACATTTTACCAGAGAAATTACTTTGTGATCCATTCGGATATATTCTGGAGAACGTCCGCCAGTAATAAAAAGTCCGATATAGTCATCAAAATCTACTTCATCAAATGTTTTTGTTAATTTAAAAAGATGCCCTGGTTTTTCCGTGTAAGTTTGGTCACCTTCAAAGTCGTGAATGGCTGTCTTGATAAATTCGCCTGCCTTCTTTCCCGGACAGACGGCATCTACCTGATATCCAAGCATGGACAATGCCTGAAATGGCACCATTGTCTCATAATCTTCTGTAAAATCCCCAGCCAGTAATAATATTTTCTGCATGTTAATTCTCCTTTCTTATGTACTCGCGGACTGACATAAATCATCACAATATCGATATCTCAATATATTTAACTGAAATAACCATCACAATATCCCTGTGTCAGTACACTTAACTAAAATTTATGCCATTTCTTTTTCCGCTTCTTCTAAAGAAGAATAGCCATATGCCTGTACCATCTTCTGCATTGTAGCAAGATAACGGTTGTATTCTGGATTTTTCTCAATAGACAGAATAAAAAGTGCCAGTGTCTTTGCAGAATAAGTATAAAGTTCACACTTTAAATAATTTCTTACACTGACCGTTCCATCTACCCCAATTCCTTCTGCCGGTCTTCCATGTCTTCGGATATTCGGATATTTGATATCCGCTTCCTTTTCCCACTCCATATAAATAGAAGTGATTTTTTCAGCCATCAACTGTTTTTCTTCCGAAATCTCTGGAAGCAATTCCTTAATTGATAAGAAATATACCGGGTCTGTTTCCTCCATCATATAGGCATATTTCTCCATAATGAGATTTCTCTCCTGTGCTTCTGCCTGGACAATGTCTTCAAAATAGCTTTCAAGCACATCGGTATCCCAGCCTTCAAACTGACTGAGACGCATAATAAGAAAGGTTGTCCAGTCATCCTGGCAGGCTGCCCGTCCATTTACGCCCTGTACCTGCTGAAACATGAGCCATTCCTTTTCGACAATCTGTCGTTCAAGTTCTCGTCGTTCCATTATTCTCCTCCTTTACAGACTATTTCAGTATCATTTTAGCATTTTTACACTATTTTTTATAGGATTATCATGCTTTATCTATGGAAATATAACGATACTCCTTATTTCTTTTTCTATTCTTTTTCTGACTTTCGTTATTTCCCATAATTGTTCCCGTATCTTCCCTATCCTCCTTCGCCCTTCTGCTACAATAGATATAAGAATCTATATTTAAGAAAATGTACTGGAGGGAATTACTATGCGTATTGGAATTTATAATCATCAGCATCTCCGGGGTGGCTGTCCCATCTGTACACAGACCTATGTACAGGGGATGATTGCCGATGGTATGAAGTGTATGAATCGTGCAAAAGGTATTTATGGCGAAGATAACGAATTTGTTAATTATACAGATTTAGGAGACTACCCATCCGAGAATCTTGAACGTCCCGGCTTCAGAAGATTAATGAAAGATATTGAGGAAGATAATCTTGACGTTATTGTTGTAATCACACTCGACAAAATCACAACAGATATCGATCTTCTCATGGAAACATACCAGACAATCCGCAAACATAATATCCAGCTTATTACTGCTAATGACGGTAAAAAAGCAATGGAAATCTTAGATAAGGCGTTGGTAAAATGGCAAGAAAATTCAAATTAAACGAAGACAAATTTAAAGTTGCTTTCATTTTTGCAAATGAGGGCTGTAACCCGAAAAAGGACCGTTCCATCATTGAATCCGAAAAAATCATCATGTACGTTGTCGGATGTGCTGATTACAGCCAGGCAGAAACTGTAGCACAGGAAATGCTTGAAGAAGGATGTGCTGCTATTGATTTATGTGGTGCTTTCGGAAATGAGGGTGTTGCCCGAATCAGCAAGGCTGTTGATCGACAGATTCCTGTCGGTGCAGTCCACTTTGACTTCCATCCTGCTTTCAGAGACAAAAGCGGCGATGATCTCTTCCAAAAGGATTTTTGGTGTATTGGGCTTTAGAACGGACAGACTGACAGACGAAACCAGAAAGATTATATTCTTATATCTGTGACTTTAGTCGCGGCGTGTTGAATGCTCGCTTATGCGCTCGCATCCAACACTTGCTCCCAGGCCACAGATATAAGAATATAATCTCTCTGGTTTCTGTTTGTTAGCTGCTTTAGTTTAAGCCCAATTCACCATGGGGGTGATTTGAAGTTATAGTCTGTTATACTTTGCTTGCTCTGGAATAGATATAAGCTATAGATGTGATATTATAGAATTTCTTTTTTTGTGCCTTCGAAATGGCCTCCGCTCTTTAATTACTTCCGTTAAATCACCCTGCCTTCGAAGTGAGTTTCTGGAAATTCTTGTTGAATGCCGATGGGGTCTGTCCTTCGTATTTTTTGAATATTTTGCAGAAATATCCTGCTTCGCTGTAGCCAAGAAGGAAAGATATGTCTGAGATATTCATTTCACTTGTTGCCATGTAGTATTTTGCCTGTAGTAATTTACGAAGATGGATATAGTCTACGACACTGATTTTGTAATATTTTTTAAAGATACGGCTCAGATAACCACTGCTGATTCCTGCCTCGTCTGCAAGTTCAGAAAGGGAAATCTCGTTATTTTTATTATTTTCTATGTACTGAAATACCTTGTTCATATGTGCATACTTCATTGTACAAAGCTGACGGAACACTTCTGTTATAATTTGAATGAGCCAGTGATAGCATATCGCACTTTTGGTCAATACTTTCATTGTAATCTCATATTTCTGGAAATAATAATTTTTCTGAATATTATCCATTCCGGGTATCATATAAAACAGACTGGATTCTAACATAGACAGCTTGCTCCTGCGCTCTCTGCGTTCACACTCTTCAAATAAATACTCTACTAATTCCTTCGCTGTATCATATGCTTTTTTATAATCTTTTTGCTCAATTGCTGCAAGTAATGCTTCCTGCTGTAAATTTTCTTCTTCATTTAGACTTGAAGCATTGTTTCTCTCGATTAATTCTGAAAGCTTTTTTCTCGATAATGGTTTATATAAATATTCCTCTACCCCTGCATCCATGGAATGACGAATCATCTGGAAACTACAGTAATTTGATAAAATATAGGTCGTAATCTCAGGAAAATGCTCCTTAATAAGATTACAGAGAGCAATTCCATTCTCCATGCCAAGAACAACATCACAAAATACAATCTGTGGATGATAGCGGCTTGCAATCTCGAATGCTTCTTTACTATTCTCCGCAATTCCAATAAGCTGGCATTCTTCCGTTTCCGCAATCATTCTGGAAAATGCCTGCTGAAACAATGGTTCCTGGTCAATCAATAAAATATTTATCATAGCCCCCTCCTTACTTTATTTCCTGAAATGGAATTTGTATCGTTATAACATTCGGATCTGCCGTTATCTCAAAGTCTTTGCCAAACTCTCTCTCATAACGCTTTCTTGTATCTTGTTCCTGCATCTGTGCAAAATTACCGTCTGTGATATCTGCTCCAAAATGCCCAACAGATAGTCCAGAACTTTCTAACTGTAAAACTACTTTACAGAAATCTTCTTTTTTCTCTGCATCAATATACAATGTTCCTCTGAAATGGCCTGCAAGAATTCCAAAATCAACCAGTTGTTCTACAAATGGGAAAATTCCAATAATCGGAATCTTCTGCTTCTCCACTTCCTTCTGACAATACACACGATACTCTAATCGGTTATCATACTGCTGTCTTAAAATATCCAGATAACATTCTATCTGCTTTAATTCTTCCGATAATGAAATAACTTCTGAAGAATTATCCAGATAATAACGCAAAACCGATGCCATTTCGGCCGTGATATTCTCCGTCCGGCTTGCATTCTCCAGAATAGAAAAACTAGAGACCGTCGTTAAAAGATTCAACATAAACTGCTTTGGTAACTTTCCTTTAAGAAGCTCATACTCAAGCTGTGATACTTTATCTTCTAACAACTTATTTCTCTTACGGATATCAGAAAGATGCACCTCTTTATGTTCTAAAGCTCCAAGTTTAATCGCCGTTGTTTCTTTTACTCCCATCTCTTTAAAAAGAAGGAAAACCATATCTGCTACAGCTACTACTCTCTTTTCTGTAAATGAAGTAATATTCTGATATTCTGTTTCTTCCCCAAGCTTATCTAAAAAAGCTTTTCTTTCCTGTTCTGTATCTCCAAGTTCACTATCTTTTAAAGCCTTCTTCTCACATCTTATCGGTCCCCCGATAATTGCCCCTATATACTGGTTATTTACAACAATCGGAATCGCCATATGAACAAGTCCATTTGGACAAGTAAAAATATACGGACAGTTTTTAATTGCACTTTTCGCTGCTGCAAACGCTCTCGTAATCTGACACTCACTGCAGCGTATATCTTCTTCCTTCCTTTTTTCACAAAAATCTTCCTCTTGTTCTCCCTTTGTAACCGGCTCCCCCTTATAATCAATAATAAAAAAAGAAATACCTGTCGCTTCTGCCAGCTTACCCTGTGTTTCTTCCAAAAACTTTTTACCAAATAAGCCTAACAAGCTAACTTCTTTTTTCCCTCTGCCATTTTTCTTTTCCGTTTCCATGTTCACCTCCAAAGGGATATTTACTTGTAAAAATAAAGACAAAAAATTTTACTTTTTTTACACTACACCCTACTTAGTATATATTTTATCATTTTTACACAAAAAATAAATTGGTTTTTTTGTGCTATTTCTCAATCATAGGAAAATATATTGCATTTACATGTAATTTTCTTGATTCTTTATTTGTGATAAGGAGAGCAAAATCCAACAAATAATTACCCCTCTTGTAATATGAGACAGACGAAAAATGAGAAGTCCTTCATTTCTGTTTTAGTAAACTAAACCTACAGATACCCTTCCCACCCCAACATCATGCATTTATATCTACTATCACCAAAGACCCCTCTTACTTATTTGTTTTATCAAAAAACAGAACCCCCGAAGAGAACCCTACCCTATATTTGTGGCCTTAGAGCGAGGATTGAATGTGAGCCATTAAGCGAACATTCAACCCGCAGCGATAGAGTCACAAATATAGGGTAGGGTTCTCTTCGGGGGTTCGTCTCCCTTAATAAAAAATCAAGCGAATCAGTCTTTATGAATCAAAGCCATAAATGCAAGATCCTTACATGATGATGCATTCTCAATCGCATGGCACTGTCCCGGAAGAATTGTACATACATCTCCAGGACCTACCTTTGTACGGCTTCCATCATCATCTACGAAAATTCCCTCACCCTCTAAGATATAATATGGTTCTGTTTCACCAACATGACGATGCCAGCCAACACTGGAATTCGGTTTTAAAACAACCTTTGCATATAACTTTCCATGTCCATATAAATCTTTCTCTGGAACAATCTCATGCACCTCTGCACAACCTTTTCCACCGCCAAGTTCCTGTTTCTGAATGATATTTGCTTTTCTTACCATTTTAAAAATCCTCCTTCTAAAATTATAATAGTAATATTCACAACCACTTTGCAAGCCTGCATCCACATCATAACGCTTTTACCTGCATGGTTACTTACTTCTATCATATAATTATATTTTAACTATTAATTACCATTTATGCAAGATGAATATTTCTTCTTCAAAGCGGCTCGCATAGAAATCCCCTGATTTAATCATCTATGTTCTTACTACCGTCTGTTGTTCCAAAAATTAAATCAGGGGACTGTCACCTTGCGACAGCCCCCTTTATGTGGATCAAGCTTATTGTTATTTCATAATCTATTTGTGAGAGTGTTGAGACCGATTATTTCAGAACAATTATGCGCTTGAATGACCCCTTAGCTATTTCACTATTCTAAAGTCTCAGTCGCTGAAACCATCTGACTTTGAATAGTTTCTATAATTATTAAAAAGTGTAATGATTGTTGTATTTAATATTTGTTAACGGTTTTTGTAGATTTCTTCTGCCACACGGGCAACTGCTTTTTCCTGAAGAATATTCACTTTATCTAACCGTTCCCACGGAAGATCAAGATCTGTTCTTCCAAAGTGTCCGTATGCTGCGACTGGTTTATATTTCACCTTAGTGAGAGATAGGCTGTTTATAATACCTGCCACACTGAAATCAAATACTTCATTTACGGTGTCTTCAATAATTTCCTTTGGTATTTCTTCTGTACCAAAGGTATCTATCTTTATAGATACTGGCTGTGGGATACCGATTGCATAGGCAAGATTAATCTCGCACTTCTTACAAAATCCGGCAGCAACCACATTCTTTGCGGCATATCTTGCCATGTACGCTGCGGAACGGTCAACCTTTGTCGGGTCTTTTCCTGAGAATGCTCCGCCTCCATGTCTGGCAATTCCACCATAAGTATCTACAATAATCTTTCTTCCGGTAAGACCTACATCTCCGGCAGGACCACCAACTACGAATCGTCCTGTAGGATTGATATGTATCTTTACATCCGGTAAAAGCAATTCTTTAGGAATTACTTCTCTTATAACATGCTCCTCAATATCCATTCGAAGCTTTTGTACAGAAACTTCTGCATTATGCTGTGCAGAAATTACAACATCTGTAACACCAAGGATTTCTCCCTGATTATTATATGCTACTGTAACCTGTGACTTTCCATCTGGATAGAGGTATGGAAGGATTCCTTCTTTTCTTACCTGTGTAAGTCGTTTACTAAGTTTATGTGCCAGTGAAATCGACAGTGGCATAAGTTCCTCTGTATCATCACAAGCATATCCATACATCATTCCCTGATCTCCCGCTCCAATAGTTCCGTTACACTGTGTAACTCCCTGAGCGATATCAGGTGACTGTACACCAATATTGGTAATAATTAGACATTCTTTTCCATCTATTCCTTTTTCTTTACTGTCATATCCTATTTCACAGATGACTTCTCTTGCCTTATTTTTAACATCAACCTTTGCGAAAGAAGCAACTTCACCAGCAATGAAAACCGTGTCTTCTGAAGCCATTGTTTCCAATGCCACATGGGCAGATGGGTCTTCCTCTAAATAAGCATCCAGTAAAGCGTCGGAAATCATATCGCATACTTTATCCGGATGTCCCTCTGTAACAGATTCAGAAGTTAATAATGTTATGTCTTTGTTCATTGTGAACCTCCTGTACCATTTTGGTATATATAAGGGATACCGCGGACTGCCTGTATCGATTTATCCTCCGATTTTACAGGTTAATCCTTCTTTTTCTACTATTGCTTTTAATTCTTCCATGAATTCATTTTCCGGCTTCTGTACATCGGCAAGTTCATATTCCTTGCCGAGCATTCCATACTTGTTACTTCCAAGATCATGATAAGGTAAAAGATGTAACTCATTTACATTATGCAGATAGGTTGTAAACTTTGCAATTGCCGCAATTACATTCGGACTTGCATTAAATCCTGGAATAACCGGAACACGAATGATCATCTTCTTTGCAAGACTAGAAATCAGTAATGCATTTTTAAGTATTTGCTCGTTACTTACACCAGTATACTCTTTATGTACTTCTGGGTCAATATGCTTAATATCCATCATGACCACATCAAGCCACGGAACAATCTCTTTGATTACTTCCTCAGAAGCCATACCAGTTGTTTCAATCGCAGTGGTCCAGCCGAATGACTTACAAGCCTTTAACAGCTCTAAAAGAAATTCGTGCTGTACCATTGCTTCACCTCCGGAGACGGTAATACCGCCTCCGGACTTTCTGTAAATAACACGGTCTTTGTAAAGTTCTCCCATCAGTTCCTCTACTGTCATCCACTTACCGGACATCTCAAGAGCCCTATGATAGCAGACATCAATACATTTACCACATGCAATACATTTTGTATGATCAATCTTTCCTGGAATGTTTAAATTAGAAGCACCAGTTGGACACACAATCTCACAATTTCCACAGCCGACACAATTCTGTGCTTTAAACATAACGACTGGTTTTAATTCCTGCGATTCGGGGTTACAGCACCATTTGCAGCGAAGAGGACAGCCATTTAAAAAGGCGATCGTTCTTACACCAGGACCGTCATTTACAGAGAATCTCTGTATATTAAAGACAAGCCCTTTTTTACTTGTATCGCAGCTTGGTTCCATATTACTCATAGGTACTTCCTCCAGTTTATTTCAAAAATCTACTATTTTAGAAATGCTGTTCTGTACGAGCAATGATATCATCCTGTACTTCCTTAGCAAGTACTGTCCAGTGAGCGGAGTAACCAGCTACACGTACTACTAAGTCTTTGTAGTTTTCTGGATGTGCCTGAGCATCAAGTAATGTTTCTCTATCAATTACGTTGAACTGTACATGCATACCTTTCTTATCGAAGTAGTTACGAACAACTGCTGCGAAGTTCAGAAGTCCCTGATCACCTGCTACTGCAGAAGGTAAGAATTTCTGGTTGTATAATGTACCGTTAGAGATATTTAACTGGTCAAGTTTAGCTACGGAGTTACCTGCAGCTGTAGGTCCTTTAACGTCATGACCCTGACGAGGGGAAACACCATCTGCAAGAGGTGCGTTGCTATAACGTCCATCTGGAAGAGCCTGTACGTCTTTACCAAATAATACGTTAGCAGATACTGGGTAACATCCTGCCTGATACTGGCCTCCACGTGGGTTTTTATACTTCTCAACTTCGTGAGAGTAAACCTGTGTAGCTTTACGAGCACACATATCAACTTCATCAATATCGTTACCGAAGCAAGGTGTTGCATCGAGGATATGTCTGATTCTGTCGTATTCAGCTCTCTGAGAATCACTACAGCAGCTTCCACAAGCTTCAGATTTTGTATCAACGCTCATGCTTAAGTTGGATCCTTTTTCTGCAAGAATCTTCTGAACAACTGCGTTAATGATAGATTCCATGCTATCTTCGGAAGATACAGAAACACTTTCCATAGCTGCTGCTGCAGGTTCTGCAGAATCTGTACTTAATCTTACGAATGGTCCATCGTAACATCCAGCACCAAGTTCAGCACCGAAGTTGTGTTCCATAGCATCGTAAATCTGCTGCATTGTTAAGTCTTTATCTTCAAATACATGTTTCTTGATACAGTAGATAGCATCACCTGTATCTACGTTACCAAATGCCTGAGGTCCTGTGAAGTTGTAGATAGCTCCACCTTCCATAACTGTTTTACCTCTTCCGATACAGTCATCAACTAATGCGGACATGAATGGTAATGGTGCTCTTTCTTTATGAGCGATATCAACAGCGTTATCTGCCTCAACTAATTTAGATACGAAGTACTCGATCTGAGTCTCGTATGATTCATATAAATCATCCATAGATTTCCATTCTGGCATAGGTTTTGTAACAGGTCCTAACTGTTTGCCATCACGGTTCTTACCACCATGGATAGCGATATCAAATACCTTAGCAACGTTAAAGAATGCTGCGTCATGCCATCCGTCTGTCTTGTGTGGACACTGAGGTTCTACACAACCGATGATACAGTAATTACGAGCATCTGCAAGAGTTAATCCTCTGTTACATAATGCAGGAATGATTGCTTCATCATTGTACATAGCCGGAACACCAGTACCAAGTCTTGCAAGTTCACAAGCTCTTAATAAGAATTCATCCGGTGTCTGGTTATGAATACGAACGGAGAATGATGGTGCAGGTAATTTAACGTGAGCTGCTGCATCCATACACATATAAGAAACTGGGTTTGTAGCATCAAGGCCATCTTCTGTCTGTCCACCAACACCAAAGTTCTGGAATACTGCGTATCCTGCAAATGCCTGATCAGATACATCATCACGAGTTTTGTTTACATGGTTCAATAATACGAAGAGGCAGTCGATTAATTCCTGAGCGAATTCTTTAGAAATGCTCTTGTCTGCTTCTAAGTATGGCCACATATACTGGTCAAAACGTCCTGGAGAAATGGAATGTCCGTTAGCTTCAATCTGTACTAATGCCTGTACAAACCAGAAAGACTGACAAGCTTCATAGAAGTTTGTAGCTCCGTTTTCTGGAACACGGTCACAGTTCTTGGAAATCTGAAGTAATTCAGCTTTTCTTACTGGATCTGTACATGTAGCTGCCATCTCAGCTGCTTTTTTGCTGTATCTCTTAGCAAAGTTAATAGCTGCATTGTAAGAAATAATAACTGCTTCATAGAATGCTCTCTTCTGCAGATATTCCGGATCATTTGCATCAAGTTTGTTCATTGCTTCAACAACTTCTGCAATAACGCCCTTGAAACCGATTTTTAATACTTTACCGTAATCAACACACACGTGTCCGATACCACCGAAGTAGTAGTTACCAACTGTAAATACTCCACCAGCCTGGCAGTCAAGACAATCCTGGCTCATGTAGGAAGTAGCTAATTCGCTGGTAGTTTTACCCTTCCAGTATTTGAATACTTCGTGAAGGATATCTGCTGTTTCTTCAGTAATTACGAATGGGTCACACATACGAGTTGCCATTGTCTTGAACTCTTTTTCTACCCAGTCAAATGAGAACTCTGGACAAAGGTTTGTAGAACGAGGTTTTACGGAAAGAGCACCTACGATTAATTCGTTGTCACGAATTACAACTGGAAGATTGTTAAAAATCTTCTCGTTAGCTTTTGCTCTTCTCATAACTGCTGGCATACCCTCTGTCTCTTTGTAAGACTCTGTAATAAGTACGGCTCTATATGGCTCTACTTCTGGTACTGCGTTAACAACTTCTGCTTTTAAGGCTTTGATACGTGCGGTTGGTTCTGTAAATCCTTTTGCAATCATTACAATTTTCCTCCTTCTTACTGACACATAAAAATGTGCAATGAAAATGTTTGAGAGATGATAACTCAAAAAATTATCCTATAAATCCTGTAAATCAACCACTACTGAGCTTTCATCTGTCTTGCATTATACAGGAAAAAATAAGCAACAATTAGTAATATCCGTGTCAGTATGTGGCAATTATCAATCGGATATTTTTTACATTTATACAGTTTGCACAACAAAAAGAAACGTTGCTGCTACATTTTATTGCAACAGCAACGAATTACATCCTTCGATATGAAACAAATTGGTATCATTGCCAATAAAATATCGGCAAAAAATTCTCATTTTGCATTGTTTTTTTAGTTGTAATATCTAATTCTCATTTTTGAACTATTCCGCACATTCTTTATCTTATTTTCTTTTATAAGTAGTATGTAAAAGTTTTTCTGAAAGCATGCTTAATGGCTCTTTGAAAAATTCGTGATATATTGTTCCAATTTCCGGATTATCCATGGAGTTTCTGCGTTCTGCCTGCTCATCCGCCTGATAAAGCGACTGTATTCTCTTCTTTCTTACGACATCGGATACTGGAACACTTCCGCAATCCGGCTGTCCCGCTCCACTGATACAGCCTCCCGGACAGGTCATCACTTCTACAAAATGATAACCATTCATATCCTCTGCAAGGAATTCTTCCGCTGCAGCCGTTCCATAAAGAATACAAACCCGAAGTTTCTTTCCAGCGATTGTTACTTCTGCTTCTTTTCGATTGCTTAATCCTCTTACTGGACGAAGCTGATAAAAATCTGCCGGAGCTTCTTTTCCTTCTAATACTCTGTAAACGGTTCGAAGTGCCGCTTCCATAACACCGCCGGTATTTCCGAAAATCATTCCGGCCCCGGTTCCTTCTCCTAAGACACTGTCAAACTTAGAAGGAGTAATCTTATCTAAATCAAGTCCTTCCTCCTGACACCACTGTACCAGTTCTTTTGTCGTAATCACATAATCATTGTCACGCATTTCTTCTATATTAAGAAGCTTTCCTGCATCACATAATTCCTCTCTTGCGATTTCTGCCTTTTTAGCAGTACAAGGGGTGACTGCCACAGAAATAATCTTTTCCGGGTCAATGTGTTTTTTATGTGCAAAATAAGTCCGCACCTAATGCTCTCAATGCACCAACCATTTCATCCTGTGCAAAGGTTCCCGGTTCTTTTCCAAATCCGTCTGCAAATCCAACTCTTACGGATGGGGATGTAGAAAAAACAACGATTTTATCTGGATCTTTGATAAGTTCTTTTACAATCTTATAATGCGGCTTGCCAATAATCGCTTTTTCCGGACAGTTTGCGCTGCACTGTCCACAGCCGATACATTGATAGGTTTCGCGAGGATTCAAAAGATACTTTGCCGCCACACCGATTTCTTCTTCGCAAATAGCAAAGCAATGCCCGCACTGGCTACACAACGCTTCATCCTTGATAATCGCAGGATTTCCCTCATCTACCGGAACCATAAAAGGAGTTGTTCGGTTCATTAACATACGGCATCTCCCCCTTTATCAATTCCAAGACCGATTCTTTTTTCTTTGATAATTTCCTCAAATTTCTGTGCCGCATCTTCAACTTCCGTCTCAATGATAAGCTGGCCTCCGGTTAAATCCTTTAACCCTTCTGTGAGAACATTCACTGCTACCTGACTTCCTGTTACAAATGGTGATAATGCCAGATGCAGAGGGAAGCCAAGTGCAAGTGCATATGCTCCATCTGCCAACGCCTGTTCCTCAAGCCACTGCGGTGCACTGATAACAACCGGAAGCTGTGGCAGATCCACATTCAGTTCTTTTGCTAATGCACAGGCAGCCATCTCAATTCGTCCAATCGCAAGACATGGACCAAAGTTAAGTACTGGTGGAACACCAAGTGCTGTACATATTTCTTTCAATCCTTCTCCACAAAGCTCTACGGCTTCCATTGTCATAAGTCCGCAGTTTTCTAATCCACCACAGGTACAGCCGGCGGATAATACAAGAATATCTTTCTTAATTAATTCTTTTGCAAGCTCTACGGTAAATACATCATGCCCTTTTGCTCTTAAGTTAGAACATCCAACAATTGCAGCAATTCCTTTAATCTTTCCTGCAACAATCGCATCAATAAGCGGCTGTAAAGTTCCACCTAAAGCAGCTACTAAAGTATCTTCTGATAAACCGGTAATAGATTTGTCAAAACCCACATCATCAAGACAAAGCATCTTAATATCTAACTGTTCACAGATTGGCTCGATTCCCGGAATCGTACAGTTAAATTCGGAAACAACCAAATCCACACAGCCTGTCATCAACACGGCTTCACTCGTATAGTTATTACCTGCATGTCCACAATACACATCTTTATAGCATCCAGAACGTGCCTGATAATCCTGGCCCACACAAGTACATCCTACAATGCGGATTCCCTTTGCACCGACAAGCTGTGCTGACTTCTGCACAATCTCTGACTCCAGCTTTTCTTCTAAATCGGCAAACATGGACTGCTGATGACCTGTAATCATAATATTAATATACTCTGGATCAATGATACGGAAACCGACTGGGTCCATACTAATCTGTGGCGGTCCCATAATAATATCGTTCATGAGATTTGTAAGAATCAGTCCGTAATTACCTGTGGAAATACCTAAACGTAAGCACTGTAACAACATGTCCATCGGATCCGAATTCAAGTTTGTCGATGTCTTTACAACCGCATTAAAAATCTCGTCTTTTGCTCCGCCTGGTAAAATTCCAAGCTTTTCCCACAGTTCATAACGCTTTGGAAGAGCAATATTTTTCATGAGTGTCATCTTCTCATCATATGGCTTTCTGATGTCTGCAAGAACTGCATCTGCAATCATCTCTGCTGTTTTCGCACAACTGTTATGGCAGTCCGGTCCGCAGTTACCACAACAGTTAATCTGTAAAATCTTTGCAAGTTTCGCAACGGAATCCTTATACTTTGGTTTCTTGCCTTCTGCCTGTAATTCCTGCGCCAGCTCTTTTAATCTTCTTGCGGTATTTTCAACAACATGCGTGTAACATCCTGAGCCAGCAGCCACCTGTCTTAAGAAATTTCTGCACGCAATCGTATCCGCATCTGCTCCACACACTCCTTTTGGTTTTGACGGAGACAGTCGGCATGGACCATTAGAGCACAATCTACAACATACTCCCTGTAATCCATAACCACATTTGTTCTGCTGTTTCACCATCCGATGATGGGAAGTATCCATCGGTGCATTCTCAAGAAATACCTCCAGCACCTTGTCCGCAC
>PPYF01470261.1_pt1 | contig 19206 bp, 15 predicted proteins | sample 1559871 | NCBI WGS metagenome assembly PPYF01 (sample SAMN08240021, study PRJNA423297) | Human gut metagenome, whole genome shotgun sequencing project. | reverse complement strand
GTATCACATTGTATAAAGGATTATAAGAATAGTATAGTGGGTGTATATCTTTTCTCCGTTGGAGGTATGATGATGCCTTTTGATGATATGAAGATTCTGATGAAAGAAGCTTCGCCTCTGTTTTCACAAAATAATTTGGTGAGAAATATTGTGGAAAAGAAGAACCAAGCAGAGCTCCGAATGAAGGCGGAACTTGAAAATAAAATGACTCCGGAGCAGCGTGAAGAACAAAAGAAACGGCAGGAAATGGATGCCAAGATAAAGATTGGCGAACGTTTCCCGGATGCTAAAGTGAAAGACAATGCTGGCAACATGAAGCTCTTGTCTGATTATGTGGGTAAGGGAAAATATGTCTTGATTGACTTTTGGGCTTCATGGTGCGGACCTTGCCGGCATGAAATGCCCAATGTGAAAGCAGCTTATGAAAAATATGCTTCTAAGGGATTTGAGGTGATTAGCATATCCACAGATCGGAAACTGAAACCTTGGAGGGCTGCTGTTGAAGAACTTGGAATGAATTGGGTACAATTGTTGGATGTGGATGCTTCTGATATATATGGTATCTATGCTATACCCAAAACTTTCCTTGTAGATCCTACGGGAATTGTTATAGACAAAAATTTAAGGGGTGAAAAACTGGAGGAAGCTTTATCGAAGTTGTTTGAATAATCGTTGCTTTGTTTTTATTGTATGGGTGAATTGATAGTTGAGAACTATATAATAGGATAACAACTATCAATTCACCAATGACTTTTATTAAATCAGAAGTCCGTCCAATAGCTCTAAATAAAGTCCAATAGCTTCTTCTATTTCTTTTAACATGATATATTCTTCTGCCGTGTGTGAACGCGACGAACGTCCCGGACCAATTTTTACCGATGGGAAGGACATTAAGGCTTGGTCGGACAATGTTGGAGAAGCATTGTCTCCTTCATTACGCGCTGCGTGTCCTGCTTTACCTGTTGCGGTAACATCTAGTACCATTAATCCCTTCTCGGCAATGGCGGGTTGCATCTCTGTAGGTTCACCTACTATGGCGAACGAAACAGGAGGGAGCCCCTGTAATACACTCTCAATGCCATCCTTGCCTGAAACTTCTTCTTCACAAGAGGCCAGATAAATCAGATTATATTTCTGCGAAGTACGACATAGTTGCAGGAACACCTGTAATAACGAAACAACGCTGGCACCGGCATCGTTACTTCCTAATCCATATAACTTACCGTTTTCTTCACGTGGAGTGAACGGATCTTTCCGCCAACCGTTAACAGGTTTCACTGTGTCTATGTGGGAGTTAAGTAAAATAGTCGGCTTCTTCAGATCAAACATAGGACTAAAGCACCACACATTATTTCCTTTACGTCCCGTCTGCATACCTGCCATTTCAATATAGTTTTGCAGGAAATCCGCAGCCTGGGTTTCTTCCCGGCTGATTGAAGGAATACTAATCAGTGATTTAAGCAGGCTTACAGCCTCTGTTGTCATATACGGAATATCATATTTCATAGTTACGGCAAGCAGCTAATGCTTTCGTGGCATTGGGAGTGGAAGAACAAGAGAATATCGGTATATTTTCACAGAATAAACCTGAATGGTTCTATGTCGACTTTGGCGCGTTTGCCAATCGGGCTGTTACTATTCCGTTTTATGCAACGAGTTCACCTGCGCAGGCGCAATATATCATTAATGATGCGCAGATTCGTTTCCTTTTTGTAGGCGAGCAATACCAGTATGATGCTGCTTTCAGCATCTTTGGTTTCTGTACCTCTCTGCAACAACTGATTATTTTTGACCGCTCGGTAGTGAAAGATCCCCGCGACGTATCGTCTATCTATTTTGATGAGTTTATGGCGATGGGAGAGGGATTACCTCACAATGATACGGTAGAAGAACGTACCGAACGGGCTTCATACGATGATTTGGCAAACATTCTTTATACATCCGGCACAACGGGTGAACCGAAGGGCGTCATGCTTCATCATTCCTGTTATCTGGAACAGTTTCATACACACGATGACCGTTTGACGACGATGTCGGATAAGGATGTATCTATGAATTTCCTTCCCTTGACTCATGTGTTTGAGAAAGCATGGTGTTATCTTTGTATTCATAAAGGAGTGCAGATTTGTATCAATCTCCGTCCGGCGGATATTCAGACAACGATTAAGGAAATTCGTCCGACACTGATGTGTAGTGTTCCTCGTTTCTGGGAGAAAGTATATGCAGGTGTACAGGAGAAAATAAATGAAACAACAGGGTTGAAGAAAGCACTGATGCTGGATGCTATCCGGGTAGGTAGAATCCATAATCTGGATTATCTGCGTTTGGGTAAGACTCCTCCGGTGATGAATCAACTGAGATATAAATTCTACGAAAAGACAATCTACTCTCTACTGAAAAAAACAATCGGTATTGAGAACGGTAACTTTTTCCCGACTGCCGGTGCTGCCGTTCCCGATGAAATCAATGAATTTGTCCATTCGGTAGGAATCAATATGGTGGTAGGATATGGCTTGACGGAATCGACGGCCACTGTATCTTGTACATTGCCGGTTGGCTATGATATCGGTTCAGTAGGTGTTGTACTTCCGGGAATTGAAGTGAAAATCGGTGAAGACAATGAAATTCTTCTTCGGGGCAAGACGATTACCAAAGGTTATTATAAGAAAGCAGAAGCTACGGCTGCTGCCATTGAACCGGATGGCTGGTTTCATACAGGTGACGCGGGATATTTCAAGAATGGCCAGCTTTTCTTGACGGAACGCATTAAAGACCTATTCAAAACATCGAACGGCAAATATGTTGCTCCGCAAGCTTTGGAAACGAAATTGGTTATTGACCGTTATATTGACCAGATTGCCATTATTGCCGATCAGCGTAAGTTTGTTTCCGCTCTGATTGTTCCTGTATATGGGTTTGTGAAAGAGTATGCGGAAGAAAAAGGCATTAAATACAAAGATATGGAGGAACTGTTGAAACATCCGAAGATTGTAGGATTGTTCCGTGCACGGATTGATACACTCCAACAGCAGTTTGCACACTATGAGCAAATCAAACGTTTCACTCTGCTTCCCGAACCGTTCAGTATGGAACGTGGAGAACTGACTAATACGTTGAAATTGAAACGGTCGGTAGTTGCCAAGAATTATAGTGAGCAGATTGAAAAGATGTACGAAGAAAATGAGAAATAAGCGATGGACGGTGAACGTTAAATATGAAACGGTAAACCGTAAACGATAAGTTGCAAACAATAAAACGGTGAACAAAATCTGTGCAATTGGCAGAGTTGTTCACCGTTTATTATTTATAAGTACATCTCCCTAATTAGTTTGTATTGTTTTCATTTTTACAAATTCCTTATAAAGAAAAACTTCTTGATTTTGATAGTATAAACTTATTTAGAAGACATACTTAGTTTATTCGTTCCTTTTTAGTATCCGAAAATCTGCTCCTGTGTCAATTCTTCAATAAGACCTACAGCTTTCAGCTTATCCAGTTCCAAATCCTTCTTATCTCCCAGAATGCAATAAACATACGTGCGTCCTTTTACCCATTGCTTTTGGAAATCGGCAATGTCTTTCAGCGTCATGTTCTGTATATCATTGTAGAGCTTGATACGCGGGTCTACGTTTTGGCCTAGGTCCTGTGCATTGATATAACTCCAGATGATGTCACCTTTGATGATACGTTCGGTACGCAGGCGGTTCGTTAATCGTGAAAGAGCGCACTGATGCGCTGAGGAGGTATCTTTGACATCGACGGGAAGAAAATTCAAGTCGAAGAAGAGCAATTGAGAACACAAGCTCCGGGATTTTGGGATGACCAGAAGAAGGCCGAAGCTCAAATGAAATTGGTGAAAGACCTGCAAAAGTGGATTGAAGGCTACAACGAACTCAAGACATTGGCAGATGAACTAGAACTGGCATTTGATTTCTATAAAGAAGAACTGGTGACCGAGGAAGATGTGGACGCTGCTTACGCCAAAGCTAGTGAAGCGGTAGAGGCACTCGAACTCAAAAATATGCTTCGTGACGAAGCCGACCAGATGGATTGTGTGTTGAAAATCAATTCAGGTGCCGGTGGTACGGAAAGTCAGGACTGGGCTTCTATGCTGATGCGTATGTATCTGCGTTATGCCGAGACCAACGGTTATAAAGCTACCATTGCCAACCTTCAGGAAGGTGACGAAGCCGGAATCAAAACCTGTACTATCAATATTGAAGGTGATTTTGCATACGGTTATTTGAAGGGAGAGAACGGTGTGCACCGCCTGGTTCGTGTTTCTCCGTACAATGCGCAAGGTAAACGTATGACTTCCTTTGCTTCTGTATTCGTTACTCCGCTGGTGGATGACAGTATCGAGGTAAATATTTTGCCTGCCAACATCTCTTGGGATACATTCCGAAGCGGTGGTGCCGGTGGACAGAATGTAAATAAGGTAGAATCCGGTGTCCGTTTGCGTTATCAATACAAAGATCCTTATACCGGTGAGGAAGAAGAAATCCTGATTGAAAATACCGAAACCCGTGACCAGCCGAAGAACCGTGAGAATGCAATGCGTCAACTACGTTCCATCTTGTATGATAAGGAATTGCAGCATCGTATGGCAGAACAGGCGAAAGTGGAAGCCGGTAAGAAGAAGATCGAGTGGGGGTCCCAGATCCGTAGCTACGTATTTGATGACCGTCGCGTGAAAGATCATCGTACCAACTATCAGACTTCGGATGTGAACGGTGTGATGGATGGCAAAATAGATGGCTTTATCAAAGCTTATCTGATGGAGTTTTCTTCACAAGAATCATAAAAAAATAAAATTAGCAAGTGTTATTTTTGGAAAGTTAAAAGATTTGTACTTACTTTGTTAGCGTTGAACTTAAAAGCTAACTATTATGAGTAAGGGGAAGAAAAAAGTAGCGATTACCAAAAAAGAAGAAGAACAAGCTCAAAAGGTTGTCAAAATAGTGTTCGTCTCATTAATTATTTTGGCATTGATTATGCTGATTGCATTTTCCTTTTTCGGCTGATAAGTTCACCACAAATTACACGGTCAACCCAGACTGTTTGGCTATTAATAGAATGAATATCAAATCCAATCTGTGTTAATCTGCGTAATCTGTGGTGAACTCTTTGTTTTGTAATGCATTTGTATTCTATGTAATATGAATGTAACTTTTCTGTCATTTTCCTGTATTCGATTTGTCATCTTCGTGTATCCTCACAGTTGTACTTTTGCCGTGAATTTAGTAGCATATAACTGAAATGAGTAGAATCACAACAATCGTCGTCATGCTTTTGCTGGCGACAATGGCCTTTGGACAGGCAAAAGAAGATGCCGGGGATGATGCTTGATGCGTATGCACGTGTTTTTCCGGTGAAAGACCTGAATTTTACGATCGGTCAGATGCGCGTTCCTTTCACGATAGATGCTCACCGCTCACCACATCAGCAGTATTTTGCCAACCGTTCATTCATTGCCAAGCAAGTAGGAAATGTGCGTGATGTCGGTTTGACGGCTGGTTATACGAATAAAGACGGTTTCCCATTTATTCTTGAAGGGGGATTGTTCAACGGCTCCGGTCTGACAAATCAGAAAGAATGGCATAAAACGCTGAATTACTCCATAAAAGCGCAGCTACTGCCTAATAAGAACTGGAATCTGACACTTAGCACCCAAATGATAAAACCGGAAAATGTACGGATTAATATGTACGATGCCGGTATCTATTATCAGAATGACCGTTTTCATATTGAGGCGGAATATTTATATAAAATGTACGGCCACGAAGCATTTAAAGATGTTCATCACACTAAGTCTTTCCAAAGCTTTCATTGCCGACCTCCGACTGAACTTCGAGAAATATTTCTATAAGAACTCCGGCGTCCCTAAAGAATCGGAACGGGACAAAATCGTGATTGAGTTCATGACGAGATTCTGATTTATGTGTTTTGTGGCATACACGGTGAGACAGAGTTATATGGCTTTTGGAAATATGGTTTCATTTTTTGCCGATTAAGTTCTTTATTTGCCTTGATATTTATAATTATTTAGTTTTTTGTTTGCGTTTATTTAGAAATATAATATATTTGCGGTTGACTTATAAAGGTTATAGGGAATTTGTAAGAATATTGGGCGTTTGCAAAAAGCAAGCGATAGAATAGTAGAGGCTTAATAAGCAAATATGAGGAATAAGGACGCAAAGGTGGGTACTTTCCCGATATGGAGAAAGTATAAGGGCGCGTCTGCTATAGGAAAAAAGAGGAATGGGCGTAATTTAAGGACAGAACTGCTATTTGTCCTTTTGTTGATTTTCTTTTATTCTTTTGGTGCACTGGAATGTAGTGCCCAAGCGTTAGCAGTACGTAAAACGGCAGTGGAAAAGAAAGATTCCATTATGCCATTTAAATCTCGACTGGCAGTTAGAACAAATGCCATCGATTGGTTGTGTCTTCTCCCCAATGTTGCTGTGGAGTTTGACTTGACTCCTTCCTGTTATAATAAAATCACGGTAGGGATGGGGGTGAAGTGGAACTGGGAAACCAGTCAAAAATATCTACCTTCTACTGTCTACAATCTATTTGATGCCCGTCTTGAGGTGCGCCGTTATTGGCGTACGGAACTATCGCAAGTACATCGTTCGGATAAGGAAAAAGTCAGTTTTTTGAAATGGCTTCGCGAAGATGTGTTTACCAGACAACGCCAACACCCTCGTTACTGGCGGGCCTATTATTGGGGCATTTACACTAATCTGGGCAACTATTCGTTTAAATTCGGAAAAGAAGGTGTTCAGGGATATACTTACGGAGCGGGCTTGTCCGCAGGTTTCGGTATTCCACTCTATGGATATAAAAATCATTTTGTCGATTTAGAATTAGGTGGAAGTGTAGGCTGTGTGTTTACTCGTTATGATAAGTACGGATTTGATGCCGAGAGTAACTGCTACCCTACACTTGTCGGAAAAAGTAAAGGATGGCATGTTCTTCCTTATCCTGTGATAACCGATTTGCGTGTTGCTTTTGTTTATCGGTTTGCTTCTATTAAAGATAAGTATAAACTGGTTGACCACGTGAAACAGGCGGCAAGGCATGAGCGTGAAATGAAACGCAAAAATCTGAATGATTCTATTAATGAGGCGCGTCGTCTTCGGAAAGAAGAAAAAGCACTACTGAAAAAGAATGAAGCGGAGCAGAAGAAAGCAAAAACGGAACAAAAGAAAACTGAACAGAAAAAAGAATTAGGAAAAGAAGAATCGGAAGCTAGTTTGAAGCAATCTGTAAAACCAAAAAAAGAGAAGAAAAACAAGAAAAAGAATAAAAAGGGTGCGACGAAAGATTCGAAATCGGAAGGGAGGAAAGATGAAAACATTGATTAAAATATTGTTGCCGTGTTTTCTTCTCACTGCATGTACACAGGTGGAATTATGTCCGGAGGAAGAACATCCGCACTCGTCACTTGTTCATGTCGACCTCGGTTTTGACGGGCTTGACCTTGTCACGAATGAGGAATACAAACCGAAATCGGTGCAAGTGATTGCAAGTCGAGTTGTCAACACTTGGCGGTCTGAATTTACGTTACCTCTTTCTACGGATGATAATTCGGATACCCGTTTCGAAGAAGGTGTGAGTGGAGAGGAAACCGGTCATCGACTGAAGAGTGGTGAATATACTTTCTTTTTTGTTGGTCTGAATGAAACATATTACGATGTTGAAGGACTGGATGATTACATTAACGATTATCACAACGGCATGCGCAATCTTTCTCTGAAAGTGAAGAAAGAAGATGCAAAAGATCTACCTGAACTTGAGCAGAAAGATTGGGTGGATTTCAATCCCGGAGTGCCTTTTATCAACTATAAAGGTCCCATTTTTAAAGATCAGCAACATAACGTATCTCTTTACACAGGGCAAACAGCTACAGTGTATGCTAAATTGCAACCTGTTACGCAGAAAATATCCGTCGATTTCAAGATCAGGAAAGATGCCAATGTGAGAATCAATTCGGTGATTTGCGAATTATCCGGGATAGTGACGCGAATGAGATTACTGAATAATGTACTTGATACAGAAGATCTGGGCCGAATCGTTTTTCGCACAGATTACGATAAGAATATGGCACAGGGCGACTTGTTGTCCTGTCGCGAGACTTTTGAAGTGTTGGGAATCATTGGTAGTCAAAGTCCGAAACGTATTACCGGTCCGGGCATTTTGCAAATAGCGATTTACGTCACCGTTGGGGAAAATACAGAGCGGGTGCTTAGTGGAGGCATCAATCTGTATCAAAGTATTATGGATGCGGGACTGACGAAGACGGTGAAAGACGGCAACAACGAATATACCGTGATTGCAAAGCCTGAAGGTATGCTGGAGATAACACAAGAATTACGGATTGACGGTGATAAGATTATTCAATGGGGCGAGGAAGACGGTTTTGATACTTGGTTCCCGGCACCGGAAGAGGACGATCCTAAAGTGGAAGTATAAGAATAGGTGGGCAGGAATATGATAAATGGAATTAACATACGAATCATTGGAGCATTTTTTGCTGTCATCGTTCTTTCCTCATGCGGGAAGACATATACGGGAGAAGTAGAGTCGTCCGGTAACGGAATCGGTACGTCGGATGAAGACATTCCGGTGATGCTGGCTGTCAGTGATCCTTCGATGCTCACCCGTGGAAGCGGAGCTTTTGACAAGGAACTGGGCAATGTGCAGGATATGTGGGAAAAATCCCGGTTCTATATATATGCTTTCTGTGCGGAAGAAAATTCGGATTTTCGTACGCTAAGCCGCAACGATAAGACACAATGCCTGGTGGATGGTAGTGTGGATAATGACGGTTCGAAGATGGGAAAGAAGGCGAGATTGAACAGCGACCGGGCCAGCTATCTGTTGTGGGATGGCGGTTCGAACGTGTTTTATGAGCGTGAGGAACAGACGAGACCTTTTCTCTTTTTCGGCTTTTACATTGACGATATAGTAGTGCCGGAATCTAATATCATTCGTACGGAGAGTGCTGTCAAGCTGCGGAATATCCGGATAGATGGCAGACAGGATATTATGTCGTCAGTGGCTCAACTAACGGAAGAACAGAAGAAACTGGTTGAAGATATGAATGAGAAGGAGTTGGTAATGAACAGTTTGTATAGTGCTTATTCCACACGTTTGGGCATATATCCTGTTCTTTCATTCCATCATGAACTGGCACGTGTGAAGTTCAAAATTTTCCCGGCAAAATCGGATGCAGACCATATCTATGTGCAAAACATTACCATGGAATCTAAGGTGAATGCTGATTTTACTGTAGCCGCCAAGGACAAGGAAGCTATGGGACTGGATTTCTCGGAATATACCGAAACGATACCTATGAGATTGTGCGAAACGGATGGCGGAGCATTGAAACAAGATTATTATGTAGCTCCTTTACTGCCGGGGGAGGAATCAATCACAGACCCTTACAGCCGTACCGGTGTATTTGTGGGTGAAAGCCTTTTGGTAGCTCCGAACTTGGGCAAGTATAAGATGACAGTTGATCTGAAACAAAATATAAATGGCGCAACAAAGACATATACCACCGAGTATGAGTTGGAAACAGCTTTTAAAGCGGGCTATGCCTACACGGTTCGCGTGGCGATCAACGGGTTGAATGACTTGGATTTCAATGTGCAGGTAGACGGATGGCGGGATGGCGGAAATATTGAGATAAATCCGGGAGACGAGTGGACGAATGAATGATAGAACAATTTAATACAAATGATAAAACAGATGCTTATGAAAAAAGTTGTATTACTGAACGGACTGATTGCTTTGATGCTGGTAGGATGTTCAAAAAGTTCTGATGAAGCCGGAGGAGGTGTAGCAGACGATCGTACGCCCATCATGCTGTCATTGGGAACACAACAACCGGGTATCACGGTTGACGGACCGCGAACAAGAGGGGCGGGAGCCATAGGAGTCCCCGGTGCAGATGGAACACTGGGCACATGGAATGGACAGAAACTAAAAATCCTGGCTTTTCGCAAAGACAAAATATCCGTAGAGGCTGCCGATGTGGAGGATATTGGTGCAGTGGGAGCTTGGGCTACGACAACTACACAGGCAGCCGTCAGTGGATTAGCGTGGGAGAATGGGGCAACTTTGTATTATCCTATTCAGAATGCTTACGATTTCTATGGATATTATATAGATGATGCAATGAATGGCGATCCGGTTATCACACCGGATACGGAAGGTGCAGACGCTATCCCGGGATATGTCTCCATTCCGGTAGCAATTGACGGTTCGCAGGACCTGATGGTGGCAAAAGCCGAACTGACAGATGCACAAAAGGCGATACTGGACACTTATCTGGATGCTGGAGCTACCGATGAAGAAAAGGAGGCTATGTATGCAAGAGCTTATAGTTCTTATACTGCACGTCGGGGCGTTCAACCACAAATGATGTTCAAGCACTTGCTGTCTCGTTTAACTGTTGGCGTGAAAGCAGGTACATCAGAAATCGTCAGTGCTGGACAGGATGGAGTCTATATTACTTCTTTGGAACTTACGGATGTTTATAATAAAGGAAATATGATTGTATCTGTTGCCAGTCAGAAGTTGGAACCTGTTGAATCCAGTAAGACGGACGGGACTCTTTCGTTAGAAATCATCGGTGATAATGTAGCCGATCTGACAATTGATGGAATTTCTTTCAAGGGGGTGAAGCCTACAAGTACTACCGATTTAGTTCCAATAGGCGAAAGTGTAATGGCTATGCCTGGTGAAACATCATTCAATGTTGCTATTAAAATGCGGCAGGTTAAAGATGGAAAACTGCTTAAAACCGATGAGATACCTTTCGAATCAATCGTCAAAGCTCCCGCTGCAAAAGAAATGGGTGAGGACGGTAATCCTATCAATATAGCTAAAGATGAGAACGGAAATATCCTAAAAGACAATAAAGGCAATATTCTTTATCGCTTCCTTGAAGGTTACACCTATTACGTCAAACTCACCATGAACGGATTGGAAGATATTGAGATTACAGCTTCATTGACTCCTTGGAAGGATGGAGGAGATATTCCGGTTACCCCGGGTGAAGACGAATAGATAAGAATGAATTAACATATTTATAAACTACAAATTTAATGTATTATGAAAAGAAATTATTTATTAGCGATGTTGGCAGCAGGGTTGTTGGCAAGCTGTTCTTCCGGTTTTGAAGAGAATTTGGAGGGCACTTCACCTGTTACACCGGGGAATACGGACGCGAATGATAACGAGTTAATGGAAATCCGGCTGGGAAATGGAGGATTAATGAAAGCAGCAGTTTCAAGAGCTGCTCTTACTCCGGATACTTGGGTAGGTACGACAGTCGGTATTTTTGCATTAAATAAATTGGATGATCCTGTGACACATGCCAAACCTGTTTGGGATGATGGTGATGTAACAACGACTGACCTTCGCGACTGTTTGTTGAAAAATGTATCGGGTGAGATTATTGCTCAATCGTCTACGAATGATCCTGATAAACAAGGAATATCTTTTGGAGCGAACAAATACTATTATCCTCGTGCAAGTTCTAAAGCTTATTCTTTCTATGGCTATTATCCTCGGAAAGAAACATTGGCACCGGATATTTGGGAATTTGGAACGGATCATATCTCGTGTCAATATACCATGAGTGGCGTTGATGATATTATTTGGGGAAAAGCTTTTGTTGCGGACGCTGCGACCGTAGACGGAAAAACGTATGATGGCTATAATGCTGCCTATTTCCGTAAAGTCCTTCCGCCCCCTGCCAATCCTACAATAGAATTTAAACATCTTTTGACTCAGTTGAAGTTTTATTTGAAAAAGGGGGATGAATATACTGCAGAAAAGTGTGGTGTGACAGCAATTAAAGTTGTTTCAGTACCCAAAAACGGTAGTCTTATGATTGCCAGTCAAATAGCAGAAAATCCAGAAGGAAAAATGATATGGAAAGAGACTGTTGAAGCTGCTGACGGATCATTGTCTTTGAATGAAAATCCAGTAGCTGCTAATATAACAGATGTTTCTGCTTATAGCGGAGCTTCGATTACATTGGGCGCTGATGAAACTAATGCGAAGGAAGTGGAGAATAGCACGATAATGTTGCCGGCAGGATTTAAAACATTAAAATTGGCCATTACACTACAAGATGGAGATAAGACTACAACAACAAATGCGACTATAAGTCCGGACATAGCAGACGGTACGTTCTTCAAAGAAGGTTTTGCTTACAAAGTTATTTTGACTATTAATGGTCCGAAAGAAATTCAGGTTGATGCTACTCTGAAAGCATGGGAGACAGGTAAAGATATAGGTGTTGAAATTTAATGTTTGACTAATTTTTGTATATGAAAAAGCTGACACTTTGTGTATGGTTAATATTGCTGGCTGCCTGCCATGGTTCTGACGACAATGAATCGGAATATATTCCTCCGACACTAGGAGGAGATGTCGAAGTTTCATTTGGTGGAAGTGTATCTGTTATTACATCTTCCGTATCGGTGTCCAGGTCTCCTATCAACAGAGCAACCTTTGATGAAGGATCGGAAATCGGAATTTATGGTATGGTGGCTAATGAAAATAATATGGGAAGTATTGATTGGGCATATAACACTGTTTTGTTGGACGCTATGAAGAATGCCAAATATACGGCTACTAATCATTATGTGACTGACAACGGAGTTGTTAAGCAATCTCTTGTGCAGGAGGAAATAGCGAAGTTCCCTCCTAAAGCATCCCCTACATCGCCAGAACCGGCGTTGGTGTTCTACGCATATTATCCATACACAACAGCTGTCGCTTATGACCCTTACGGTTCTCCTAATGCTCCTGTGATTCCTGTTAATTTGGATCATCAGGATATGTCAAACACTCCCGATTATATGTATGCCAAAGCGTCTTCAGTAGTTACGACACAACCGATATTGTTGACTTTTGAACATATTTTGACACGCTTAGACTTCGATTTATATACCAATATTCGTGACTTCGGTTTAGTGGAGGGCGAAATAGGTTCTCCCAGGTTGAAAAAGATAGTGGTCTATCAGGATAAACAATATGCGGCTTCCATGTCTCTTGCCGGACTTGAAAGTTTGGATCCGGAACAGGCTATGTCACCTCTTGCTTTAGTATATCCTAATTTGGATTATGTTATTACGTACAAAACAGCGGCTCAAAATCGATTTACAGGAGCTAGCTTTCTTTTGTTTCCTACTTGCTTTGTCACAAAAGTTGTATTTACCATTGTTACGGAGAAAGGAATGGAAAGAGATTTTATTGTTTATCAGTATGTTGCCGGTTCTACAGATCCACTGAAACAAGAGCTTCCTTTAGAACGTGGAAAGATCACAAAGTTGACGGTTAAATACACTCGCGAGATTAATCCGAATGCAACGATTAATGGTTGGGCGGAAAATATTAATTTAGAAGGGTTTACTATTGGTGATAATAATAGTAATGTGACTCCGTAAACAGAACAGTGCAATGAAGAGAATATTACTATTAATCGTTATAGCCGGCTTTTTCATTCTCCGGGCACAAGCGCAACAAGTAGCCGTTAAGACCAACGCCTTGATGTGGGGACTGATGAGTCCGAATCTAGGTTGCGAATTGGTGACGGGCGAACGTACCAGCGTAGAACTTTCTGTATTCGGTAATTATAAACTTTTCGGAAAGGATATGAAAATGATAGGTGTACAGCCCGAATACCGATATTGGTTCAACGGGCGTCCCATGACTCGTGAGTATATCGGCATTGCAGCATTGGGCGTTTCTTATGATATCACTTGGAAAGGGCATGTTTACAATGGCGATGCAGCCGGTATAGGACTGACGATGGGGTATTCTCTCAATATTAAGAAACGATTCAATATTGAATTCTATGGTGGATTCGGTGCTATCTATTTCCGTCAGAAACAATATTATGCAGGCGACAATTTCGAAGACTTCGAAAGTAACAGCGGGAAGCGTGCAAATGCATATGGCTATAAGTTGTTACCTATTAAATTAGGAGTTTCACTTTCGTATATTATTAAATAAACAGTAGGTGTTATGACTATTTCCTTTAAGATTGTTGGCATATGGATCGGTATTTTGTTCTGCTTCTCTGTTTGTCCGGCGGTAGCGCAACAGATTAAGGTTGTTTCCGGGCGTGTATTGAATCAGGAAACCAAGAAACCGTTCGATAAGGAAGCCGTTTTTGTGTATGCCTTCAATACGGTGGCGGCAGCGGAAGATGTGAAGAAAAAGATTGATGACAATGAAGCGTTCGGGTTATCGACGGACGCAATGGAAGTAGTAGGGAACGACGGCTATTACGAAATCCGTGTAGCAGAGAACGGTGCATTGATCTTTAAGATCGGTCTGGCACCTTGTGTACTCGAAAAAGTGAATTACCGGATGGAGATAAATGCCGTGCTTGATGCCGGAATCGTGCTGGAGGACGTTTCCATCGTAGGAACGCTGCAAGATATAAAACCTGCTCCCAAAGCACCTACGATTATTGGTAATAAACTGCTATTGTATGGCACATTTCCCATCCCGGCACAATTTGGTAAACCGAATGCCCGACTAATTATCCAGCCTTATGTGGTGGATTGCGAAACGAATGATACGGTGACTTATACCCGTCCCCTGATTTATGACGGTCCCGAATTCGGACTTACACAAGAGAGAAGAATGAACTTCTGCCCTGCTAACGACCCTCTTTATGCATTTGTTGCCCCTAAACCATTGACGGAGGACAGGATGAGCCTTGAATGGACAGATACCGTGCCGATTCCCGACCCTACCCGGAATTATCATGGTACGGCTGCCATCCTGTTGGAAGACTATACACATGTTTACTATGACAAACAGGTTTTGGTGAATACCTGTGAAACGAAACGCCCTTTGAAGTTCCTGGAGTTCTCTTTCAATCATCAGAGTTTGAATCCGGATGATTACCGCGAACGTCCCAAGCGGGAAAAGAGGAACACAGCCGGGAATATCTCGCTGTCTTTTTTGGTGGGAAAGGCAATGCTCGATCCGGATGATCCCGCTAATGCCGAACAACTGGATAAGTTGAAAAGTGACCTGTTGGAGATTGTCAATGGTGAAGGTACTACATTGAAAGAATTTCATATCACCGGTATCTCTTCACCGGAAGGATCTTACGCATCCAACCTTGCATTGGCAAGGCAACGTGTCAATTTCGCACACTCACAAGTGACATCCGTGCTGCCGGCAAGGGTATTATCGAGAGTTTATCAGAATCCACAAGCGAAAGTAGCCACATGGGAAGCGGTGGCAGACCTACTAGAAAAAGATACTTTCCCCGAAGCGGCCGCCGCTGTACGGGAGATCATCAATCGGTTTCCCAAAAGTCAGGATGCACAATACTCGCAGATCCTTCGTTTGCCCTACTATACGACTACCATCAAGGATATTTTTCCAAAATTGCGTACTGTGCATTATGAATATAAACATGAACTCTATCGCGAATTGACACCGGAGGAAATCTTGGATAAGTATCAGCATGACGAAGCTTATCGGAGCGGAAAGAAGAGTTTTGCACTCTATGAATATTGGAATTTGTTCAAAATGATAAAAGACCCTCATGAACTGGAAGCACTTTACAAGAGAGCCTATTATGAATCGGAAACAATGAATGGGCAGCCTTGGATATTGGCGGCAAACAACCTCGCTGTGTCCTATCTGGCACGCGATACATTCGATACCTCGATACTGGAACCGTTTATCGACCGCAAAACGAGAGGAGTGAATGTGGTCAGAACTCGTATTGACGGGGTAACCAAAGAAATTATCAATCCCGAGGCGATTGTTGCCAATCAGTTGGCAATGTATATCCGTGCCAATAACTACGAGCAAGCGAGCGTGATGGCGCAGATTTTGCCTGATACTCCTCAAAATGAGATGATGAAGGCGTTTGCCATGTGTCTCGGAGGATATTACCGGGGTGGGACAACTGCGGAAGAAAGGATGAAATCCAGAAAGGTGTTCGATTTGGTGAAGAAATCTTCTCCGATTAACGGTGTTGTGATGGACCTGGCAATGGAGTCCAAAGGATATGATGTGCTCGCTGAGCAGGAAGCGGCGAAATTGCCTGCGGACAATCCCGTTTGTTGGTATCTGAAAGCGATTATCAACAACCGAAAGGGAGAAATGGGGTTTGAAGAAGCAAAAAACTGTCTGATAAACTGCTTCAAGCTGGATGAAAAATATATAGCGATCTCTGCCTCGGACGGGGACATAGGAAAAGATTTGTATGAATACACAATGGATATGTATTCCATGTCTAAAGAAATGTGATAAAGGAAGTAACTCATGAAAGGATTAAGAATCTATCTGTTTGCATTCTTGGCTTGTGTCGCTTTGGATGAGGCCACAGCGCAACAGGATACGGCTACCGTGCAGCCTTCGTTCAACGCACTAAACTATTCGTTACAGAAAAGGTATCATCCGGGGGATAAGATACAGTTCGAACGCAAGAAAGGTACGCTGAATTTATTTGTCTCTGCTTTTGCGGGATTCGATAAGCTTCTTTCCAGAGAAGAAACTGATTTTGCGGTAGGATCTTTCTTTGGAGCGTCTGTCGGAAAGAATGTTTCGCGGGTCAGTACTTTTCGGGGGGCACTTTTTGGAGGAAGCTATACCCGTAATTTTAATCATGCCCGATTGACCCGTTGGGGGGCTGAACTGGATTATATATTCAATGTATCTACGTTCATTGCCGGCTATAATCCGGGGAGGATGTTCGAAGTGTCTACAGTTTCCGGACTCGGTTATCAGTTAGCGTTTCTTGAAAAGCAAAGCGCTCATGTGGGCGAGTTTCATTTGGGATTACAGTTCAGGCTTCATACTAGTCCTTCCTTTGACTTTTATCTGGAACCGAGGGCAATGATACAGACAGACGGCATGAGTCGGATGATTCAGCATAACTGGCACAAGTACGATTTGTCTTTTGGTGCTACAGCTGGTTTGACGTATCGTTTTCAGGCGGCACCGCTGACATCCCGTATGAAAATGCTGGACGGGGACGGTTTGGCGGACAATACGTTTGTCAGTTTTGCGTCGGGTATGCAGATGCAACTCTCGAAGATGACTAGTGATATCGGTACGTTGAAGTCGGCAGGTCCTGCTTTCTCCCTCTCTTTGGGAAAATGGTTGACGCCTGCTTTTGGTATCCGGCTTTCTGGTTTCTCTTCTGCTGACACGTGGCATGAACAAAAGAAAGGAAGCTATTTATTGAAGGACGATGGGGCCAAAGGTCCCTTTTATGAGATGGCTACTTATACCGGCGGGCGATTGGAAGGAATGTTCAAACTGCTTTATTTCTTTAACGGCCGGCAGACAGATGCTCCTTTCGACATCAATTTGCTGGCGGGTGGTGAGTTCGGCCACATGCGGAAAGAAAATGATGATACTCCCGTGAAATGTGGTTACACTGGTTTTACGGGTGGCGCACAGTTTAAGTTCCGGCTGACGGACTATCTGGCATTCTTTGTGGAACCGCACACCAGCCTGATCTCTTATTCGCTCAATCAGACATCGGAATCCGGTAAAAACTATCGGGAGAAATATAGCGACTATTTATTCAATCTGAATATCGGATTGGAAATACGCCGTTCTTCCGCTGTTCATATCGCAGAGCGTTCGTTGAACCGGGAACTTTTTCAACCGTCTTATTTTGTTTCAGTGGGGGCGGGAGGATGCCTTCCTTTGCAGCTCCGGCGTTATACGATGCAGAGAAAAATCGATTATATAGCAAGTGCTTCTGTCGGACGTCATCTGACACCGCTTTCCAGTTTTCGTGTGACGGGAGATTATAGCCGTTTCTCTGTCAGTACATTGTCGGGAGATGTGGATTATGGGCTGGTAAGTGTAGGTGCAGATTATCTATTCAATCTTTCCAATTGCATGGCAGGGTATGTTCCTGAACGTAAGTTCGACTGTTATCTGTTAGCCGGTCTTGTGGGTGCGGTTCGGACGAAGCCGGAAGTTGTTTCGGAAGATTTATCCGGTGAATGGGGTAAAAGTCGCTTTGTTGTAGGGGGAGATTTGGGACTTCTTTGTTCTTATCGGCTAAATCAGTCGTTTGGGGGTTATCTGGAACCGAAGGTACGTTTTTATGGAAGTAAATTACTGCCTCATGAAATTGTGCAGGGGTATATCAGTAGTGCTCGCGGGCGTACTGTCCGGGTTCGTATTCGGGATGAAAAAGGTTATCTGACAATAAAGGGAGCTTCTAATGCTTCTGGTACCAGTCGTTATGAATGGGAAAAGGAGCTGGCCTTATCAGAAGCAGAAGAATTGATGAGGCTTTGCGAACCGGGGATTATTGACAAGACCCGTTATTTGGTACGTAGTGGCAAACATGTATTTGAAGTCGACGAGTTTTATGGTGAGAATGAAGGACTTATTGTGGCAGAAGTAGAGTTGGAATCGGAAGATGAGGCTTTTGTAAAACCCGACTTTATCGGTGAGGAGGTAACGGGCGACATACGCTACTATAACTCACAGCTAATGAAAAAACCGTATAAAATGTGGTGAGCGTTAACAAATAAACCGTATATTTGTTCTTATATAAAAAAGAGAGCAGTGTATGGATATGGAACAGTTGTACAGCTATGTGCCGCGTGAATTGGTTACTTTTGTTTTAGTAACTTTGTTTTCTTTATTAATCGGACTTTCGCAACGTCGAATTAGTCTGAAGCGTGAGGGGGAAACTACTCTTTTCGGAACCGACCGCACTTTTACCTTTATTGGTATACTGGGTTACTTGCTTTATATCTTAGACCCTACGGATATGCGCCTGTTTATGGGAGGTGGAGCGGTATTGGGATTGCTGTTGGGATTAAACTATTATGTAAAGCAATCACAATTTCATGTTTTTGGTGTAACTACCATCATTATTGCTCTGATTACTTATTGTATGGCTCCTATCGTAGCTACCCAACCTTCCTGGTTTTATGTTATGGTAGTTGTGACTGTGCTCCTGCTGACTGAACTCAAACATACTTTTACGGAGTTTGCGCAACGGATGAAGAATGATGAAATGATTACGTTAGCCAAGTTCTTGGCTATCAGCGGTATCATATTACCGATGCTTCCGCATAAGAATCTGATTCCGGATATTAATCTTACTCCTTATTCTATCTGGTTGGCAACGGTAGTAGTATCCGGCATTTCCTATCTCTCTTA
>PPYF01267918.1_pt1 | contig 19206 bp, 15 predicted proteins | sample 1559871 | NCBI WGS metagenome assembly PPYF01 (sample SAMN08240021, study PRJNA423297) | Human gut metagenome, whole genome shotgun sequencing project. | reverse complement strand
TCGCAAGTAAGCCCCACACGCCCTGAAAGGGCAGAAGCTCCTAGCCCAGGGCATCGCCCTGGGTGTTTATGGACGCAAAACTGTCGCCCTGTAAGGGCAAAAGCTTTCAAATACCTGGCAATATGCAAAGCTTTTGCCCTTACAGGGCGCCTTGCTGATTGCCATTATACCCAGGGCGATGCCCTGGGCTAGGAGCTTTTGGGCTTTCAGCCCGTACTTGAACCACATGCGAAACTTCAGTGTCTTATTTTTAATTTCCCCGTATATTTCCTGATTGCCTTGATGAAGGTATCGCCGTATTTCTTGATTTTGAATTCTCCGATACCGCTGATGAGACCGAATGCCTGGAGGGTGGTAGGCTTCATCTTCGTCAATTCGTGCAGACTCTTATCCGATAATACGATGTATGGAGGATAGCCCTGCTCATCGGCAAGATTCTTGCGGATCTTACGCAGATATTCGAAAAGCTTCTTATCTTCTACACCCGCCATTTCATCCTCGAAAATCACACGCTCGGCATGAACTACAAGGATGCTGCTTCCTCTTGAAGGTCTGTTGACCCTTTGCTGACGAGGAGCCCGCTCTTCATTCTCCATAATCGCCAATGAAACCTGGTGCTCTCCCTTGAGAACCTTCCAGCCTAATGGCGTGACCTTCATCTGGTTATGCATATTATACGCCACCTCGAAGAATCCCATCTGAAGCATCTGCAGCAGATAGGTCTGCCAATCGCGAACGCTTACATCCTTGCCCACACCAAAGGTCTTCAACTCATTATAGTGATTTCTAGTAATGGCAGGCGTCTGCATACCCCTCAATATCTCGATGCAGGTGCCCACGGCGATCTTTTCGCCCGCTCTTACCACGGCACTCAGCGCCTTCTGGGTAAGCACGGTACCATCGAAGGTGCGTGGAGGATTGTTGCAGACATCACAATGACCGCAATCCTTACTGGAGGTCTCTCCGAAATAATTCAGGAGGATTCTTCTTCGGCAGACTCTCGATTCGGCGTATTCTTCCATTCTTCGCAGTTTTTCCAGATTCACCGATTTCTGTCCGCTTTCTTCGCAGAAAGAACGGAGGGTGATGATGTCTGCCATCGAATAGAACAATACAGTATCGGCAGGAGCGCCGTCTCTTCCGGCACGTCCTATCTCCTGATAGAAACTCTCGATGCTCTTCAGCATGTTGTAGTGAATCACCCAGCGCACGTTGCCCTTGTCGATACCCATTCCGAAGGCGATGGTAGCGCACACCACTTCTATCTGGTCCATCTTGAAACGTTCCTGTACAGAGGCTCGCTGCTGGGCGGAGAGTCCGGCATGATAGGCTTCTGCCTGTATGCCATGCTCCTGTAAAGCCTCTGCCACCATCTCCGTATTCTTGCGCGAGAGGCAGTAGATGATGCCTGCCTCGTCTGGGCGACGGGCGATGAAATGGTAAATGAATTTCAGTTTCTCCTTCTTCGTACTTTCCTGGCGCACGGTAAGACTGAGATTCGGACGGTCGAAACTGCTCACGAAGGTCTGGCCGTTCAGATGCAGCTGGTTGATGATATCCTCTCGGGTAATCTTATCGGCTGTAGCCGTGAGCGCCATCACCGGCACTCCATTGAATTTCTCGTGCAGGAGTCCGAGCTGGGAATACTCCGGACGGAAGTCGTGTCCCCACTGACTGATGCAGTGGGCTTCATCTACGGCGAAGAGCGAAATCTTGATGTTGCTGAACAGATAAGGTATCTCGCTGAGGAGTTTTTCGGGCGAAACATAGAGCAGTTTCAGTTCGCCCGCTTCGCATCTTCTGCGGATGATGAGGTCATCGGTTACATCGTTGCCGCTGTTGAGAGCTTCGGCTGGAATGCCGTTCGCCTTGAGGGCTTCCACCTGGTCGTGCATCAGACTGATGAGTGGCGAAATGACCACTGCTGTTCCCTCCATTGCCAGCGCCGGAACCTGATAGCACAGACTCTTTCCTCCGCCCGTCGGCATCAGTACCAGACAGTCGTTACCTTGCATCACTTCCCGGATGATGGCTTCCTGGTTGGGGCGGAAGGAATCGTATCCGAAGTAAGATTTCAATATCTCGTTGATTTGCATATTTCTTAACTATTTTTTCTTCTTTTACATTGGATATTCCTGCAAAGTTACGTAAAAAACGGGAGATTTATTACATTTCTTTCAATAAAATAAGAAAAGTTGGCTGAAAAGTTTGAAAATCCAAATAATTGTCGTACTTTTGCGCTAGAAATAAAGGTTTAGAACATGGCAAATTGTAATGTAAACACCCACGAGCGCTTTGCCGACATCCAGATGCTGCGTTATGAGCTGAAGGGATTCGATGCATTGTCGCTCAATCAGAAATTGTATATTTACTGCCTGGCAAAGGCTACCCTGATGGGACGTGACATCACGTTCGACCAGCAGGGAAAGTACAACCTGCGCATTCGCAAAACCCTGGAGGCAATCTATCGCCATTACAAGGGTATAATCGGAGAGGCTATCGAAAACACAGAGACAGCAAGCGATTCTACTACTCAAATCGAAACTTCTTCTGTATGCGATTCCGAAGAATTCAAGTCTTTCGAAGTATATCTGAAGCGCGTATGGTTTGCCAGCGGCATCCATCATCATTATGGCTGCGAGAAATTCAAGCCGGGATTCTCTGAGGAATTCTTCTATCAGTTGATGGAGGAAATCTCTGAGGATGAGTTGCCCCTCAAGAGAGGAGAGAGCAAGGAAGATCTCCTCGCTCAGCTCGTACCAGTCATCTTCGATCCGGAGGTGATGCCGAAGAGAGTGAACCAGACCGATGGCGAAGACCTGGTAAAGACTTCTGCCTGCAACTTCTATGAGAATGTGACTCAGGCGGAAGTGGAGAGATTCTATGCCCGATTGAAGGATGCCTCTAACCCGACACCACCATCTTACGGACTCAATTCCAAGCTCACCAAGCGCAACAACGAGATGATTGAGCTGGTGTGGAAGGAGGATGGACTCTATAGTGAGCCTATCAAGGAAATCGTGTCCTGGTTGCTCAAGGCGCAGAAATTCGCTGAAAATGAGGGACAGAAGCATATCATCGACCTGCTCGTGAAGTTCTATCGCACCGGTAATCTTGAGGATTTCGACCGATACAGCATTGCCTGGGTAGAGCAGCACGAAGGTATGGTGGATTTCATCAACGGATTCATCGAGGTATATGGCGACCCATTGGGATTGAAAGGTACCTGGGAGGGTATCGTGGAATACAAGGACCTGGAGGCTACCCAGCGAACCCAGACCATCAGTAAGAATGCTCAGTGGTTTGAGGATCATTCGCCTGTGGATCCACGTTTCCGCAAACCGGAGGTGAAGGGTGTTACCGCCAATGTAATCTGTGCGGCGATGCTCGGCGGAGAGGAATATCCTGCTTCGGCTATTGGCATCAATCTGCCTAATGCCAACTGGATCCGTCAGGAGCACGGTTCGAAGAGCGTTACCATCGGCAACCTGACTGATGCCTACAACAAGGCGGCTCAGGGCAATGGATTCAGAGATGAGTTTGTCATCGATGAGGAGACTGTGGCGCTGATGAATCAGTATGCGGATATCACCGACGACCTGCATACCGACCTTCACGAGTGTCTGGGACACGGCAGCGGTCAGCTTCTTCCTGGCACCGATCCTGATGCCCTGAAGGCGTATGGCAACACGATAGAGGAGGCGAGAGCCGATCTCTTCGGTCTGTACTATGTGGCTGACCATAAGTTGGTCGAGTTGGGGCTGACTCCGAATGATGAAGCTTACAAGGCGCAGTATTACAGCTATCTGATGAACGGTTTGCTCACCCAGACCATCCGAATCAAGGAGGGTGACAAGATAGAGGAGGCGCACATGAGAAACCGTGCCCTCATTGCCTGGTGGACCCTGGAGCATGCCGAGGGAGCCGTGGAACTGGTTACGGAAGAAGTAAGCTATGCTTCTGCCGAGGATGCCTTGAAGGATGCTGAGGGAAATATCGTAACCACCCGCACCTATGTGAAGGTGAATGATTACGGGAAGCTCCGTCATCTCTTCGGAGAACTCCTTGCAGAGATTCAGCGAATCAAGAGCGAGGGAGATTTCGAGGCAGCACGCCAGTTGGTGGAGAAGTATGCCGTGAATATCGATCCCGACTTGCATCGCGAGATTCTGGCGAGATACAAGAAGCTGAACCTGGCTCCATACAAGGGTTTCATCAATCCTAAAATGACGCTGGTCTATGATGAGGAGGGTAATCCTATCGACGTAAATCTCGATTACGAGGAGAGCTATACCGACCAGATGCTCCGCTATTCTGAGGAGTATGGAACGTTATAAATAATAAATAACGTTATAATAATAGATAATGACAGATAATAAGAACGAGGAATTTCCGATAGTAGATGAAATGGGTAATATCCTGGGTGCCATCACCCGAGGTCATGCCCATGATGGATGCAAGATATTGCATCCTGTGGTTCATCTGCATGTATTCAATAGTAAGGGAGAACTGTATCTCCAGCACCGTCCGGCGTGGAAGGATATCCAGCCTGATAAGTGGGATACAGCCTGTGGCGGACATGTGGATTTAGGCGAGAGTGTAAACCAGGCGCTTCATCGTGAAGTGAGGGAGGAGCTGGGTATCACCGATTTCGAACCGGAGTCTTTAGGACATTATGTCTTTGAGAGTCAGAGAGAAAAGGAGCTGGTGTATGTTCACCGATGTGTGTATGATGGTGAAGTGAAGCCGAGCCAGGAAGAGTTGTCTGGTGGTAGATTCTGGAGTAAGGAAGAAATCAAGGAAAACATCGGCAAGGGTGTTTTCACTCCGAATTTCGAAAACGAATACCAGAAGTATTTCGCCCACTAAGAAAATGTCCCACAGATTTATACAGAGCATCCGCTAGGCGTCCCGCCGGATTTGCAATCCGGCGTTAAAAAATGTCCTAACCTAATTTAGCTTTGCGGATTTGTAATCCGCAGCAAGCAAGAATGCTGTTGATGGATAGGGGGATTACAAATCCCCCGGTTTTAATAGGTCGAACCTTTTTTGACGCCGGATTACAAATCCGGCGGAACGCCTGGCGGAATATAATTTCAAATCCGGAGAGACGCCTAGCGGAATCAATGAAAAAAAATCCGCAGAGCATATTTTTAGCTCTGCGGATTTATTATATCTCAAAGATATCCTTGAGTGCCCTTCTGGCGATATTCTCGAAATCCTCTCCGAAATCGTAGAAGCGCATCACGGCATTGGCGGCAGCATGCTTCACTCCCATATTATCACCCTGCAATGCCACGGCAGCCTGATCCAGGAATTCATTGATTCCACGATCGTTAGGCTCCTTACCATTCGCAAAGAGGCGGGCAAGAAGCTGGAAACCGGCAATCTCATACAGCGGTTTATTGCTTGCAATCCATTGATATGCAATCACCGGCGCATATTCCACATATTGCAGCAGATTGAAGGCAAGCATCTCAGCCATTTCCTGGCTCTGTACCTGTTCCATCCAGATATCCGTGATTTCAGCCAGCATCTTATCGGCGGGCATGATGAGGGTAGCAAGAATCTTGCACTCTCGGATGTCTTCCTTCCAGAGTTCGATGGCGAGGTCGTAATCCTTGCCGTATTCCTGCGCCATCTTCTTTAATTCATAGAAGGGTACACCCCAATTCAGTTTATATCCCAAGCCCTTGTCTCGCATGGATTGCGAACCCGGACCGTTCATCAACAAGCGAAAGCTTCGCTTGATAGTCATCAGTTTCTGATGTGTTTCTTCATTCATTGTGTCGTGTTTAAAATCTAAAGTTTTAATACTTTGCAGAACATTCCTTCAAACTGCTCTTCGATATTGGCAGGCTTATGCTTGAATATACCGAAGATGGCACTGCCGCTACCGCTCATAGCTGCATATGCGGCCCCCAGATTATAGAGCTTTTGCTTGATTTCTGCCAACTCTGGATGCATCGCAAAGATAGGCGCCTCGAAATCGTTGACAAGCTCATCCTTCCAGGTCTCGATAGGCTGGCGAACGATATCGCGGCAGCATTTCGCAGGCTTCTTAGGAGTGATGGCAGCATAGGCATCCTTGGTGCTTACGGCGATGTCGTCGCGCTTCACCACCACAATGTAATATCCCTTCATGTTATCTCCAGGACCGCTTACCGGCATCAGTACATCGCCGATACCCTCAGCATAGCAGGCTGTATCTCCATTCTCCGGGTCTGCACTGATGAAGTAGGCACAGTCAGCACCCAACTTGGCTGCATATCGCTCCATCTCAGGAATACCGATGTTCAGGCGGAAACGCTCATCGAGCAGACGGATCATGTAGGCAGCATCCGCAGAGCCACCACCCATTCCTGCCTGAGATGGGATTCGCTTGACGAGATGCGTATGAATGCGGGGAATCTTGAAGTCGGCAGCCAGCATATTATATGCCTTCACCACCAGGTTTTTCTGTTCATCGCAATCCACGGCATTGCCTGTAATCTTCAGGTCGCAGGCTACCTCGCTAGGAAATTCATCTCCCATCAGCTTGATCTCCAAGGCATCAGTCAGGGGGATAGGGTAGAATACGGTTTCCAGATTGTGGTAACCATCAGCGCGCTTGCTTACTATATTTAAGCCAAGGTTGATCTTGGCGCATGGAAATGTAATCATAATCAATCATTGTTTAAGAGTGATACATTAACGATGTGCAATCTATATGCAATCTACTTGCAAAGATATAAAAAATATCTCAAACCCGGTGCTTTTCATCAAGATTATTTTCTTACTTGCATTAAAAATATTAAAAACATCCATATTCTGCAATATCTTTTGTACCTTTGCAAAGTGTATCCTCATTTCAGAAAGAGTGTTTCCGCTTGAGGAAAAATAGATTTTGAGTTAAGGATAGATAGATGATTAGATAAAAATAAAAAATTAAATAGAAATATGAAGAAAGGTGATAAAGTAAGATTCCTGAGCGAAGTGGGCGGCGGAAAGGTGGCTGGCTTCCAGGGCAAGAATATCGTGCTGGTAGAGGATGAAGATGGTTTCGAGATTCCGATGCCGATCAACGAGGTGGTAGTGGTAGAGCAGGATGACTATGCCATGGGCAAGATGATCTCTGCCAAGATGGATGCCAAGCAGAAGGCTGAAGAGCATGCCAACACCGAACTGCATCAGGACAGCAGAAGCATCAAGGCTATCCTGAACGAGCACGAGAATGATGTGGATATGAACGTAGAGGAGTATGATGCTGCCGACCGCGAGATTACCTTCGTGAAGCAGATTCAGGAGCGTACGGGCGGCAACAAGCTCAGTGCCTATCTCGCCTTCGTACCTATCGACATCAAGGACGTGACCAATACCCGCTTCGAATCGTATATGGTGAACGACAGCAACTACTATCTGCGCTACACCTATCTCGTAGCCGAGGGCAATGCGTGGACCCTGAAGGCGGAGGGTGAAATCGAGCCAAACACCAAGCTCTTCATCGAAGAATTCGGTCGTGAGGCTTTGAATGAGATGGAGCACATCGCCATCCAGATGATTGCCTACAAGAAGGACAAGCCATTCCTGCTGAAGCCAGCTACGGATGTCCAGTTCCGCCTGGACCCAGTGAAGTTCTACAAGCTCCATCTCTTCGAGGAGAATGATTTCTTCGAGACTCCAGCCTATCTCTTCACCATCGTGGAGAACGACGAGGTAGCTCGTCCGCTGGTCATCGATTCCAAGCGATTGAAGGAGCAGATGTACAAGGACGAGAAGGTGATTGCCAACACCAGCAAGAAGAAAAGCAAGAAGGATGACGGTACCCTCATCGTCGATCTTCATGCAGATGAGGTTCTTGAAACAACTGCTGGAATGAATTCTGCTGATATCCTTCATTATCAGATGGATATCTTCAAGAAGACAATGGCGGAGAATAAAAAGAACAAGGGTCAGAAGATTATCTTCATTCATGGCAAGGGCGAGGGCGTTCTGCGCCAGGCACTCATCCATGAGCTGAACTATCGCTATAAGAACTGCACCTATCAGGATGCTTCCTTCCAGGAGTATGGATATGGTGCCACACAGGTAACAATAAAGTAATTTATCATGAAGTACGGATTTATGAAGGTGGCAAGTGCCATCCCTGCCGTCAAGGTAGGCGATGTAATCTTCAACACCCAACAGATAGAAGATCTGATAGCCCAGGCTGAAGGCAAGGGCGTAGAGATCATTACCTTCCCGGAATTGTCTATCACAGGCTATTCCTGTCAGGACCTTTTCCGCCAGCAGATGCTCCTGGAATCATCAGAGCAGGCGGTGATGATGCTGCTCGATTTCACCCGCAAACTCGACATCATCTCCATTGTCGGCGCTCCGGTAGTGGCTGGCGATCTGCTGCTGAATTGCGGTATCGTGATCCAGCACGGACAGATCCTGGGCATCGTGCCTAAGACCTATCTCCCTAACTACAGCGAGTTCTACGAGAAGCGCTGGTTTGCCTCTGCCCAGGATTTGCGCGACTGCGAGGTCCGCTATGCCGGACATAAGGTGAAGCTGACTCCGGATGTGCAGATTTTCCGCACCTATGACGGCGTGCAGTTTGGCGTAGAGATATGCGAGGATGTATGGGCTCCTGCTCCTCCTAGCAACAAGCTGGCACTGGCTGGTGCCGACCTCATCTTCAACCTCTCTGCGAGCGATGAACTCATCGGAAAGCACAACTATCTGAAGAGTCTGCTGAGCCAGCAGAGTGCCCGCACCATGACGGGTTACATCTACAGTTCCTGTGGTTTTGGCGAGAGCACGCAGGATGTGGTATATGGCGGAAATGCCCTGGTTTATGAGAATGGAGCTTTACTTGCACAAGGTGAACGTTTCTCTCTTGATCCTCAGATGGTTATCGCGCAGGTTGATGTGGAGAAACTCCGTTCAGAGCGTCGCACAAATTCCACCTATGTCAATGCCCAGCGTAACATCAAATATTCGGTTCTCGGCGGACAGTTCAACATCCGTAACATCGATGCTGATCCTACCGAGAACGAACGCGAGTTCGTGTTAGAGCGTGAGGTGAATCCTCATCCTTTCATCCCTACGAGCGGTGATATGGATGCCTCCTGCGAGGAGATCTTCAATATCCAGCTGATGGGTCTTGCCAAGCGCATCGTACATACCCATGCCAAGACGGTGGTAGTGGGTATCAGCGGCGGATTGGATTCCACCCTTGCCCTGCTCGTCTGCGTGAAGGCATTCGATAAGCTGAAGATGGACCGCCGTGGCATCGTGGGTGTTACCATGCCAGGTTTCGGAACCACCGATAGAACATATAATAATGCCATCTCGCTGATGAAGAGTCTGGGCATTACCATCAGGGAAATCAGCATCGCCAAGGCGGTGACGCAGCATTTCGAGGACATCGGTCATGACGCCAGCGTGCATGATGTAACCTATGAGAATTCGCAGGCACGCGAGCGTACACAGATTCTGATGGACCTTGCCAACAAGATGGGCGGTATGGTGATAGGCACCGGCGACCTTTCTGAGCTGGCTCTGGGCTGGGCTACCTATAATGGCGACCACATGAGCATGTATGGCGTGAATGCCAGCATCCCTAAGACCCTGATCCGTCATCTCGTGAACCATGTTGCCGAGAGTGGGGTAGATGAGCAGAGCCGCATCACCCTGCGCGACATCATCGACACACCTATCAGTCCAGAGCTGATTCCTGCCGATGAAAATGGTAATATCAAGCAGAAGACAGAAGACCTGGTGGGCCCATACGAGCTGCACGATTTCTTCCTCTATTACTTCCTGCGTTTCGGTTTCCGACCAGCCAAAATCTACATGCTGGCAAAGAAGGCGTTTATCGATACCCAGCTGGAGCGTGTGAAAATCAGCGACAACGATCCTGATTCCTACGATGAGGAGACTATCAAGAAATGGCTCAAGACCTTTGTGAGAAGATTCTTCAACCAGCAGTTCAAGCGAAGCTGTCTGCCTGATGGTCCGAAAGTGGGAAGCGTGAGTCTGAGTCCTCGTGGCGACTGGCGCATGCCTAGCGATGCCGCATCCACCATCTGGCTGCAGGAGGCGGAAAACCTGTAGTTTTCCTGCCAGCCTTAACAGAATATTGATTCCCGATTTGAGCATTCGATACTATTTTGATGCTCAAATCGGGATTTTTAATAGAAAAATTATTAATTTATCACCCCTTTATTGGGAAAAAACATATTTTTTTTGTAACTTTGCGCCCAAAAGTAAAAACAATATAAAATTTAAATAGATAATATGGCTAAGAAATTTGCCGAGCACAATGGTCTGAATTTGACTCAGACAAACAATGACGTACTAGCAGCGTGGGAGAAAAATGATATCTTCCACAAGTCTATTGATGAGCGTGAAGGCTGCCCTCAGTTTATCTTCTTTGAGGGACCTCCATCAGCTAATGGCCACCCGGGTATTCACCACGTGTTGGCACGTAGTATCAAGGATACATTCAACAGATACAAGACCATGAAGGGTTTCCAGGTTCACCGCAAGGCGGGATGGGATACCCACGGACTCCCTGTTGAACTCGGTGTCGAGAAGGAACTCGGCATCACCAAGAAGGATATCGACAACAAGGCTTCTGAGAAGTATATCTCTACCGAGGATTACAACCACAAGTGCCGCGAGAACGTGATGAAGTTCACCGCTGAGTGGCGCGAGTTGACCGAGAAGATGGGTTACTTCGTTGATCTCGATCATCCTTATATCACATACGATAACAAGTACATCGAGACTCTCTGGTGGCTCCTCAAGCAGCTCTACAACAAGGGCCTGCTCTACAAGGGTTACACCATCCAGCCATACTCTCCAGGCGCAGGTACAGGTTTGAGCTCTCACGAGTTGAACCAGCCTGGCTGCTACCGCGATGTAAAGGATCTCACCACCACAGCCCAGTTCCTCATCAAGGATCCTAAGGCAGAGTGGACCAAGTGGGGCAAGCCATACTTCATCGCATGGACCACTACACCTTGGACTTTGCCATCAAACGTGGCTCTCTGTGTGGGTCCTAAGATTGATTATGTAGCCATCGAGACCTACAACCTCTACAATGGCGAGCCTATGACTCTCGTGATGGCTGAGGCGCTGGTAGGTTCATATCTGAAGGCTGACCAGGAGTGCAAGGAGGGCGATCTCCTGCCATTCGACAAGGAGAAGAAGCAGTGCCCATGGCGCATCATCGACCACATGAAGGGTACAGACCTCGAAGGCTTGCACTACGAGCAGCTCCTGCCATGGGTAAAGCCATGCGAGAAGGTAGATGACTTTGCTCCAGCTTTCGTTACAGAATATGCTGCAGCTCATCCTGAGAAGGTGTTCGCTTCTGAGGATGGTCGCGATAAGTTCGTTGAGATGGATAGCGAGGCTTTCCGTGTCATCCTCGGCGACTACGTTACTACCGATGACGGTACTGGTATCGTGCACATCGCTCCTACATTCGGTGCCGATGATGCCAAGGTGGCTAAGGATGCCAACATCCCAGCCCTCTACCTTATTAATAAGAAGGGCGAGACCCGCCCAATGGTTGACCTGCAGGGTAAGTTCTATCTCATCGAAGACCTCGATGACAACTTCGTGAACGCTTGTGTCAACAAGGAGGCATACGCTCATCACGCAGGCGACTACGTGAAGAATGCCTACGACCCACAGTTTAATGTGGATGGTGTCTGGGACAAGAAGGCTTCTGACAAGGCTGAAGACCTGAACATCGTAATCTGCTACGAGTTGAAGCAGGAGGGCAAGGCTTTCAAGAGTGAGAAGCACGTGCACAACTATCCTCACTGCTGGCGTACCGATAAGCCTATCCTCTACTACCCATTGGATAGCTGGTTTATCAAGGATACCGCCCGTAAGGAGCGCATGGTAGAATTGAACAAGACCATCAACTGGCAGCCTGAGAGCACCGGTACAGGCCGTTTCGGCAACTGGCTTGAGAATCTGAACGACTGGAACCTTTCACGTTCCCGCTTCTGGGGTACTCCATTGCCAATCTGGCGTGATGAGAACCGTGGCGAGAAGTGCATCGGCAGCCTGGAGGAACTGTATGCTGAAATCGAGAAGTCTGTGGCTGCCGGCATCATGCAGAGCAACCCATTGAAGGAGAATGGTTTCGTGCCTGGCGACTACAGTCAGGAGAACTATGATAAGATTGACCTCCACCGTCCATACGTTGACAAGATCGTATTGGTAAACGAGGAGGGCAAGCCAATGTATCGTGAGAGCGACCTCATCGACGTTTGGTTCGATTCAGGTTCAATGCCTTACGCCCAGCTCCACTACCCATTCGAGGGTGAGATGGCACGTGGCACAGAGGCCGACCGCGATGCACTCATCCACAGCACCTACGAGGGATATGCTATTCCTCCTAAGTTCTATCCAGCCGACTTCATCAACGAGGGCGTGGATCAGACCCGTGGATGGTTCTTCACCCTGCACGCCATCGCTACCATGGTATTCGACAGTGTAGCCTTCAAGAACGTTATCTCTTCTGGTCTCGTTCTCGATGCCAAGGGTAACAAGATGAGTAAGCATGTGGGTAACGTAACCAACCCATTCGAGATGATCGATAAGTATGGTGCCGACCCTGTTCGTTTCTATATGATGACCAATAGCGAGCCTTGGGACAACCTCAAGTTCGACCCTAATGGTGTGGATGAGACCCGTCGCAAGTTCTTCGGTACCTTATATAATACCTACAGCTTCTTCGCCCTCTATGCTAATGTAGATGGTTTCGATGCAGAGGCTGCTCAGGTGCCATTCGAGAAGCGCCCAGAGATTGACCGCTGGATTCTCTCTTCACTCAATACCCTCATCAAGGGCGTTGACAGAGAGTTGGCTGGCTATGATCCAACCCGCGCAGGCCGTCTCATCGATGCATTCGTCAACGATGACCTCTCTAACTGGTACGTTCGTCTGAACCGTAAACGTTTCTGGGGTAAGGAGATGAGCGAGGATAAGTTGAGCGCTTACCAGACTCTCTATAGCTGCTTGATGACAGTGGCTAAGCTCTTGGCTCCATTCGCTCCATTCTATGCAGACGAGTTGTATCACGACTTGGGCGGCGAGTTGGAGAGCGTACACCTGGACAAGTTCCCTGTAGCCGATGAGGCTGCTATCGATGCCGACCTGGAGGAGCGTATGGCCATCGCCCAGAAGATTACTTCCATGGTATTGGCATTGCGCCGCAAGGTGAACATCAAGGTTCGTCAGCCACTCCAGCAGATCATGATTCCTGCCGTAGATGATGTACAGAAGGCACACATCGAGGCAGTAGCCGGACTGTTGAAGAACGAGGTGAACGTGAAGGAGGTTAACTTCATTGAGGGTCAGGGCATTCTCGTTAAGAAGGTGAAGTGTAACTTCAGAGTGATGGGTAAGAAGTTCGGCAAGCTGATGAAGGGTGTTGCTGCCCAGATGTCAGCGCTTGACCAGGATCAGATTGCAGCCTTCGAGAAGGCAGGCAACATCACATTGAATATTGACGGACAGGAAGCCGTGGTAGAGGTAGCCGACGTGGAGATTATCTCTGAGGATATTCCAGGATGGCTCGTATCTAACGAGGGCAATCTGACCGTAGCGCTTGAGGTAGAGTTGACTCCTGAATTGAAGAAGGAGGGTATGGCTCGTGAGCTGATCAACCGTATCCAGAACCTCCGCAAGGAGACTGGTCTGGAGATTACCGACCGTATCAAGGTGACAGTGGCTTCCAACGAAGAGACCAATGCCGCCATCGAGTCATTCGGTGACTACATCAAGGGTCAGGTACTGGCTGACAGCATCGAAATCGGTGACAACGCAGGTGTTGAGACCGAGTTTGATGACTTTAAGTTGAACATTCTCGTAGAGAAGAATTAAATAGTTAGGAGTTAGAAGTTAGGAGTCAGGAGTTATCCGAAGCTACTTGCTTCTAACTTCTTTCCTTAAAACTCTAGTCTAATAATAACTTTTATAACAAAACAACGTCTATGGCTAACGAAAAAGCACGTTATAGCGATGTAGAACTCGAGGAGTTCCGCGCTATCATTGAAGAGAAGTTAAAGGTGGCAAAGCAGACCTACCGTGACTGTATGGCTCAGCTCAACCACTCAGATAGTAATGATGTGGTAGATACATCACCAACCTACAAGGCTCTTGAGGAGGGCAGCGAGGCACAGAGCAAGGAGGAGATTATCCAGATGGCTCAGCGCCAGCAGAAGTTCATCAAGGGGCTGGAGGCTGCGCTGGTCCGCATTCAGAACAAGACCTACGGCATCGACCGCGAGACGGGTGAGTTGATTCCTAAGGAGCGTTTGCGTGCAGTACCTCATGCCACATTGAGTGTAGCTTCCAAGGAGGCTAGAAAGAAATAATAAATGGAGAAAAAAAGGAATTTACATATCGGCTGGCTCGTCACGGCAATGGTGGTTGTGCTGCTTATCATCGACCAATGGATTAAGCTGTACATCAAGACCCACTTTTGCCTTGGCGAGTCTGTTCGTGTTACAGATTGGTTTTTTATCGATTTCATTGAGAACAAAGGTATGGCGTGGGGCATGTCGTTCATCGGCAAGTTCTGGCTCAGCCTGCTGCGCTCTGTAGCCATCGTCGCTCTCATCGTCTATCTCTATCGCATCATCAGAAGAGGTACGCATCGTCTGCTCTACATCATCCTCGTAGCCCTGGTACTTACGGGTGCCATCGGCAATATGATCGATTCGATGTTCTATGGTCTGATGTTCACAGCATCCTCGCCTTATTACGTATCCTATATGGTACCGTTCGGCGATGGCTATGCACCTTTCTTCATGGGTAAGGTAGTGGATATGTTCCGCTTCCCGTTCTTCGACTATACCTGGCCGGAGTGGGTACCTTTCTGGGGTGGTCAGCAGGGAACATTCTTCGATCCTGTATTCAATTTTGCCGATGCCTGCGTCAGCGTGGGTATCATCTCCATGCTGCTCTTCTGCCGCAAGGAACTGGAGCAGCTCGGAGGAAGTAATAAGAAAAAGGAAGGGGAGAAGAAGGAGACTTCTGCTAACAAGGAAGATAAGAATTAGAAAGGAGGCATGAGAATGAAGAAGTTAATGATTTGTCTTGTGGCAGTGATGGCATTGCTTTTCTGCGTTTCATCCTGCAAGCCTTCCCTGCCTAGCGGCGTCTTGTCGAAGGGCAAGATGACGGATATTCTTTATGATTATCACCTGGCTCTGGCGATGGCACACATGGATGATAACGGCGACAAGGGGCAGAGCCTGGCTTATCGCGAGGCGGTGCTCAGGAAGCACGATGTCACCTCTGCCGAGTTTGATTCTTCCATGGTTTATTATATGCGTCATACCGAACTGCTGGAGGATGTGTATAAGGACCTGACCGACCGTTACAACAACGAGATTACAGCCATGGGCGGTAGTGCCAAGGAGGGAGGAGAGTTTGCTAATCTCTCTGCCACTGGCGATACGGCTAATGTATGGAATCTCGCTACATCGATGGTGTTCATGCCTGTGCAGCCGTTCAATAGTACCAGCTTCGATATCAAGGTGGATTCTACCTTCCATAAGGGCGACCGCCTGATGCTTGATTTCGATGCGCAGTTCATCTACCAGGATGGTATGCGCAATGGTGTTGCGATGCTCGCAGTGCAGTTTGGTAACGACTGTATTGCCCAGCGTACCATCATGATTCAGAGTACCCAGCATTATTCGGTGGAACTCTCTGATGATGATTCACTTGGCATCAAGAGCGTGAAGGGATACTTCATGCTGATGAATGATGATAACGGCACGGGTGTCTCTTCTCAGACCACCTTGAAGCTGATGTTCCTGGAGCATATCAAGCTGATTCGCATGCATCCGCAGAAGCCTGTGGCAGCGCCGGCAGGAAGCGCTTCCTCGGCATCATCCGATAGTCTTCGAAAGGATAGTGCATCTTCGGATGGCAAACCGCTGAAGCCGCTCAGGGAAATGAAGCCGATGATGGCAGAACCTCTTAAGACGAGATAGTGATGGAGGAGCTGAGAAGATGCGGTGCTCATACCGTGGTGCTTCCCGATGGCACCATCCTGCAGCAGGCAGTGGTGGAGATTGCCGAGGGTAGAGTAGTCAACTACTATGAGTTCCGTGAGGAGTTGCCCATGACCGAATGGCTGGGCGGAGAAATCAGGGTAGAGCGTGATGAGGAAGGCATCCTCTGCGCCCTATGGAACGGGAAAAGATTAAACAATAAACTATAAACAATAAACATTAATAATATGTTAAGCGTAGATCAATTAGAAGACAAGTTGATAGACTTGGCATTTGCTGAGGATATCGGTGATGGCGACCACACAACCTTGTGTTGCATTCCAGAGGACGCCATGGGTAAGAGCCATTTGCTCATCAAGGAAGATGGCGTTTTGGCTGGTGTAGAAATGGCTAAGAAGGTATTCGCACGCTTCGATCCTACCATGAAAGTGGAGGTATTGTTGCAGGACGGTACCCACGTGAAGAAGGGCGACATCGCCATGATCGTAGAGGGCAAGACCCGTTCTTTGCTTCAGACAGAGCGCCTCATGCTCAACATCATGCAGCGTATGAGTGGTATCGCTACCATGACCGCTAAGTATGTAAAGCGCCTTGAAGGTACCAAGACTCACATCCTCGACACCCGTAAGACTACTCCAGGTCTCCGTATGTTGGAGAAGCAGGCAGTGAAGATTGGTGGTGGTATGAACCATCGTATTGGTCTCTTCGATATGATTCTCCTTAAGGACAATCACATCGATTTCGCTGGCGGTATCGATAACGCCATCGACCGTTGCCATGCTTATCTCAAGGAGAAGGGTCTCGATCTGAAGATTGAAATCGAGGTTCGCAGCTTCGATGAGCTCGACCAGGTATTGAAGCACGGCGGTGTCAACCGTATCATGCTCGATAACTTCTCTGTGCCTGATACCAAGAAGGCTGTTGATATCATCGCCGGCAAGTATGAGACTGAGTCATCTGGCGGTATCACCTACGATACCATCCGCGACTATGCAGAGCAGGGTGTTGACTTTATCTCTGTAGGTGCCTTGACACACAGTGTGAAGGGCTTGGATATGAGCTTCAAGGCTTGTGATTAATATAAATAAAGGTATATTTTATGAATAAGATTTTTGCTTCAGCCTTGATGGCTGTGGCTATGTTGGGCAGTGTCTCTGAGGCTGAGGCCTGCAGCAACTTCATCGTGGGCAAGAAGGCATCAGTAGATGGTTCGGTGATGTGTTCTTACAGTGCCGACGACTACGGAATGTTCCAGTACCTCTGCCATTATCCTGCGGCTAAACATGCCAAGGGCGAGATGCGCAAGATTTTCGATTGGGACAGCAACAAGTATCATGGTGAGATTCCTGAGGCTGCCGAGACCTACAACGTAATCGGCAACATCAACGAGTGGCAGGTTACCATCGGCGAGACTACCTATGGCGGTCGTGAGGAGATGGTAGATTCTACCGGTATCATGGATTATGGCTCACTCATCTATGTAGCTCTCCAGCGCAGTAAGACGGCTCGCGAGGCTATCAAGGTGATGACCACCCTCGCCAATACCTACGGTTACAACTCTGGCGGTGAGACCTTCACCATCTGCGATCCTAAAGAGGCTTGGATCATGGAGATGATGGGTAAGGGTGCCGGTTCCAAGGGTGCTGTCTGGGTGGCTCTCCGCATTCCGGATGATGCCATCTGTGCACATGCCAACCAGAGCCGCATCGGCAAGTTCAATATGAAGGACAAGAAGAACGTGATGTATGCCAAGGATGTTGTATCTTTTGCCCGCAGCAAGGGTTGGTTCAAGGGCAAGGATGCTGATTTCTCCTGGAAGATGGCGTATGCCAAGCCTGATTTCTCAGGTCGCCGTTTCTGCGATGCCCGTGCCTGGGCTATGCTGAACCACTTCTATGATATGAGTCCTTATCTGGATTGGGCACTCGGCAAGAATCCTGATGCGCAGGATATGCCTCTCTGGGTGGTTCCTAACAAGAAGGTGAGCGTTCAGGATGTAGAGAATGTGATGCGCGACCATTACGAGGGTACTCCTCTTTCTGTAGCCGACGGTTCTGATATCGGCGGTGGTATCTGGGAGATGCCTTATCGTCCTACACCATTGATGTACAAGGTAGATGGCAAGCAGTATTTCAACGAGCGTCCTGTCAGCACCCAGCAGAGTGGTTTCGTATTCGTGAGCCAGATGCGTTCATGGTTGCCAAGAGAGATTGGCGGCGTGTTCTGGTTTGCCAACGACGATGCCAATATGGCTGCGTTCACACCGGTTTATTGCTCAATGACCGAGCGTCCTGAGTGCTACAATACTCCTGGAGCTGATGCCTTGCATTTCAGCAAGAAGAACGCATACTGGGTTTGCAACATGACCAGCAACATGGTTTATCCTCGTTACAGTCTGATGTTCCCAACCTTGAAGGAGGTTCGTGATAGCTTGGACAACAGCTATTTCGCTGCTCAGGCAGGTGTTGAGAAGAAGGCTCAGGAGCTTTATGCCCAGAACCCACAGGCTGCCGTGAAGTATCTCAACGACTACAGTGTTGAGAAGGCTCAGCAGATGTTGGCTCGCTGGAACCAGCTTTTCGAGTTCATGGTGGTGAAGTACAATGATATGATCATCAAGCCAACCGATAAGAATGGTACCTTCAAGAAGACTCCATACGGTTTGGGTGCTACTCCAGTTCGTCCTGGTTATCCAGAGAAGTTTGCCAAGCAGCTTGTCAAGCAGAGTGGCGATAAGTTCCTGGTTCCAGAGGAGAAGAAATAAAACAAGAATCTCCCTATAAGTTCAGGTGTCTATCACCTGGCTTATAGGGAGATTTTGTATATCGTTCCTTCAAACTTTACTTGGTGTCTAATGAGCTTTTCAATTTCTCAATATGCTCTATTGGCAACTGGGTGGCGGCTGATACCTGATCTGTAGATAAGCCCATAGCAAGAAGGCGTTGGGCTGTGGCAATATTAGCCTTGTTCTCACCCTCAGCTAATCCTTCAGCTAATCCCTCAGCTAATCCTTCAGCTCGTCCTTCAGCTCGTCCTTCAGCTCGTCCTTCTTCTCGTCCTTCTTCTCGACCATCGGCAAGACCTTTCTGCCAGCCATCATCATACCCCGTCTTGATAACGCTGCGCTGATAGCGCAGATTCTCCATGTGACGGACATAATCATTCTTTTCCGCTACGGTCAACT
>PPYF01158651.1_pt1 | contig 19206 bp, 19 predicted proteins | sample 1559871 | NCBI WGS metagenome assembly PPYF01 (sample SAMN08240021, study PRJNA423297) | Human gut metagenome, whole genome shotgun sequencing project. | reverse complement strand
GATGTAACGTCTGCAAAGAGACAAGCTGTATCCTCATCTGTCGCCTTATGATGGTACATCATTTCGTAATATACAAGAGCGTACTTAAAATATACCTCTTTAGGCATATCTATCACTTCAACACGCATGCCAGTTTGTATAAAAATCTGATCCAATATAGCCCTTCTATTAGTGGCCTCCCGAATTACGGTAGTGCCATATAAACGGCATCTAGACACACCATAATCAGCCATTAATTGTTTATAGCCCTTAAGAATGTCACAAATCTCTTCAATCGTTTTAAAGCTAAGACGTGAAGTTTGAAATAATTCTTCTCCAAAGGTCACTTCTCGAGCTGCATAATCGATGACACGCACATCATCAATACTTTTGTATTCTAATATTGTAATGCTCATGCTACTAGACCCAACATGTAAAATAGCATATCTGAGCACTTTTGATAATGTCATACCTACCTCCTACTGAGGGGACCACTCAATTTCTAACTGACGTTTAAATTCCTTTTTAAAAGGCTTCACTAATTTTTCAACAGCCCCTTTTGTTATATCAATATCTCGATGCTTTGGATACTGTATAATCAAACGCACCTCATCTGGACTAATTCGACTATCTAAATTCATAACCAGCTGTTCATGGCTTTCATCAAGAGCCTCAGCAATAGCTAGAATAATTGACAACTTTTGCCCTATCGAACGCTGCTCATCATCTAGTAGTTTACCGTACAAGAAGTTTTTATATTCCTTAGGTGTTAAACCATGCGAATTCATAACGAGAAACGCACTAAAAGCCTGTTCAATATGTGTCATTCCGTATAGATTACTGTTAACCAGCATATAGCAACCATGTCGAGCATGACTATAATAATTCACACGTTTGCCAATATCATGCAATAATGATGCTACTTGCAAACAACGGCGCAGCGCATTATCGCCCTTATGCAAGGACCACCATTGTTCAAATAATGTATCAGCTAATCTGCAAATATATTTAGCATGAACGAGCTCATGACGTGTCATCTCCAATAAAACATTTTCTGCAGAGTGAATCAATATATCTGGAATAATAGGATTACCACCTAAATAGTTATGCCCATAATAATCATAAAATAAACCTTCTCGAAGGCCAGAACCACCTACGACTAAGGTTTTACAATTCACATAATTAAATAATTCATAGACGATACTCATTCCCGCAATTATGATATCAGCTCGCTCGGATGAAAGACCATTTATTTTTTTACGTTGCGCTAACGGTTTAGATCTAACCTCATCCAATAATTCTGTAAAACGATGGTATGGAATCTCATAGTTATGTAATTTAGTAATAGGATATGATAATTTACGTTGATCCATTTTGGCTATATTTCGTGCAGTACCACCAATACCTAACAGAGGCATTTTAGTGTTCTTAAGCCAAGGTTGTTCCTCTATGGCATTTCTAATGGCCTTAATCATTTTATTGTATTCTTTGTCTGTAAACTCATCGCCCTTCTGATAGGTTCCGGTTAATGTTAAAGCACCAATAGGTAAGCTAACAGACTGTTCAATTTGACGATTTCTTACTAATGTAACTTCAGTACTGGCTCCGCCTAAGTCAAAAATAACAAAATCCTTGAGACCAATCGTATTAATAACACCCAAAAAGCCTAAACGAGCCTCTTCTTCTCCTGAAATACATTCTAAATCAAGCCCGGTCTCACGTTTCACGGTTTCAATAAATTCATCACCATTTTTAGCTAATCGAACAGCTGCTGTAGCAACAGCTTTAATAGAATTTACTTCAAGCGCTTTTGCCATATGTACATAAGACCGTAGCGATACTAAGGCACGATTCATAGCAGGTTCTGTCAGTTTATGATTGCCCCACATATTTTCGCTTAAGCGAATGGAATTTTTTTCCTGATAAATTAAGCGATAACTACCTGTATCTGATATTTCATAAATAACGAATCGAACGGAATTCGATCCTAAGTCAATAAATGCAATGCGTTCCATCTTATCATCCTTTATAAGCCCAAATCGATATAGACTATATATGTTAGTATACCATAGAAAAACGCGATCCTTTCTACGAAAGAATCGCGTCCTACCAAGGATATATGTATAAACCATAATTAGTCCACATATATCCTATAACTAGCAGTATTTATTTTATTCCAAATACACGTTTGCCATTTTCATAAGCAATCGAAGCAAACTCATCTACATCCATACCGCGTAAGGATGCAATTTCCTGAGCCACAAATTGTGTTTTACTCGGATCATTACGACGGCCTCTAAATGGAGGTGGTGTTAAATACGGAGAATCCGTTTCAATAAGAATACGGTCAAGTGGCACTTGTTTAGCAACCTCTTTTAACTTCGTAGACTTTGGAAATACAACAGGTCCAGCAAAGGATATATAGAATCCCAATTTAATAGCCTCTTTAGCCATCTCCCAACTACCGGAATAACAATGGAAAATCCCCCAATTGTCCTTGCCTTCGTTGCGCAATATATCCATGATATCACCATGGGCATCACGGTCATGGATGATAATAGGCAAATCTACCTCTCGAGCCAACTCGAGTTGACGTATAAACACCTTCTTTTGCGTTGGTCTATCAGAAAAATCATAATAATAATCTAGGCCGATTTCACCGATAGCACGGACCTTATCATTGTGTAATGCTAACTCTTTAAAATATTCATAGTCATCATCAGTAAAATCTTTTGCTTCGTGAGGGTGTGTGCCTACGGCTGCATATAAACGGTCATCGGTTTCAGCCAATGCAACACCTGATTCAACAGTTTGTCTATCAACACCAGGAATCATAATGTATTCAACGCCTGCATCGAAACAAGCTTGTAACATATCAGCTCTATCGTTATCAAAACGATTATCGTTAATATGTGCATGTGTATCAAAGAGTTTCATTATTTTACAATGCTCCCTGCTGGTAATGATTCAATATTGGTAACTTCTAAATGTTCTTCCCAATCAGAAGCGGATAAAATCATACCATAAGATTCTATGCCCATCATCTTTTTAGGGCTCAAGTTTGCTAAGTAAATTACCTTTTTACCAACCATAGATTCTGGCTCGTAATATTGAGATATACCACTTAATACAGTGCGTTCTTCAAGACCAATATCCAATACAAATTTCAATAATTTTTTAGACTTAGGTACCTTTTCACAACTTACAACCTTAGCGACACGAAGATCCAATTTTTCAAAATCATCATAGCTAATATTTTCTTTTAAAGGTGGAATATTAGACGTATCAACAGATTCTGTAGTTTTTTCTTCTACAGCAGCGATGTCTACCATTTCTGGAACTTCAAAACGTGGATAAATTGGCTCACCTTTTACGACCTTTGTACCAGTTGGAATCCCCCCCCATGTACGTACATCATCTAATTGGACATGCTCAAAACCACCTAGGCCCAACTGTTCCCAAATTTTTGGAGCCCCTACTGGAATAACAGGGCTTACGAGAACGGCAATGATGCGTAAGCTTTCAGCAAGATGATACATAACGGATTGCAAACGACGTATATCTGTTTCATCAAAGCTCTTAGCCAAGACCCAAGGCATAGTTTCATCGATATATTTATTCATACGGCTGATAAAAGCCCATACTGTTTTAAGGGCCTTATTTAATTCCATAGCTTCCATTTGAGCTTCAAAATCTGCTACCGTTTGTTCTGCCAAGGAAGAAATTTCTTTATCTAAATCATCTACATCATCAGTTTTTGTGATGATGCCACCATGATATTTTTCAATCATCGCAATAGTACGATTTAAAAGATTACCTAAATCATTAGATAAATCCGCATTAATTTTGGTTACAAAGTTAGGCAATGTGAAGTTTCCATCATGACCTAATGTAATTTCACTCAACAAATAATAACGCAAAGAATCGGCACCATATGTATCAATCAATGGATTAGGATCGATAACATTACCTAGAGATTTACTCATCTTGGTACCATCTACAATCATCCAGCCATGGCCAAATACCTTTTTAGGCAATGGCAACTCAAGGCTCATGAGCATCATAGGCCAAATGATAGTGTGGAAACGAACAATTTCCTTGCCCACCAAATGAAGATCTGCTGGCCAGAATTTCTTATATAGTTCACCATCCCCATCGAAAGGAGATAATGCGCTAATATAGTTTACTAATGCATCGAACCAAACATACACAACGTGTTTCGGGTCGAATGGAACCTTAATCCCCCAGTCAAAAGATGTACGAGAAACAGCCAAATCCTCAAGACCTTGTTTTACGAATTGAATCATTTCATTGCGACGAGATTCAGGTTGAATAAAATCAGGATTTTCTTCGATAAATTTAAGCCATTGGTCTGTATATTTACCAAGTTTAAAGAAATAGCTTTCCTCTTTAACGCGCTCTACAGGACGTCCACAATCTGGACAGGTATGATTTTCACCAAGTTTTTGTTCAGTCCAGAAGGATTCGCAAGGTGTACAATACCAACCTTCGTATTCTGCTTTGTAAATATCGCCTTTTTCGTAAGCTTTCGTAAATAATTCTTGGACTACCTTTTCATGACGTGCATCGGTAGTGCGAATGAAGTCATCATTGGAAATATGCATTTTTTCCCATAATGATTTAAATCCATTAACAATATTAGTCGTATATTCTAATGGTGTAATACCTTGTGCCTCAGCAGCACGTTGAATTTTTTGACCATGTTCATCAGAACCAGTTAAAAATCGTACATCATAACCAGCTAAACGTTTAAAACGAGCAATTGTATCAGCTACAGATGTACAATATGTATGACCTATGTGCAATTTAGCACTAGGATAATAAATTGGAGTTGTAATATAAAATGTCTTCTTTGTATCGCCCATCATAATCTCCTTCTATTCATCACTTGTGAAAGTGTTATCGCTCTACAATATTATAAACCTCACGGCGAGAAACGCCAAAGCGTTTTGCTACTTCGCGAATAGCTTCCTTCTTTGGTACTCCTGTTTCTACTAATTCGGCTACGGCTGCTTCATAGGATATAGGTTGTTCTTCCATATCATCAGTCGGTTCACCCGTCTCACAACCACCTATCACTAAGACAAATTCGCCCTTATAGATAATTTGATTTAGGTTCTCACAAATAGAAGCTAAATCACTGCGTAAAAAGGTTTCAAACTTTTTAGTTACCTCGCGAGCAATCGTAATCGGTCGATTGCCAAAGGCCTCATACATATCACAGAGAACCTCTTGTAAACGATGAGGTGCCTCATAAAATATTAGCGTTCCTCGTTGTTTCGCCATAAGCTGAAGAGCATCATTGCGATGTTTCCCACGCTTTGGTAAAAAACCGAAGAATGTAAATTGTTTAGTATCTAAATCAGATGCAATAAGCGCCGTTAATGCTGCATTAGCCCCCGGTAAGGGTACAACGGATATAGCTTGTGCAATGGCCTTCGATGCAAGATCTGCACCAGGGTCAGATATAGCAGGCATGCCCGCATCACTAACACAAGCAATATTCTTACCCTCTAATAACATCTCTATAATAACAGTTCCTTTTTCTTCCTTATTATGTTCATGATAAGAAATCAAAGGCTTACTAATTTCAAAATGCTTTAACAATATACCGGTGTGCCGTGTATCTTCGGCTGCAATAGCATCAACCTCTCCCAGTATCCGTACAGCACGATACGTCATATCCTCTAGATTGCCAATGGGCGTAGGCACTAAATACAAGGTGCCCTTGTTATTTTCGTTCATACCAACGAGACACCTCCTCCGTGTACACATTAGGTTGGCTATATACGATTAATGGCGGCTCAACGATTAACCCTTGTTCACCGCCCTTTATAGCCTCAATCAAAACGATTTTAGCCGGTTTATGAATCATACCATGAACCATGCGTATTCGTTTAACAGTAAATCCAACCGCTGTTAATGCATGTATGAGCTCTGATAAACGAGGTGCACTATATACCATCCATAAACGCCCCTTATTTTTGATTAATCGAGAAGCCGCTGTACATACATCATCAATAGAAGTACAACCATCATGTAATGCCAAGCTAAGATGATGATTATTAGGCACTTCACCTCGTCGATGGTCAAAATAAGGAGGATTCACTAGAACACCATCAAAAGGTTTGGAACCAAATTGCTGATAATTCATAGTGCGATAATCACCTTGAACTATGGATACAACATTGGATTTATGATTATATAGAACACTGCGTTCAGCCATGTTAGCCATTACATCATTAATCTCAACACCTGTAATATGACCAGCACCTAGAGATGTACCTATTAACGGTAATACCCCTGTACCTGTGCCTAAGTCTATATATCGATGACGCTGATTAAATCGGCAAAAATGAACCAATGCAATAGCATCAAAGGAAAAGCGAAATTGATCTTGCCGCTGATATATCTTTAAATCATCGATAATCAAATCATCGAGTTGCTCTTGATTATTCATCTGGCAATGCCACATCAGACCATTTTAAATCGATGGTTCGACCTGCCTCCAACTGAACCTTAACGGTATGTTTATGATGATTTACCTTAAGAACCTTGCCGATACCTTCATCAGTTACGACCTCTTTACCGATACCTGGTGGCTCTACGTCGCGAGGCGAAGGAGTTCTATCCTTCTTCACATAAAGGTCTCCACCCTTTTTATATAAATCGTCTTCATAGTTTAAACAGCACATAAGTCGACCACATACACCAGAAATCTTGGTCGGATTCAAGCTTAAATTTTGATCCTTAGCCATGCGAATCGATACCGGTGAGAAATCACCTAAAAAGTTAGAACAACATAAAGGTCTGCCACAGGCACCTATGCCATTTAACACTTTAGCTTCATCACGGACACCTACTTGACGTAACTCAATACGCGTTCTAAAAACAGTGGCTAAATCTTTTACAAGTTCACGGAAATCTATGCGCCCATCGGCAGTAAAGAAGAATACAATTTTATTCATATCAAATGTGTATTCTACATTAATTAGCTTCATCGGCAATTTGCGCTTCGCAATCTTTTCTAAGCATATCGCAAAGGCTTTTTCTTCTCGTTCCTCATTTTTTTCTAATTGTTGTAAATCCTTAGGTGTAGCCTTTCTCATTACTTCTTTAACAGGCATCACCAAAGAATCCTTTGCCACCTCTTTTGGTCCAATTACAACCGTACCATATTCAACGCCACGCGCTGTCTCTACAATGACGCCATCATCGATTGTTAGAGTTTCTTCGCCAGGTAAGAAATAGTAAATCTTACCAGCCTTTTTAAATCGTACGCCAACGATGGTTACCATCTAAACCTCCTCACGAGCATCGTGAAGGGCGATACTAAGACCGTCCATCACGAGAGCGATTTTTATGTGTAACCGCAGTGCCTGTTCCGCGCGCAATGTTTCATGAGCTACAGTTGCTAAAGCGGCCATTGGCCAATGCGGTAATAATTCTAATAATACTGTTCTATGCATGGGTACTTGCAGTTGCTCTATGGTTGCACCACATTTAAGGGCCATCATATCGCGACTTAACAATCGTAACCAATGCATTAAATCCAATGCATCATCACGGGTCAATGACTCACACCATATGGCAATCTTTGAAAACCATCGTGAATCAGAGCCTAATGTTCGCATCCATTGTATGGCTAATTCCAACATGGCTATCGTTCCCTGTTGTACTAATGCTTCCACAACAGCAGGGTTACCATGGCCCATCGAAATAGCTTCATCTATGTTTCCTGTAATACCACGTTGCTGCAATGCGTAGCGAATACTTTCATCCGAAATAGGGAATACCATTGTTCTACTTTTAAGGTTGATTTCATAGGACGAATCCAAAATGCATCTCCCTTATCCATATAAATAGGTAAACCTTCCGCTTCTATTTTCTTTTCACTTTCACCATTGGCAAGGCGTGCATTTTTTACCGCTTCTAGATATTCAGCCCCATTATGGCCTGGAAATACCTGCCGTCCTAAAATCAACGATGCTAACCCTATAGCCATATCAAGTTTACCAAGTCCAGCCTCTCCATAGAACAACAAGCTATGTGGTAATGTTTGCCGTTTTACCAATTCAGTTAGGTGGTTTTTAATCGTATCTTGACCGATTACATTATCAAAATATGTCATAATCCCTCCTATCCTGTCCAATATTACTATTATATAGGAAAATGGCGACTTTTTAAAGAGTCGCCATGTCCTAAGATATGTGATTTTATCTATCTCAATATCCTTTTTACCACATCGTATATGTCATTATGTATAGATTCTATACTGCGCATTGTAAAAGTTCCAGATTTATCTTGTTGGGCACAGGAAATACGATGCCATTGATAACGTTCAACTAATTCATCATAGGCATTGTGAACAGCTTGCAAATACACTCTATTTCCTTCGTGTATATCCCCTGTCTCTCCCCCTGTTTTACCAGTTCGCTCAGACATCAAAGATTCCGTCACGACTAATGGAACATCAAGCAAACATACCGCATCAGGACGAGGTAAACCAAACTTAACAAATTCAAAGTCTTCCAACCATTCTAAAAATTGAACACGTTTATCCGCATCCGTATATTTCACCATTTGATGAACCATATTTGACGTCGTATACCGGTCAGCAATAATGATGCCACCATCATTATAAAATGACTGCCAATCCATTCTAAAGGATGCAAAACGATCGATAGCATACATAGAACTTGCTACATAGGGATTAACCGAGTCTACATCTGTGCCAAATTGGCCCGATAAATACATCTTAATCGGCATCGATGCATCACTATCATAATTTGGAAAGCTAACACTGCGCACACGATGACCTTCTGCTTGTAATCGTTCTACCAAGCACTTTGTTTGTGTAGCTTTGCCACTGCCATCGCCACCTTCTAGTATGATTAAAGTCCCCATCTCTACTCCTCTACAACTTGTATCGTTTCTAAATTCATATCGGCTGCACCATTTGGCATATACCCCAATACACGCCGTTGTTGTATATATTGTAACACAGATTCTGTAATCTCTTCACCTACGGCTATACAAGGAATTCCCGGTGGATAATAAGCAATGGTTTCACCGCAAATATGATGTAACGCCGCCTCAAACATACAGGATTTACGATCCTTATAAAGGGCTTCCCTCGGTGTCATACGTACAACAGGAGTAGGCAGAATGGTAGCTGACTGAATAGTCTCAGTACGTTCCTCTATTTGTTCACCAGCACGATTTGTTAAGGATGACTTACTACAAATCTCATCGCTTATAGCCTGTACAGCCTTTACAAGAGTCATGATAGATTCTTCTGTATCACCTATCGTGATGAGTACTAACACATGATGCGCCTGCACAAGTTCAACTTCGATATGGTGAGCACGTAATCGTTTTTCGAAATCCACACCGGTAAGCCCCAATTCCTTGGCATCAATCAACACCTTTGTTACATCATAGTTAGGTGCCAAGAGGTTTGCGTTAAAGAACCTACCGATTTATGCGTGCTTTGTGCCACTAAGTCTGCACCTGACGCAATGGCTTCAACAGGTAAATTTTCTGAAAATGGTAAATGAGGTCCGTGCGCTTCATCAACAAGAACAATCATCCCTCGTTTGTGTGCTTCTTGTACGATGTTTACAATATCTACACCTACACCATAATAGTTTGGATACACTAAGAGAATCGCCTTAGCCTCTGGATGAGCATCCATGGTTTTAATAGCATCCTCCACTGATACACCTAGAGGGATACCCCACCGATCATCAAATTGGCAATCCATATAAACAGGCTTTGCACCAGATAACACTAATCCACTAATAACGGAACGATGTGCTTCTCGAGGAATGATAATCGTTTCATCAGGGCCTACTGTCCCCATAATCATCGCTTCAATTAAAGCGGTTGTGCCATTAATAGAGAACCAGCAATCATCAGCTCCATATAATTCAGCAGTTAAGTCTTGCGCCTCTTTTAACTCTCCTTCAGGTTCATGTAGATCATCTAGAGCATACATAACCCCTAAATCATATGGCAGTGCTGCTCCCATCCATTCCTTTAGTAACTGAGGCGCTTCAACACCAATCTTATGACCAGGTGTATGAAAAGGCACAAAATGTTGTTCCTTATATGATTCTAAAGCCTCTACAAAAGGCATTTTTTCTTGATTGCTCATATATACCTCGTAAAAAGGGCATGAATCTCAATGAGACTCATGCCCTTATGCATGTTATTTATCGCTGTGGACGACGCTTAGGATTAAACTGATTCATCCCTTTGTCTATGCCCACCTCTAAGGTGCCTAATACAGCTTTTACTGTGTCTTTGATACCTTTTTGTACTTTCTCTTGATTTTCTTCACTAAATGGTGCTAACACGTGATTAATGACGGTCCATTGTGGTAATGGACGACCAATACCTACGCGAAAACGCGGAAAATTTTCTGTTCCTATATGGGAGATTAAAGATTTAATCCCATTATGCCCACCAGAACTACCATTTGGTCGAATACGTAATTTGCCTACCGGTAAATCCATATCATCATAAATGCAATACACATCAGATGGATCAATCTTATAGTACCGCATCAATGGACCTACAGACTCACCACTTGCATTCATAAATGTTTGAGGCTTTACAAGCAATACCTTCTCACCAGCTACATTAATACTGCACACCTCTGCCTTTTGTTCTTCCCTCCAAGGAGTGTGAGAAACGCTATCTGCAATGGCATCGATGACCATAAATCCAATATTATGTTTTGTCGCTTCATATTGCTTGCCTGGGTTACCAAGGCCTACTACTAACTTCAAGAATCACCTATTATTTATCAAATAAATTACTTACTGAAACTTCATGAAAGATACGCATAATTGCTTCGCCCAATAATGGCGCTACAGATAGTTGCGTTACATTGTCTAATTTGCAATTTTCTGGTAATGGCATTGTGTTTGTTACGATAAGCTCTTTAATGTTGGAGTTTGCAATGCGTTCACTTGCTGGATCTGTTAATACAGCATGGGTAACAGCAGCCATAACAGATTTAGCACCAAATTCTTTTAATGCTTTAGCACCTTCTACAAGAGAACCTGCTGTATCTACAATATCATCAACGATGATACAGTTTTTGCCTTTTACATCACCAATGAGGTTCATAACTTTAGCTACGCCTGGTTCAGGACGTTTTTTCTCGATGATTGCAATTGGTGCACCAATGCGGTCAGCCAAATCACGAGCTCTTGTAACACCGCCAAGATCTGGTGATACTACAATAACATCTTCAAGATTTTTTTCATTAATGTATTTAGCTAAAATGGATGCACCATATAAATGATCTACTGGCACATCGAAGAAGCCTTGAATTTGACCTGCATGCAAGTCAATTGTTACAAGACGTGTAATACCAGAAGTTTGCATCAAGTTTGCTACTAATTTTGCAGTAATTGGTTCACGACCACGAGTTTTGCGGTCTTGGCGAGCATAACCGTAGTAAGGAACTACAGCTGTAATATGACGAGCAGAAGCACGTTTTAACGCATCAGCCATAACCATTAATTCCATTAAATTATCGTTTACAGGATAGCTAGTTGGTTGAATGATAAATACATCTTTGCCACGTACGCTTTCATCAATCATAATTTGTACTTCGCCATTATTAAAGCGACCTACAAACGCTTCACCTAAAGGCAAACCTAAATAATCACAAATTTCCTTTGCCAACTCTGGATTTGCGTTACCTGTGAAAATCTTAAGTTTTTTGCCGTCTTCAAATGCCATTTTGATACCCTTTCATTTCTCCGTAATCTTAGTTAGTTACTCAATGTATATGTAACGAAATATTACAGATATACAACCTTATTGCCTTATTATTGTATACTATTTTTCCTATCTTGTGTGAAAAATTTTGATAAATTCCTATTTCTTTTTGAAAGTATCGTCTGTAACCCAATTTTCTTTCACAATTTGCTTGCTACGACCTACTGCTAATGCCTTATCTGGAACATTTTTAGTAATCGTAGAACCTGCTCCTACATAGCTATAATTACCAATTGTAACAGGTGCTACCAAATTGCTGTTACAGCCTACAAATGCACCGTTGCCGATAGTTGTACGATGCTTGATTTTTCCGTCATAATTTACCGTAATCGTACCGCAACCAATATTGACACCAGAACCTACATCGCTATCGCCAATATAGGATAGATGAGGGAATTTGGTGCCTTCCCCAACATTGGAATTTTTAACCTCAACGAAATTACCAATATGAACCTTGTTGCCAATAACCGTATTAGGACGCAAATGAACATATGGACCAATATCTACGCCATCTTTTACTTCGCAGTCATGACCATAGGTAAAATGAATTACTGTATTATTGCCAACAGTTACATTCGTCAAGCGTGTATGAGGTCCAATTTCACAATTTTCACCAATCACCGTATTGCCTTCTAAAACGGTACCAGGATGTAGAATTGTATCAGCCCCCACAGTAACCTCTGGTGCTACATAGGTATTGTCAGGATCAATAATCGTTACACCAGCGGTCATTAATTCTACATTTTTACGATGTTTTAAAATAGATTCTGCTTCAGCCAATTGCAAGCGAGAGTTTACCCCTAACGATTCTTCAAAATTTTCAGTCATATAAGCGCTTACTTTATCGCCGCCATTTACGAGAATACCAACCACATCTGTAATATACAGTTCACCTTGTGCATTATCGTCGGATAATAGGCCGAGACAAGGCCATAGTTTTTTACTATCAAAAGCATACATACCAGTATTAACTTCTTGTACAGCTAACTCTTCTGGTTTGCCATCCTTTTGTTCTACAATGCGTACCACATGACCGTCTTCGTTACGAATGATACGACCATAACCTGTTGGATCTGGCATATGGGCCGTTAAAATTGTAGCCGCTGCTCCAGATGCAGTATGTTCTTTTAAAAGAGCTTCTAAACTTTCCTTAGTTACGAGTGGCGTATCCCCACACAACAATAAAATAGTGCCATCAAAAGATCCTAATACAGGTTCTGCCATTTTTACTGCATGACCTGTACCATTTTGCTCTTCTTGACGTACAAATTCAGCACGACCTTCTAGATAGTCTTGTACTGCATTACCACCAAAGCCAACGATAACAACATCCTTATCGGTTCCAAGAGATTGAACAGTTTCTAGAACGCGTTCAACCATGGCTTTACCGCCAACTTTATGAAGTACCTTTGGCAATTTGGACTTCATTCGTGTACCCTTACCAGCTGCTAAAATAAGACTTGCAATATTCATAGTAAACTCCTATCTATCAATCGTATCAAATACAGGTTCGATGTGAATTTCATTTGTACTTTCATCAATGCCATGGAACGTAAATAGTGATTCATAATCATTGATTAACTTAGGATTTGGTTCAGCAGTAGCCACTAGAACACCTGTTCCCACCACTTTACCATTCATCTCATGTACAAGCTCGGTCAGGCCTTTAGCCGTACCGCCAGCCTTCATGAAATCATCAATAATTAGCACCTTCGCATTTTGTGGAATAGCGCGTTTAGTTAATGTCATCGTTTGAATTCGACCAGATGAACCCGTTACATAGTTAATACTAATGGCAGATCCTTCTGTAACCTTACTATCACGACGCGCGATGACAAGTGGCTTGTTGAAAGCCCTAGCCACCATAACCGCCAAAGGAATCCCTTTTGTTTCTACCGTCAAAATATAATCTGGATTGCGATCTACAAAGCGAGTCATAATAATTTCGCCTAACCGAGTCATCACATGCCAATCATACAAAATATCCGACATATAAATAAATCCACCGGGAATAATACGATCTGGTTCACGCAAACGTTGCTGCACATCGCGTAGGATTTCATTGGCCTGCTCGCCTTTTCGATGAGGTATGAATCGAACACCGCCAGCTACCCCCGCTACCGTTTCTAGAGTGCCCAACTGAAAATGTTCCATCGATTGACGGACACAGGTTAAATCTTCACTTACTGTAGATTTCGCCATTCCGAAAAAATCACAAAAATAATTAAGAGATATAAGTTTTTGTGGAGAATCGACTAATAATTTAGTCATTGCCACCATTCTTTCAACACGTCGAACTTTATTCATAAGCCTTCCTTTGCTGAATACTCGATTTATATTGATATCTATATTATACCATGAATTTCCGAATATTCGCATTGAGAAAAAATATATAATTCGGAAAAAGCTCTAGTCATAGACTAGAGCTTTCAACAGTTTATATATAGTTATAAAATATATACTTTTACAGTTTGACGACCAAATCGCAAAGCTTCTGCGCGAGAATTAAAGGCTAGGTCAATACGACTACCTTTAATAGCTCCGCCAACATCATCAGCCACGGCATAGCCATAACCTTCAATAAACATCTTTGTACCTAATGGTATAATCCGTGGATCTACCGAAGCAATACCTTTTTTTAAGCGACTGCCAGTTGCCGTATAATTACTATTCCCTGGGTCCTGAGCACTATATGCACTAGCATGCATCGTCATAACGCGTACATACTTATTGGGAACCCCATTATGACTACGCGAGATGGCGGAATCGCCAAAACGAGTTTCTTCCTTTTCTAAAGCACTCATCGTAGCCGCACCTACACGCCCATCTACAGCGAGGCCTTTAGCCTTTTGAAACTTACGTACTGCTAATTCAGTGTTACGCCCAAAAATACCATCTGCTGAATCATTAAGATATCCTTGATGCACTAACATGGTTTGAATTTTCTGTACATGATGACCTCGTTGTCCCTTATCAACTGACGTCGCCTGTGCGAAGGCCATCATATTAGTCATACATAGCACAGTACATAGTATTAAAATTCTCTTAATCACGTACATTCCCCTTTATTGCTTAACTTAGCAATTATGATATACCCCAATATGACATTCTTTTCGTTTAGCCCCTACAATTCGTAAGTAGCCATAACCAATGATAGCAGAAATGATGGAACCAATCAATACGCCACCTTTAGCCATCTCTTGAGCATGACCTGGATCAAAAGCTAGAACGGAAACAAATATACTCATAGTAAAACCAATACCACATACAATGGATGTACCATAAATAAATTTCCAGTTAGCTTCTGCTGGCATAGGTACAATACCTAACTTAATCATGCCAAACATAGCACCAAAGATACCGATTTGTTTCCCTAAAACAAGACCTAATGCAACGCCTAAAACAACTGGATGACTTAAATCAGCCATACCAAATCCATCAAGGTTAACACCGGCATTAAAGAATGCGAAAATTGGAACAATAACAAAACTTACCCAGTTAGATAAATAATGTTCCCAATGTTGCATTGGTCTCACATATTTACGACCAATCTTGCCCCGTTCAGGAATTGTCATCGCCAAGATTACGCCTGCCATTGTAGCATGCAAGCCAGAACGAAGAATACAGTACCATAAAATGATCCCAAGAATGATATAAGACAAAGATCTAACGTAACCAGACCGATTACAATAAATCAATAACCCCGTTACAACTACAGCAGCAAATAAATAGAAAAGATTAAGATTTGCTGCGTAGAATATAGCAATAACAATGATGGCAATTAAGTCATCAATAACAGCTAAGGCTGTCAAAAATACTTTCATAGAGTTAGGAACTCTTGAGCCTAATGCAGTTATTACACCTATAGCAAAAGCAATATCTGTCGCAGTAGGAATAGCCCATCCATGAACGTAAACTTCACTAAATCCAGCAATAAGATAGTAAATAATAGCAGGTACTAATACACCAAATAATGCAGCAATACCTGGCATGATACGCTTAGCATTCGTATTTAGTTCACCACTTACCAATTCACGTTTTACTTCTAATCCAACAAAGAGGAAAAAAATCGCCATTAATGCATCATTAACCCACTCCATCGTTGTTAATGGACCTAGTTTTAAATTAACCAGAGACATATATTGTGTTGCCAATGGAGAATTCGCTACGATTAAGGCAATAAGTGTAGCTCCTAGTAAAACGGCAGTAGCCGAACCAGGAGAACGTAAAAGTACAAATATCCGTTCCATATGATTCCTTCCTAATATGATAAGTTTATTATTTGTTCTTAATAGATCTTATTTTATAAGCCACAATTAAAACTATAGCACCTAATAAACCAGAAATAATAGAGCCTATAAAGATACCAATTAACAGGGTGGAACAAATGATCTACAGAAACATCTGAGAAGGATACACCAGCATTTAAGAAGCTAAATAGAGGAATAATCAAAAAATTAACCCAATTTTTCAATTTATCCGCCCATGCGTGCATAGGATAAACAGTTTCTCCATCCAACTTACCCATTGCAGGAATAGTCATAGCTAACACAACACCAGCGATAGTAGCATGAACACCAGATTTTAAAACAAAATACCAAAGAACGGCACCGAGTACACCATATAAAACTGGTCTCACATAGCCTTGTTTATTGGTATACCACAACGCTCCCGTCACAATAGCAGCAACGATTAAATGAGGAAAATCTACACCACCACCATAAAATATGGCAATCACTATGATAGCAATTAAATCATCGATAACAGCCAATGCCGACAGGAATGCCTTCATCGCTTGTGATACGCGTTTACCAAGCATCATAATGACACCAATTGCAAAGGCAATATCGGTAGCAGTAGGTATTCCCCAACCATGCGTATATTCTGGTACAGATCCAGCAATTAAGAAGTAAACTAACGCAGGCGTTACCACCCCGGCAAATGCAGCTAAAACTGGTAACAATCTCTTTGAGTTGGTGTTTAGCTCACCGGAAATCATTTCAGTCTTAATTTCAATCCCTACATATAGGAAAAATAAAGCCATAAGACCATCATTTACCCACTCCAATACATCCATTGGACCTAAATAAATATGCATCAGAGAAAAATACTGTTCAGCTATTGGAGAATTGGCAGTTATAACACCAAGAATCGCAGCAAGTAATAGCATAATACCGCCAGATGATTCAGACTGAATAAATGCTTTAATATATTTCATAGTAACTTCCACTTTCTCAATCATAATATAAATACAGGTTTTAACACATAAAAAACCTAGTTGATTTATATTATTATATCATTTTAGTTCGAAATCAATCAATAAACTAATGATGAAGCACGCTGATTAGATACAGGAAGAATATAATAACTTAATGATTAAATCCTCTAATTAAAGAAATAAAAAATACAACTAGAGGAATAGTTAAACAAATACCTGCTATAGTATTTGTAACTGGATTGGACCAAAGTGGCATAATAAATCCAAGTAATACTAAGGTACCACAACAGATTGGTGTACGCCAAACATGTTTTATCTCAGCCGATACTTTAGATTCTGTAGCACTAGCTCTGCCAAATTTCTTTTTAATAGTCATAATAATACCAGTCACAATGCCTACAATAAGAACAATATCCCAGATAGCCCATAATATTTTAAGAGCCATTGTATTATGATTATGAATATGGAGATTAATCATTGTAGTCATGCCCGTAAAATACCAGGGGATATTTTTTGTAGAATACATATCCTTAGTAGAATCAGTATATAAATTAGCATAGACTGGTTGGCCCAAGAACATAGCTGGATCATCATCATTTTCAGCACCTAAATAAAATGCATAATGATGATTATTAAATTTAGATGGATAATCTATAGATATAAGCTGACGATCTGGGTATGCTTTCATAATTCGAGAGATAGCTTCAGATGGTTGTAAAATGTCAGATTGACCAACTGAAAGTTCTTGCTTTGCAGTGTGTAGTACATCTGCATTATAGCTGTCATTAGCAATAAAAAATCCACCTATCCATACACCTGTAATACATAAGATAAATCCCCATACAGTAGCAACCATAGCAAATTCTCGATGTAATGTACTTAATTTCATATAGTTAGACAATACAGTGGATTTGGCAAAGCTTTTACGAAATGGACCGTATAAAAAAATACCAGAAATAATAGATAACCCACATACTAAAGATAAAATTGTTACAATATAAATTCCTGTTTTACCAAGATCTAATCGTGTATGTAGTTGATGAAGCGTGTGTAATACACTTCGAACCCAAGGATGTGCAGGCGTTTCATGATGCGTAGTAATAAGCTCCTTTGTTTCAGGGTTATATAATGCATAATCCCCTCCCATCCCCATACGCGCTGGAGGTGCTACAGTTGCGGAAGAATCAATAATACGATACCGTAAAATATGTGCAGCCCCCATAGCTGGAGAAATATTTAAAATATCCTTAGACGGATATTTTTCTTTCACTAATAGGGCACCTTCATCAGCATAATTAAAAATAGATATTTCTTGTTGGCTCATCGCCATTGATGACGAGGAATGATGTGACCCTCCTTGAGCCCATGCATTTAATTCAGTTCGGAACATAAGGACAAGACCTGTAATACAGAACATTAAGAAAAATAGCACAGAAACTATAGATAACCATTTATGAATTTTATAAATTTTTGACATACATATGCCTCCTTCCTCATTATGTTATACATTAATTATTATATCAATACAATACAGCAACCACTATGGGTATAGAGTATATAAACAAGCTCCCCTTGAATGTATATATTATAGTATGATACAATATGTACATCATGCGGGCGTAGTTCATCGGTAGAATGCGAGCTTCCCAAGCTTGAGAGGAGGGTTCGATTCCCTTCGCCCGCTCCATACATAATATTCCGTGATGTGATATGCGTCATGGTTATTTTTTTGTATAAAGATATAATAAAAACAGATTTGTATTGTATATTTTTATAAGGAGTATTCCATGAAATTAAGCGCAAGAAATCAATTAAAAGGTACAATCATTGAAATTCAAGAAGGTGCTGTAAACGCAATTGTAAAAATTAATGTAGGTAACGATAACATTCTTACAGCTGATATTACAATTCAATCCGTTAAAGACTTAGGCTTAGCAGTTGGCAAAGAAGTTGTGGCTGTTATTAAATCCACTAGCGTAATGGTTGGTGTAGAATAATAAGAAAGAGTCGCTTCGGCGGCTCTTTTTTTATTAAAATATTTTTAAGTGCCCTGGTCGGACTCTACATGTAAGTATATATAATAAAAAAGGCTAATCATTTGGTTAGCCTTTTTTAGCTTAATCAGCGACTTCCTATCACTCCTCACTGTGGATTTCTCATCGCTGCTTTGCAGCTGGAGAAATCTTACG
>PPYF01172069.1_pt1 | contig 19227 bp, 16 predicted proteins | sample 1559871 | NCBI WGS metagenome assembly PPYF01 (sample SAMN08240021, study PRJNA423297) | Human gut metagenome, whole genome shotgun sequencing project. | reverse complement strand
TTATGATGGGACCCCTAAAAAAAATGAGTTGTTAAATAAAGGGTTAATATTCAAAGCAGAAGGAACTTATAAAGCAAAAACTGAAGATTTTAACAACTTTGGACAAACTTTTGAAAAAGTAGATGGATACACAATAATAAATGCTAAAGCTGAAGGCTCTGGTGAAAATAATATAACTGGAACTAAAAGTATAACAATAGAAGGTGGAAGTTTATCTTATGATTATAAAGACAATACTGGTAATGAACTAAAAACACATAAAGCTGAAAGTGTAATTTTAAATGGAATAACAGATACACTTCTTGTAAAAGAAAATAGTAATAATAATATTCTTAAGAATTCAGTAATAAATGCTTATACAACAGCAGTAAAATTTGATAATACAACTGGAGGAAAACTTACTTTATCTGGAACAACTGTCAATGGTGGATTAGATGGAACAAGCAATACCATAGAGGGAAAAGGTGGAGAAGATACATTAGTACTTGAAAATACTGTGATTAATGGAAATATAGATATGGGAGATGGAGTAAACACTATTGAAGCTGGAGATGGAACTGTTATAAATGGAAATATAACAACAGGAACAGGAAATGATGTTATTACAGCGGGAAATAATGTACATATCAATGGAAATATAGATATGAAAGATGGAGAAAATAAACTGACAATAGGAGCTGGAAGTACTGTTAATGGAACTCTTAAAGGGGGAGATGGAGCTGACACACTTCAATTTGGTACAGCGCAAGTTACTAGAGCTTCAAATAGTGATGGAACAATAAATGTTTCTAAAGATATAACAGGATTTGAAAATATAAATGTAGGTGCAAATGTGACTTTTGCCAGTGATTTGACTATAACAGATACAAACAAAATAGTGTTGGAAAAAGATGGAGTGCTTACTTTAAGAATAGACTCAGATAAAGTAGATAGTTTTGGAAAAATAACAGGTCATGCTCTGTATGATAAAAATGATCTTATAGTTTCAGCAGCTGATGGGGGAAAAATGCTATTAGATATTGATGGGGCAAGAGCTGAAGATGTAATAAGTTTTGGAAAAACAGCATTAGAAAGTTTAGTACCAGGGGATAATCAAAATTTTGATACTACATCAAAGGTTCATACAATAATGCAAGGAGAAGAAGCAAATAAAGTAGTGATTACACTAAGATGGAATATTCCAGAAATACTTAAATATGATGGTCTTAATGGAGTTTATCATGGGATTGGTTCAGTTAATGACTTAATAGGGAACTTTAATATTAAAAGTGATGAACAGTTAACAACATTTATAGGCTACCTAAATAATATTTACGCAGGAAGCCCATATTCATACAGTTCAGAACTTTCAAGAAAATCAACTGGAATGTTTAGAGATATAGTTACTGAAAATCAGTTTAAAGCCAACACAGGAAAATGGATGATTTATGGTGGACTTACTCATGTAGATGGTGGAACAAAAGATACATATTATGGAAAAGGATACTACACACATGATATTGGAAGTTCTGATATAGATGGAGATACAAAGATTACTGGAGCATATATGCTGGGAGAATATGGAGTATCTGATACACTTACTTCTGGTGTGGTAATTGGAGGAAACAAACTTAAATCTGATTTGTCTAACGGCTCAAAAGTAGATGGAAGCGCATTGTATCTTGGAGCTTATGCGAAAAAATATATTGGAAATCTAAAAGTAACAGCAGGAGCAGGATTCCAGTATGGAGATTATGACGCTGACAGATTAGCAATAAATAAACTGGCTTCTGAAGAAGCAGAACCAGTGATGAAATATTCAGACAACTACAATGATATGACATATGATATTTATCTAAATGGAAGATATTCACATAATATTGGAGAAAACCTATTCCTAGAACCTTATGGAACTCTATCATATACATATATAGACCAAGATGGAGCAGATGAAGGAAGCAAAGTTCTTGGAATAGAAACAGATTCAAAATCATTTGACTATACAACAGCGAAAGTGGGAGCAGACTTGAAGAAAGTAATCCCTCATGAAAAAGGAAAGAGTACACTATCAGCTGGAGTAAGCTATACAAAAATATTAGATGGAGCAGATGAAGAACTAAAAGTGAAGAGGGCTGGCTGATATAGCCAGTCTTTTGCTTAATATTAAAAAGGGGGAATTATGACAGAAGGGGAGTTCGTAAGATTCTACAAGAAGAGAAATAAAAGCAAAAGCCATAAAGAAGTAAAAAAGAAGATAGACCTATTTTGGGATGTACTGCTGAAAGCTTTAGATGAAGAGAAAAAAGTAGTATTTAAATACTGGGGTGTATTTGAAGAAAAAGAAGTAAAGTCCAGAAAAGTATTAGTACCAATTTGGAAAGAGGCGAGATATACAGAGCCTAAAAAAGTAATAAAATTTCGAGCAGGAAAGAGACTTGTAGAAATAGCTAATGGTGATGCAAATGAATAGAAAAGAGCTGGCAAAGCTATACCAAAAAATGAGTTCAGAAAAAATAACAATAACAAAAGCAAGAGAAGAGATAGAAAAGTTTCTTGAAACAGTAGAGGAAGCGATAGCTATAGATGGAGAGGTAAAATTTCAAGAAAGAGGAATATTTGAAATACTCACAAGACAGCCGCGAATGGTGTCAAATCCTGTAACAAGGGAGCAAATGGAGATTTACCCTAAAAAGACAGTAAAATTCAGAGCTTCTAAAAAAATGAAATAATAAATTGAGATAAATAATAAATTACAGAAAAGAAAATAAAAATATAAATTTGAGAAGAGCCAATTTTGGCTCTTTTTTTTGTGGATAAATGTTGGAAAATGTGAGGAGATAAATTGAGAAGAAAATGAAATAAATTGATGAAGAATAAGAGTGAAGACAGGTAATTATAGGATATTCAATGATAAGAAAAATATCTTTATGTATTGAACTGTATCTTTAGTTTCAAAATTAGTTCAATTTTTTTTAAAAAACTGTTGATTAATTTTTGAAGATGTGGTATCTTGTTGTTATGAAGAAAAAATATGTTGAAAAATGTGAGGAAAAGTTGAGAAAAATAAAAAAATGCATAGATACAAATTTTGATATAGTATATAATTAAAGATAATGACACATATTTTGAGAAAATGTAATATTATGTGAACTGTATCAAAGGAGGTATTTAAAAAATGCTGGTGATTCAAAGATTGAAAGAAATTGAAAAGATATTAAATGAAAAAGGAAGTGTGATAATAAGCACACTGAGCAAGCAGTTTAATGTATCAGAAGAAACTATAAGACGTGATCTGGATAAATTAGAGAAAACAAAAGTGTTAAAAAGAGTGAGAGGGGGAGCATACCTTCAATCAGAAACTGACAAACAGGTTCCTTTAGAAATAAGAGAGAAAATATACCTTGAAGAAAAACATGAAATAGCTAATAAAGCTATTGAGTTTATTCAAGATGGAGATACACTGATGATAGACAGCAGTACTACAGCAGTATGTGTAGCCCAAATTGTAGATAAGTATGAGAAAAAAGTTACTGTTATAACTAACTCAATAAGAGTAGTAGAAGTATTTCAGGATTCTAAATGGGTAAAAATAGTATGTGTTGGTGGAAGTTTTAGAAAGAGAACAAAATCGTTTATAGGGAGTCAGGCAGTAAATCAGCTGGAGACCCTTTATGCAAATAAAGCATTTGTAAGCTGTACAGCAGTTAACAGAAAATTTGGAGTAACAGATGACAGCGAAAGAGAAGCTGAAATCAGAAGAAAAATGATAGCTAATTCAGAAGAAACATTTTTGATAGTGGACAGAACAAAATTTGATAATCTGGAATCTCATCTGATTTGCAGATTAGATAAAATAGATTATATTATAACAGATCAGAAACTATCAAATGAATGGGAGGAATCTCTTAAAAAGCTGAAGGTAGATATTGTATATATATGATTCTAAGGAGGCGTATAGAAATTGGAAAATTTTAATTTTAAAAGCAGCACAAGACTTATATTTGGAAAAGATACTCATGAGGAAGCAGGAAAATATGTGAAAGCTTACAGCAAAAAAGTTCTGCTGCATTATGAAGGAGATGGAAGCCTGATTAAAAAACTAGGGATATATGACAAAGTAGTAAAATCCCTTGAAGAGAATGGTATAGAATATGTAACTTTTGGAGGAGTTGTTCCAAACCCAAGACTATCTCTGGTATATGAAGGAATAGAAATATGCAGAAAAAATAATATAGATTTTATTCTGGCAGTAGGTGGAGGAAGTGTAATAGACTCTGCAAAAGCTATATCCCTTGGTGCAGTATATGAAGGAGATGTATGGGATTTCTTTACAGGAAAAAATGAACCTGTAAATTCTCTAAATGTTGGGGTAGTTCTTACAATACCGGGATCAGGGTCAGAGATGTCAGAAAGTTCCATAATAAGTGATGAGAAAACATCGATGAAATGTGTATGCGATATAGAAAAGAATTTTCCAGTGTTTTCAATACTAGATCCGCAGGTTTGCTTTACAATACCGTCTTATCTAATGGGGTGTGGAGTAACAGATATAATGTCCCATCTTATGGAGAGATATTTCAGCCGTACAGCAGACACACAGCTGAGTGATGCTCTTTTGGAAGCAGCTATGAGAACAGTTGTAGAATTTGGACCTAAAGTAATGAAAGAACCTAAAAACTATAATAATTGTGCTCAAATTATGTGGGCAGCCACTGTGGCACATAATGGAATGATAGCAGCAGGAAGAGCTGCTGACTGGGCATCTCATAGAATAGAACATGAAATAAGTGCCATATATGACATAACTCATGGAGCAGGAATGGCAATAGTATTTCCAGCATGGATGGAATATGTGAAAGATGAAGATATAGAAAGATTTTCAGATTTTGCAGTAAAAGTCTTTGGGATAAAAGAAGATGAAGACAAAGAAAAAACAGCTTTAAGAGGAATAATAGAACTTAAAAAGTTTTTCAAAAATCTTAAAATGAAAACATCTTTGGAAGAGGCAGGAATAGGAGAGGAGAACTTTGAAGTGATGGCTGAAAAAGCTCTTGCTGGAAGTGAAACTCTTGGAAGATTTAAAAAATTAAGAAAAGAAGATATAGTAAATATTTTAAAAATGTCAAAATAGGAAGGTAAAAGTAAATGCTATTAGAAAAAGAGAGAAAAGAAGTAATGGAATACGGCAGACGTATGATAAAAGAAGGTCTTACCAAAGGAACGGGAGGAAATATAAGCCTAGTTAACAGAGAACAGAATCTTATGGCAATTACTCCAAGCGGGATAGATTATCTTGAAATAGTTCCAGAAGATATAGTAATTATAGATGTACAAAGTGGAAAAATAGTAGATGGAAAGAGAGTTCCTTCAAGTGAAGCAGACATGCACAGAATATTTTATAAATATAGAGATGATATAAATGCAATGGTACATACTCATTCAAAATATGCAGCAGGATATTCATGCATCAATAAAAAACTACCAGCAATACATTATCTTCTGGCAGTGGCGGGAACTGATGTACCTTGTGCAGAATATGCAACTTATGGAACGGTAAAATTAGCTAAAAATGCTTTCAAAGCAATGGAAGGGACAAAAGCAGTACTTTTAAGCAATCATGGGATGCTGGCAGGAGGGGCCAACCTGTCAGAAGCCTATAATATAGCTGAAAATATAGAATTCTGCTGTGAGCTGTACTTTATAGCTAAAACTGTAGGACAACCAGAAATTCTATCAGAAAAAGAGATGCAGAATATGATAGAGAGATTTAAAGATTATGGAAAAAGAACAGAGGAACATGAAGAAATTTAGGGTGGATTAAAATTTTAAATAAAAAATATTTAGGAGGGGACATATGGAGAAGAAAGGAAATATCAAAGGTTTGATTCCATTGATTGTATTTTTAGGGTTATATGCAGGAGCTGGAATCTTTACAGGAAGCTTTGGAAATATGCCATTGCTTACAGCATTTATGATTACTATGGGAGTGTCGTTTTGTTTAAACAAAGAGGGGAAGAAAGAAACATTAGATGAAAAGGTAAATATTTTCTGTAAGGGTGCAGGAGAACCTACATTGATTCTGATGGTCATAATTTTCCTTATGGCAGGAGCTTTTTATTCTGTAGCAGATGCAATGGGTGCTGTTAGTTCAACAGTAAATCTGGGGTTGTCTGTACTTCCAGCTAAAATGCTGCTTCCAGGTCTGTTCCTTGTAGGGTGTGCACTTAGCTTCTCAATGGGGACATCTATGGGAACTGTAAGTGCTTTGACACCAGTAGCTGTAGGAATAGCAAGAGAAACTGGTATAGCACTGCCTTTAGTATGCGGGGTAGTTATAGGTGGAGCAATGTTTGGAGATAATATGTCATTTATTTCTGATACAACTATTGCAGCAACAAGGACTCAAGAAGTAGGAATGAAGGATAAATTCAAAGTCAACTTTGCTATTGTGCTTCCAGCAGTTATCATCAATATGATACTGATATCTTTTATGGGAGGAAGCGGAGTTGAAGGTAAAATTTATGAATACAATCTTGTAAATATAATTCCATATATTTCTATCATTGTTCTGGCACTTACAGGGCTCAATGTAATAAACGTATTGGGAATAGGAATAGCTTTAGGACTTGGAATCGGACTTTTCCATGGAAGTTTTACTTTTGTGGAGATATTTGGAATACTGCAAAGAGGACTTGGCTGGATGGAAGATATGTCTATAATAGCTATTGTAGTAGGAGGAGTAGTTGCCCTCATGAATCACTTTGGAGGAATCACTTATCTTCTGGAAAATCTTACAGCTAGAATAAAGAGTAAAAGGGGAGCAGAAACTGGAATTGCAGTTCTTGTAAGTCTTCTTGATCTGGCAACTACAAATAATACAGTATCAATCATTACAGCAGGGCCTATGGCAAAAGATATAGCAGATAAATTTGGTGTAGACCGTAAGAGAGTAGCTGGACTTCTTGACTTGTTCTCATCAGCATTTCAAGGGTTGATGCCTTATGCAGGACAAATGCTTATGGCAGCAGGAATGGCTCAGATATCACCAGCATCAATAGTACCTTATTCTTGGTATTCTATGCTGATGATCGTAATGGGAGCATTGTCTATAGCTACTGGACTGCCTAATTTTAAAAACAGCAAAGCATAGTATTTTTAATGAAAAGAGGGATAAATATGAATAGAATGGACCAGGGGTTGGCTTTCATGCTTCAATATGAAAATATTGCATGGTATGAAAATGGAAAAGTGAGAATTTTAGATAGAAAAATTTATCCAAGAGAAGTAAAATTTGTAGAGTGCAGTGATTACCATGAGGTGAGACAAGCTATCACAGATATGGTAACACAAAGTGCAGGACCTTATACAGCAGCAGGAATGGGAATGGCTCTGGCTGCTTATCAGGCAGAGGGGCTGTCTAAAGAGGAGCAGATAGCTTTCCTAAAAGAAGCTTCTGATGTAATATCTCATGCAAGACCTACTACTGTAAATCGTATGAAGCTCATAACTGAGTCATGTTATGAAGTTGGAAAAGAAGCTATTGAACAGGGGAAATCAGCTGTAGAGGCAATATTTCAAAGAACAGTTGATTCTCTTGAGAGAAGATATGGAAGAATGTCAGAAGTAGCTAAAAATCTTGTGAAGCTTTTTCCACAAAAAGGGAAAGTAATGACGCAATGTTTTGGTGAAACAATTGTAGGATGTATGGGAAGAGAGATAAGAAATCAGAATAAAGATATAGAATTTTACTGCCCAGAAACAAGACCATATCTTCAAGGGGCACGTCTTACAGCAAGTGTACTGAAAGATCAGGGATTTAAAGTGACTGTGATTACAGACAACATGCCAGCATGGACAATAAAATCTAAAGGAATAGATGTATTTACCTCAGCAGCAGATTCTATCTGTATGGATGGACATATAGTAAATAAAGTGGGGACTTTGCAGATTGCTATAGTTGCAAAATACTTTGGAATTCCATATTTTGTTACTGGCATTCCTGATGAAGATAAAAAACTTGAAAATATAGTGATAGAGGAAAGAAATCCAGAAGAAGTTTTAACGTGTAATGGAATAAAAAATACTTTAGAGGGAGTAGAAGCTTATTATCCATCTTTTGATATTACACCTCCTTATTTAGTCAGTGGTGTTGTTACAGATCAGGGAATATATTCTCCATATAATCTGGCAGAATATTATGAAAAGGAAGTAGAACAATATTATTAAGAGAGAGGGAAGACTATGAATAAATATTTAGAGCATTTTCGTATGTCAGCAGCAGATGCTGTTGAATATACAAAATATTTTGGAATTTTTCCAGATGATGCTGAGCTTAGGGGCGAAGAAATTGGAGATGGAAATATAAACTATATTTTCAGAGTCATAGAAGATAAAACTGGAAAGTCTGTTGTATTGAAACAGGCAGATAAATTTTTACGTTCATCTGGACGTCCTTTGGATTTGGACAGAAGTAGAATTGAAGCAGAAATATTGAAGCTGGAAGGGGAATATGCTCCTGAATTTGTGCCAGAAATATATCGTTATGACGATATCATGTGTGTAATAGTAATGGAGGATATTTCTGAATATAAGAATCTGAGAAAAGAGCTTATAGATGGGAAAATATTTGAAAAATTTGCAGATGAGATAAGTAGTTTCCTAGCAGATACCCTTCTTCCAACAACAGATCTGGTACTGGACAGAGCAGAGAAAAAAGATAGAGTAAAAGCTTTTATAAATAAAGAACTTTGTGATATATCAGAATGTCTTGTATTTACAGAACCTTATGTAAATGACAGAGATAGAAATATAGTTATTCCAGAAAATATGGAGTTTGTAAAAAAATATTTATATGAAGATAAAGAACTTCATGTTGAAGCAGCAAAACTTAAAAATAATTTTATGAATAATGCACAGGCTTTAATACATGGAGATCTTCATTCAGGGTCTATATTTATTAATGAAAGAGGAATGAAGGTAATTGATCCGGAATTTTCTTTCTATGGGCCTATGGGATATGATATTGGAAACGTAATAGGAAATCTTTTCTTCTCTTTGGTAAATAGAAAATATCTTATGGAAGATGGAGAAAAGAAAGAGAAATTTATCCAATGGCTTACTGAGACTATTGAAAATATTTTTGATATGTTTGTTGTAAAATTCCATAAAAAATATAAGGAGATAGTAAAAGATCCTCTTTATGTAAATGAAGGCTTTGAAAACTGGTATCTTGGAGAAATATTGGCTGATTCAGTAGGGTCGGCAGGGATGGAAATCATCAGAAGAGTAGTGGGCGATTCTAAGGTGATGGAAGTTACAAGTATTGAGGATACAGAAAAAAGAGTAAAAGTTGAGAGGGAGCTTATACAAATAGGAATAAGATTTGTAAAAGACAGATATAAAATAAAATCAGGAAAAGACTTGATTTAAAATGCTTTAAAATAAAAACCCCGTGCATAGCGGTACACGGGGACGCTTTAACCGATGAAACAATGATTTTTAATTTAGAGTTTTAAAAACCAGTAAAAAAATAACCAAGAATATAACGAGCCTAAGAATTTTAAACACCCCCTTTCAAGCGGGTATTAAATTTTAAATAATCGGCTAAAGCAATTAATTTTATCACACTCCACGTAAAATTGGAAATAAAAAAAAGAGCAATCCCGCTAGACTGCTCTTTTCTCGTTTAAAATTCTTAGTATCTCGTTATAATTATTATATCACAATTTTTTATTTTTAGCAAAATGAAAAAATAGATTGCTATTTATTTAACAGAATAACTTCCTAATATTTTAAGGTCTTTACAATTTTTTCTCATAGCTTCTATTAAATCTTTTGTTCTTTGTTCTCTCAAATCTCCTACTATTTCTACATAGAAGAAATACTGCCAAGGAAGATTGTGAAGAGAACGAGATCTGATGCTTTCCATATTGAACCCATGCTCAGCTACTATCTGAATAATATGTGCCAGCTGTCCAGCGTTGTGGTCAACAGTAAAGAGAAGATTAAATCTATCGCCTTTTTCTTCAAGTTTTTTAGTCAGTATAATAAATCTTGTAGTGTTTTCTGTACTTGTATTTATATTTTCAACAAGAATTTTTAAACCATAAAGTTCAGCAGTTTCTCTGCTGGCAATAGCAGCTTTATGGATGTCTCCTGCTTCACTTACAAATTTAGCTGCAAGGGCAGTATTAGGATAAGGAATAGCTTCAAAGTTAGTTCCTTTTAAGAACGTCTGACATTGTGACAGTGCCTGATGATGTGAATAAACTTTTTCTATATCTTTTATTTCTGCATTTTTTAATCCCAATAAATTCTGATCTATTTTTAAATCATAAATTCCTGAGATATGGCAGTCATATTTTGAAAGCAGATCAAGAACTTCCCCTACTTCTCCTGTATATGAATTTTCAAAAGGAATAACTCCATATGCTGCTCCCCCATCAGCAACAGCTTTGAATACATCTTCAAAAGTTGCGTATGACTTTAATTTTGAATCTGGGAAAACTTTTTTTGAGGCAATGTGAGAGAATGCTCCCATGGTACCTTGATATGCAACAACACCTTTGTTGATGATAGATGCCTGATATCTCTTAGAAGTGTCCATAAGATTTTGAATAAATTCCTTGTATGATTCAATATATTTTTCCTCTGTGATATAAGCACAGTTTTTTTCTATTACCTGTTTTTCTCTTCCACTGTCAAAAATAGGCATATCATTTTCCAGTTTGTATAAAATGACATCTTCTACAGCCTGCATTCTTTTTTGGAAAAGAGCTGCAACTTCTTTGTCTACTTCATTTATGATCTTTCTGGCTTCTTCCAATTTATTCATATTTTACTCCCCCTTTGAATTTTGAAATTATTATAGCACTATTTTTGAATACATTCTACATAAAAAAAATTTGTTTTTGCATAAGAACTTTAAAGTCTGTAGAAATAGGAAGTCTTAGGGAATATATATATTGAGATTTCAAAAAAATTAAAAAAAATGTTGCAAAATTTTCAATATAGGTTTATTATAAGTAAAATTCGTTTTTTTGGAGTGGTAACTTATGAGAAATAAAAAAGCAAACAATATAGTATTCAGATTTTACTTTAGATAGCCTTGATACAACCATAAAGCCCTTATGGTCTTTTGTTGTATCAAGGCGAAGCATTCAAGGAATTGAATGCTTTTTTTTATATCTGAGAAAAATAAAAAGGAGGATTTTATGAAACTGAGAATAGATCTTAAAGAAAAAAGTTATGATATTCATATTGAAAAAGGGATACTTTATAGAATAAAAGAATATATAGACTTAAATAGAAAAGTTATGATAGTGACAGATACAGGAGTTCCTAAAAAATATACAGATATATTAAAAGCTCAATGTTCTGATGGTTATTCAATTATTGTAGAACAGGGAGAGGGAGCAAAGAGTTTTAGAGTATTTGAAGAAGTATGTCAAAAACTTCTTGAATATGGCTTTCATAGAAAAGATCTTGTAATAGCTCTGGGAGGGGGAGTGGTAGGGGATCTTGCAGGATTCTCAGCTGCTTCATACATGAGAGGAATAGATTTCATAAATATACCGACAACTACACTTTCTCAGATAGACAGCTCTATTGGAGGTAAAACAGCAATAAATCTGGGAGATACTAAAAATATAATAGGAGCATTCTATCAGCCAAAAGGGGTATTCATAGATCCAGAAGTTTTAGAGACTCTTCCTAAAAGGCACTATTACAATGGACTGGTTGAAGCTTTGAAGGCTGGCCTTATATACGATAAAAAACTCTTTGAAATATTTGAAGAGAAAGATATAGAGAGTAGCCTTCAAGAGATAATCTATAGAGCACTTTTAGTAAAAAAAGATGTAGTTGAAAAAGATGAGAGAGAGGAAAATCTTAGAAAAATATTGAACTTTGGTCATACTATCGGCCACGGAATAGAAGGGTTCTTCCATTTGAAAGATGTCCTTCATGGAGAGGGAGTGGCTATGGGAATGCTTCCAATGATAGAGAATGAAGAACTTAGAGAGAGAACTAAAAATATATTGAAAAAGATGAATATAGATACAGAGATAAAATATGATTGTGATAAAGTATTTGAACTTATGCTCAAAGATAAAAAAGCTGATCAAAATAAGATAACTCTGGTAAAAGTAAGAGAGTTGGGAAAATCTGAACTGGTAAAAGTTCCAATGGAAGAATGTAAAAATTATCTGAAATAGAGGAGGAAAAATGCAGAGTACAATAGGAAATAGTATAAAACTCAGTCTTTTTGGAGAATCACATGGAACAGCTATTGGAATCGTGATAGATGGATTAGCTCCAGGAATAAAATTAGATACTGACTTTATACAAGAACAGCTGGAGAAAAGGAAGCCAAAGGGAAAAATATCTACTCAAAGACATGAAGCAGATGATTTTAAAATAATCAGTGGATATTTTAATGGTTATACAACAGGAACACCACTATGCCTCATAATTGAAAATAAATCACAAATGAGCAGAGATTATGAGAAAACTAAAAGTATAATGAGGCCTTCTCATGCTGATTATACAGCAGATGCAAAATATATGGGATATCAGGACTATAGAGGAGGAGGGCACTTTTCTGGAAGAATAACAGCACCTCTGGTAGCAGCAGGGGCAATATTTATTCAGGTACTCAGATCTAAAGGAATAGAAATAGGGACTCACATATTAAAATGCAGAAATGAGAAAGATAAGAGTTTTTCTTCTGAAGAGAGCATGTTATTGAAGGAGATAAGGGAAGTAAATGCAAAATATTTTCCTGTGATAGAGGAAGCTTCTGAAGAGAAAATGAAAAAGCTCATAGAAAAAGCAGGAGAGGAGCTGGACTCAGTAGGAGGAGTACTGGAAACTGCTGTGGCAGGACTTCCAGTAGGAATAGGAGAGCCTTATTTCAATTCTGTAGAAAGTGTACTTTCTCACCTAATATATTCTATACCAGCAGTGAAAGGGATAGAATTTGGAGCTGGGTTTGCAGTGACAGAGATGTATGGAAGTGAAGCAAATGACAGCTTCTATTATGAAAATGGAGAAGTAAAAACTAAAACAAATAATAATGGAGGGATTAATGGAGGAATATCTAACTCTATGCCCCTTATAATGAAGATTGCTGTAAAACCTACACCATCAATATATAAGGAGCAGGAAAGTGTAGATATAGCTAAGAAGGAAAATGTAAAATTTAATATAGAAGGAAGACATGACCCAGCTATAATACACAGAGCAAGAGTGGTTGTAGATTCTATGACAGCTTTTGGGCTTCTTGATCTCATCTGCATGAGATATGGCTATATGTGGATGACAGATAAAAAATAGAATGAAAGAGAAGATAGAATAAAGTAAGATATAGAATAGTTAAAATATGAAATAAACAAAAATATAAAAACTTAGGGGGAATAAAAATGATAATAACTTTAAAGAAAAACACACCGCAAGAAGAAATTCAAAAGATGATTGAGGCTTTAGAAAGTAAGAATGATGTAGCAGTAACTCTTATTTCTGGAGAAAATTACAATGTATTTGGTATAGTGGGAGATACTACAAAAATAGATGAGAAAGCATTGAAGGCAAGTCCATATGTTGAAGATGTAACTAGAATAGCAGCACCATATAAAAAAGCCAACAGACTTTTCCATCCAGAAGACAGCATTATTGATGTAGCCGGAATCAAAATAGGAGCAGGACAAAAAATTGCTGTAATAGGAGGTCCTTGTTCTGTAGAGGGAGAATGTTCTGTTATGGAGATAGCAAAGGAAGTAAAAGAAGCAGGAGCTTCTATGCTGAGAGGAGGAGCTTACAAACCTCGTACATCGCCATATGCTTTTCAGGGAATGGCCAGTGAAGGAATTCAATGCCTAGTAAAAGCAAGAGAAACTTATGGGCTTCCAATAGTCAGTGAACTTATGAGTGCAGATAAAATAGATGAATTTGTTGAAAATGTAGACCTTATTCAAATAGGGGCAAGAAATATGCAGAACTTTGATCTGTTAAAAGCAGTAGGAAAAATAAATAAACCTATCCTTTTAAAAAGAGGGCTATCAAATACAATAGAAGAATGGATAATGTCAGCTGAATATATTATGGCTGGAGGAAATGAAAATGTAATACTTTGTGAAAGAGGAATCAGAACTTTTGAAAAATATACTAGAAATACTCTTGATCTTAGCGTTATCCCTATAATTAAACAAAAAACACATCTTCCTATAATAATTGATCCTTCTCATGCTACTGGAAACTGGGAATATGTAGAATCAATGGCATTGGCAGCTATTGCAGCTGGGGCAGACGGACTTATTATAGAGGTGCATAATGACCCAGAGCATGCTTGGAGTGATGGAGCTCAATCATTGAAACCTAAAAAATTCAAGCATTTGATAGAGCAAGGAAGAAAAATAGCAAAAGTTATTGGAAGAGATATGTAAAACTCATTAGAAGGAGGAAGCAAATAAATGAAAGCAAAAATATATCCATCAAAATGCAGTGGGCAGATAGTTATCCCCCCTTCTAAAAGCATGGGACATAGAGCAATAATATGTGCATCAATGGCACCTGGAAGAAGCATAATAAAAAATACAGCTTATTCTGATGATATAAAAACTACAATAGAGGGAATGAGAAAACTGGGAGCTGTCATAGAGGAAAATGGAAGCACCCTCATTATAGATGGGATAAAAGATATCACAAAAATTTCAGATGAAACTATAAACTGTAATGAGTCTGGGTCAACTTTGAGATTCTTTATACCAATATTTTCCCTGACTGGAAAGAAAATAACTTTTCTTGGGAAAAACAGACTTCTGAAAAGACCTCAAAAAATATATGAGGATATATTTAAAGAACAGAAATTACATTACTATCATGATGAATCTAAGATGGAGATAGAAGGAAAACTGAAAGCTGGAACATATGAGATAGATGGAAATATAAGCTCGCAGTTTATCAGCGGACTTCTTTTTACCCTTCCTTTGCTGGAGGGAGATTCTGAAATAAAAATAAGACCTCCTTTTGAATCAGCTTCATATATAGACCTTACTTTAGAGATGTTGAAAAGATTTGGAATAGAGATATTTCAAAAAGATGAGCTTACTTTTAAAATCAGAGGAAATCAGAAATACAGTCCTTGTGACTATACCATTGAAGGAGATTTTTCACAGCTAGGGTTCTTTGCAGTGCTGGGAGCAGTGAATAATGATCTTAAATGTCTGGGGCTGAATCATGACTCTAAGCAGGGAGACAAAGCTGTAATAGAGATATTGAGAAGCAGTGGTGTGAATATAGAGAATATAGAGGGAGGATACTTTATTCATAAAAGTACTCCTAAAGGCTGTGAAATAGACCTTGCAGATTGTCCAGACTTAGGGCCGATACTCAATGTATTGGGAATGTATGGAGATGGAGACTTCAGAATCTATAATGCTGGAAGATTGAGATACAAGGAAAGCGACAGAATAGCAGCTATGGAAGAGGAGCTTTTGAAGCTGGGAGTATCTATTAAAACTACAGAAGATGAGATTTTTATATCTGGAAAAGAGATATATGATGGAGGAATAGAGGTATCAGGGCATAAAGATCATAGAATAGTTATGAGCATGGCTGTAGCAGCTACCCTTATGAATAACCCTGTCATTATAGATGGAGCAGAGGCAGTGGAAAAGTCTTATCCTGATTTTTTTGAAGATATAGAAAAAATAGGGGTAAAGGTTGAGTGCTATGATAAATAAAGATATGAAATTTTTCATTGTGGGATTAGGGCTTCTGGGAGGAGCTTATGCAAAAGCTCTCAAGAAAAACGGATATACTGTATATGCTGCTGATATAAATGAAGACAGTATAGAATATGCTCTTGAAAATAATATAATAGATGAAGGAGCAGTTTCTGACTATAATTCGTTGATAGAAAAAGCAGATGTGATAATATCAGGGCTTTATCCCACTGCAATGGTAGGATGGCTAAGGGAAAATCAAAAATATTTTAAAAAGGGCTGTATAATCACAGATGTCAGTGGGGTAAAAAAAGGAATAGCTGACAAAGTGCAGGGATTTCTATCTGAAGATTTTGAATTTATAAGCTCTCATCCCATGGCTGGAAAAGAAGTGAGTGGTGTGAGAAACAGTGATGAGAATATTTTTAAGATAGCCAACTTCATCATTACTCCTACAGAAAAAAATACACCTGAAGGAATAAAATTTGCAAGAGAGCTGGGAGAAATACTTGGGTTTAGAAATATTACTCAGCTTTCCCTTGAAGAGCATGATAAAATGATAGGGTTTGTGTCACAGCTTACTCATGTGATAGCAGTATCTCTTATGAATACCAATGATAATACCCATCTTGTAGAATATACTGGAGACTCATTCAGAGACCTTACAAGGATAGCTAAAATTAATGAAGTTTTGTGGAGTGAACTTTTTCTTTTAAATAAGGAAATATTAGTAAAGGAGATAGATGATTTTGCAGCAGAGCTGAATAATTTTAGAGAAAAACTTGTAAATGAAGATGTGGAAGGAATGAAAAAACTCTTTATTCAGTCTACAGAGAGAAGAAAACTTTTTGACAGGAAAGATGTGAAAAATAGGAAATAAAAAATAAGGATGACTAAAATTTAATCTAGCTTTTTAGTCATCCTTATTAATTTTCTATTTAAAGCAAAGAGCCAAAGCTCCTAAAATTCCAGCATCCTCTCCAAGAGCTGGAGGTACAATATATTCATCAATATTTTTCAAAATACTTTCAGTTTGAATATACCCATTTAAAAGCTGAACCACTTTTTTTCTGATTATAGGGAAAAGATGTTTCTCTCTCATTACTCCTCCACCCAGCATTATCTTTTCAGGTGAAAGAACAAGAATATAATTTACAAGAGCATGAGCAATATAGTACCCTTCCATTTCCCATGCAGGATGATCATCAGGAATATCTACACCTTTCATTCCCCATCTTCTCTCAAGTGCTGGTCCTGAAGCCATACCTTCTAAGCAGTTTCCACCATGGAATGGACAGTTCCCAACAAATTTATCTCTAGGATGTCTATTGACAAAGATATGTCCCATCTCTGGATGAAGCATTCCATGTACAAGTTTTCCTTCAACTACAGCTCCACCACCTATTCCAGTTCCTACAGTAAGGTAGATAGAACTTTTTAAATTTTTTCCAGCTCCCCATACATATTCACCAAAAGCAGCAGCATTTACATCTGTATCAAAATATACAGGGATGTCAAAGTTCTTTTTAATTTCCCCAACAAGATTGAAATTTTTCCATGCAGTTTTAGGAGTGGAAGTTATGTAACCATAAGTTTTAGAGTCTTTGTTTAAATCAATAGGGCCAAAACACCCTATTCCAATTGCTTCTATCTCTTTTCCTTTGAAAAAAGAGATGACATTTTTCATTGTTTCATGCGGCAGCTCTGTAGGAAAAGAAACTCTCTCTATTAATTCCCCAGATTTAGTTCCTATTCCACATACGAATTTTGTTCCACCAGCTTCTATTGCACCAAAAAACATAGTATTTCCTCCCATTCCCATATATTTTAAAATGATTTTATCTTTCTATACATATATTTTACCATTTCTTTTGAAAAGTTTGTAGGGAATAAATAAAAAAATTTAGGAAAATTAATTCTCTAAACCACTATAAGAAATAGGTTTTGAATTTGAAGAGAAAAGGAGTATAATAAAGATTAAATATAGGAGAAAACTATATAATTTGATATAATATGTTAGATAATATAGATTTAGGAGGAAAAAATGATACTAGCAGGAAATAAGAAAGCATTTTTCGATTATTTCATAGAAGATAAATTTGAAGCCGGTATTGAGTTAGTAGGAAGTGAAGTAAAGTCTGCAAAAGCTGGGAAAATAAGCATAAAAGAATCTTTTATAAGAATAATAAATGGAGAAATTTTTATCATGGGAATGTCAATAGTTCCATGGGGATTCGGAAGTGTATATAACCCAGATGAAAGAAGAGTAAGAAAACTTCTTCTGCACAAGAAAGAAATAAAAAAACTTCATGAGAAAGTATCTCAAAAAGGATATACTATTGTTCCTTTGAATGTTCACATGTCTAAGGGATATGTAAAGCTGGAAATAGCTTTGGCAAGAGGTAAGAAAAACTATGATAAGAGAGAAAGTTTAGCTAAAAAAGATGTTGAAAGAGATCTTCAAAGAATGGCAAAAGAAAGATAGGATTGAAAAAAAAGCAGAAATGTGCTATACTTTAATATAGCATAAAAATTGAATAATGGGGATGCAAAGGTTTCGACGGGGTTCTCAGGTTATAGGTAGCAGGCCAGGGTGACCGCTGTGAGAGGTCAACTCATCGTTTAGATGGAAATAAAAATTACGCTTTAGCTGCTTAATGTCAGCTCACCTTTGAACATATTCTTCTGTAAATGTGTTCAGCCAAGGTGTCACTAAAATACAGATTACCCTAGATGATTTCTCTAAGTTATAGGGGACATTCCAGAGGATAGCTTTAGTTAGCCCTGTCTGTGGGATTAACTACTGCGAAATCTAATAGCAGACTAAGCTTGTAGAAGCCTATGGCGCTGGCAATTTCGGACACGGGTTCGATTCCCGTCATCTCCACCATCATTAGCCATATACAACTGTGGAAAAATTCGGATGTTGAGAGAAATTTTATCTCTATATACAACAATTTTTTCTATAAAAGTTTTCAATATATTTTTAACAATGTTATCATCTTTAGATTTAAGGTATTCACTTAAATTTAAAGATGATTTTTTATTTTTTGCTTATTTAAAAAGTTAGAGGTAATATCATATTTTATTTTTTCATTTTTAATACTTTTATGTCTATTTTGCTCACTTTATTTTGAATTCATAATCTAAAATTCTTTAGTTTAAATCAAAGTTTAATAATTTGTTTGACCTTTTTAGAAATTTTTATAATATTTTGTTAATTTTACTTAGCTTCTTAGAAAAAATTCTTAATTTATCCTTTCTATACTTTAGTATTAACCATTTATGTTTTTTAACTCATATATTGATCTTACAAATATTGTTAGTTTATTTGAAAAATATAAAAAATGAATTATATAAAAACAATATCTTTATTTCGTTGATATCGAGTATAATATCTATAATTTTATAATTAAACAAACAAAAAATGCTACTATTTTAGTGCATAAAAATGTATAATAAAATTAAATACATTAAAATAATATAAAATGGGGAAAATATATGAAATGGAAGATAGTGTTTATTG
>PPYF01386282.1_pt1 | contig 19235 bp, 9 predicted proteins | sample 1559871 | NCBI WGS metagenome assembly PPYF01 (sample SAMN08240021, study PRJNA423297) | Human gut metagenome, whole genome shotgun sequencing project. | reverse complement strand
AAAAACTCGTTGTACATCCACATAAGAACGTACAACGAGTTTTTAGCTATTTAAATTGGGAGTTTTGACACGCCCTGCTGGAATATGAGCCCCTTTCAGGGGCAGCGGTGCCGTACCCGCTATACTATTTGACCATAAATATTGCAGGTATTTTTCTAGATTTTGAACACCCTACTTGTCAGGGGTGCTGGCACCTCTTTGCCAACCTTGATTTTTCTGGAATTTTGAACACCCTATGCTTATGGGTGGTTTTAAAAAATCTGATTTAAATATTTTGGAGGACGAGTCAGTTCCTGCCTAAATGCACCCCTTTTACGAATCAGAACGGATAGCCTATGGCGAAATGGAAGGCGAAACCATCTTTGAAGCGTTCGAGGTTATAGAATCCGGAACGCGACGTTTGGTATGGAGCATGCAAACCGATGCCGACATCAAATCGGAGGACAAGGAAATCGAGGTCGTAACGCAAACCTGCTCCCGTGCCGACCGCAATGTGCTTGAGGTTGTTCATGGTGAGCTCACCTCCAGGGCGCTGGGCGTCCTGACGCAGGAGCCACACGTTTCCAGCATCAAGGAAGATGGCGCCGTGGAGCGACCCGAAAAGACGGGCGCGAAATTCGGCATTAGCCTCGAGCTTGAAGTCACCCGTCTGGTCGATGTAGGCATACTTGCTGTTGTCGCTGCGATAGCGTCCCGGACCGATGGTGCGCACGGTGAAGGCACGCACGCTGTTGGCGCCGCCGACATAAAACTGGTCGGCATAGGGCGCTCGCCGACTGTTGCCATAGCTATAGATGGCGCCGGCGAAAAGGCGGGCTGCGAGACTGAAGCGCGAATTGAGGCGGATGTTTTCGTGGCCTTCAGCGGTGACTTTCACAAACTGGGCAAAGGGACTTCCGAAAAGGTTCTTGTTTTGCTCGCTGAATTTCTTTCCAGCTGCAGCGTAGATGCCCGAAGTGACGTTGCCGGCCTCTTTGATTGAAAACTGCAGCCACACGGGGTTGCGATGGTTGGCAGCAGAGGCATAAGTGATGGTATAGCTCATCGAAGGCACAAACTGATTGCGCATGGACACGTAGAGCGCGGGGTTGGCCGTCATGATACTGTCGAACGTGCTGGTCTTATGAATCAGGCGGTCGTAGTCGAGACTGAAGAGGGTGAACTCATGGTTGGTCGACTGCGTCTTGTGCCACTTATAAGTGATGTTTCCTCCGAGAGACATCATCTGAAAGAAGCCAGCACGGTTTTTCCAGTCGGCATTCAGCGCGAAGGTGGTGGACGATGGCATGCGGAAATGGCGCCGATGGACAACAGGCATCATGAAGCGCGGAAACTCAAGAGAAAGTTCCGTGCCGAGCTCGTAGGAATTGAGCAGGGAATTGCCCCCGCCGCGCCCAGAACGCGTTTGCCATTCGTAAGAGCCAAAAATCTTGAACGACACTTTTTCGCCGCCACGGAAAGCGTTGCGCTTGGAGATACCATAGGAAACGCCAGGACCCACCTGCTGGTTGCTCTTCAGCGTGGCATTCATTTCAAAACTGCTGTCGAAGAGTTTGTCCATGACGGTGGAGATATAGAGATCGAGCGTGTCGCAGTTTTCCGTGGTGTCCTGCGGCACATAGTTGACATCAATCTGACTGAACACGCCCATCGCGCCGAGCTTTTCAAGCGTCGTGTTGCTGTCGCTCAAGCGAAAGAGTTCGCCTTTGCGATGACTGACAGCGCGAAGCCACATAGGGGCACGAAGCGGCATTTTCTTGCCAGAATAATTAAAGGTGAAGGTGCGACCTTGCACCGACTGGTCGAGCTGATCGAGGTCTGCGCGGCGCATACTGATATACGTGTGGCCCATGTGCCATTGATGGCGCACGCGCTCAGGACGGTCTGCCAGGGGGGCCACACGCAGCTGAACGAAACCAGGCCGCATGAGGGTGTCGGCACGGTAGGTGGTGTAGGCTGCAGAATAATAGTAGTAGCCGTTTTCGCGGAAGAGATTTTCTATGCGTGTCTGCTCGTTGGAGAGGTTGACCACACTGAAGGCGTCGCCCTTTCTGAGCAGGCGCTGGCCCTCGGTGGCCCGCAAAAGGCTGTCGGCGCGAGCCGGGAAATTGAGATAGGCGATGGAGTCGAGGCGATGGAGCGGTCCAGCATAAACGCTGTAAGCCACCTTTGCCTTTCGCGGATTTCGCTGCGGAAGCACTTCACTATTGACGCGCCCACTGAAAAATCCATAGTTGTGGAGCGTGTTTGCCGCCACGCGGGCACGCACCTCCGGACTCACCGTGCTGACATAGACGGGAGTGGCGGCGAAGGTCTTGAAAATCCATTTTCCAAGACCTTCCTGATGGTCAACGAAACCATTATACACCCACAGCCCCACGGGGAAGGGCGAACGCATGGAAGAAGATCCGAAGAGGGCATAGTTTGGCGGATAGGCCAAAACGGCCTCCACTTCTTCTTTTGCCGTGGCGAAAGCAGCTTGTTCAGCCTCTCGGCGCTTCTTTTCCGCCCTGCGCTCCTCGGCTGAGAGTTTACGTTTTTCGGGCGCCTTCATCTGCTCTTCGAGCGCTTTCGTGCCGTTGCCACGCAACACGTCGCCCACCGCCTCAACGGCATTACCAATTGAGGTGATGACCCCTGCAGAGTCCGTCTCAGCCTTATGCTTTGACGAAAGCGGCGTGCCGTCGTAGGAGATGTGGTCAATACCGATATAAAGTTGCTCTTCTTCTGGCAGATGGCTCGTGGTGGAGCAGGCCGATAGCAGGAGGGCAATGCTTGCGAGCCACAGATGGAGGGGACGTGGCGTGGGGAAAATATATGGAGATTTCATGTTTGTTGCTTAATTTAAAACTACGTATTGGCGAACGGAAATATCTCGCATCAGCCTCAGCATCAGCTTCAACTGAGCCTATGCTCCCTCTTCCAAATTCCAAAACCAACAAAAATACAGGTCAAAATTGGTCAACTTATTCTTTCACCATTACTTAACGTCGGTTTTCTTCTTGCGTTTGAAGATGAAGAGTTCGCCGAGCCTGTCGGTTTTTCTCCTCAACACCAGTCCGGCGCCAGTTTGCGTGAGCTGTCCTTCAAGCGGGTCGCGCGTGCTGCGGTCGTAAAAAACCTTGACATAGCGCGTGGCACTCTTGTCGAGACGGTATTCAATGGCCACATTGTCGATGAAGCTCTCGGCAGAGTTTTGAGCGTCTTCGCCTGTGCTGACCTTTCCTCCGATGATCACGCTAATGCGGTTGTTCCAGAAGCGTTTGGCAAACTGGAAGGAATAGTCGGTGGTTTCGGTGCCTGCGGCGCTCGTATTGTTTTCCATGCCGATGGAGAGGTCGATGGTTTTCAGTGCACTGCCAGCGATGTTCTGGATTTCGCTCTGCAAGAAGGCGTTGAGGGCGTTGCTGGCCTTGAATCCGCTACCTCCCGAGGTGAGCATATCGTCGGTCACATACATGCCCGTGGCGAGCATGGCCACCGCCGTTTTGCTCCGCTGGTCGGCCGACATCGTGGCCAACTGGTTTTGCACCGTGAGGTCTTCCGTCGCTTCAATGATGAACGTCAGGCCCATATTATTGAGCGGCTGCGTGATCTGCACCCCCACATCGAAAGGCACGGTGCGCGGCTGGTCGTTTTCAACCACCGTTGCCCTCACGCGCTCCTTGGCGGTGATGTTGAGCGTTGGGTTCATCATGTCGCCCGTGAAGTCGACATAACTTCCTTGAACGATGTTGAACGTCTTGAGCGGGATGATGGGCAGCGAGTATTTCATCTCGCCGCTGTTGGCCGTGAAGCGTCCCGTCAAGCGCATGTCGCCCTGTTGCGTAATGCGCATGGTGAGGTCGCCGCCGCCTTCGAGGTTCACGTAGTTCTGCCCGTCTTCACTCAGACTGCAGCGGAAGCGTGCGGCATCGCTGATGGAGATGCCCAGCGTGAGGTCGAATCCGCTGACTTCCAGCGGCGTGTTTTCCTCAACGATGGCCGAGTCGCGGAAGGAAACAAACTGCACGAGGTCGTGCAGGCGGTCGTCAACCGTCAATGGTGAGTCTTTGAGGATGTAGGTCATGTCGGTGCGGTCGAGAATCTCGAGTTTGCCGCGGATGCTGATATTGTCGGACGTTCCCTTGAGCGTTCCGAGATAGTTGGCATAGACCTTTCCATAGAGCAGCGACAAACTGTTTCGCTTGGCATTGATGAGCTCGAAATTGTTGGCCCGCATTGAGAAATTGAGACCGATGCGCGAGAAATCGCGCATGTCGAGCGTGCCGTTGAGCAAAAGCGGGTTTTCGTTCTTCGCAGAGCGCAGGGCATAGTTCTTCAAGTTCATCTGACTCGCACGGATTTCCACCGGCGTGGGGTCCATCAGGAAGTCGAAACCATAGACCTCAGAATAGAGGTGGGCATCGTCGAATGCCAGTGCGCCATCAAGCACCGGAGCATCGGCCGTTCCCGTGATGTGGAGTTCGCCACCAGCTTCGCCACGCATGGCAACGTCAGTGTCAACGAGGAAACCGTTGATGAGGCGCAGTGGGCAGTCGTGTAAATTGGCAGTGCCGTCGAAGTGTCCGTTGTTGTCGTCATAGGTGCCTTCACATTGCAGCACCTCCAAGGTGTCGGTGCTGACATAAGCGTTGGCATAATGCTTGCCGTTGCCCTGCGGCATATAGAATGCTTCCATGCCCACGTTGCCCAACTGGGCATCTTCGAAGACGAGGCTTTTGGCCTTGAACTGAGCAGCGGCAGAGAGGCTTCCGTTCTGGTGGTCGTCCATCACGTGCATGTCGCCGCTCAGCATGCCCTCGAGTTTTGGCAGATAGGGCATCACGTTGGAGAGCTCGCCAAGATTGAGGTTGTTGATGCTCAATGTGATGTCGTTGACAGAGTCGGCCGGAGTGCTATAGATGCTCAAAGCCGTGCCGTCGTCGGCCAAAAGATTCATGTCGGCCTTGATGTCTTTATTCTTGCCGAGGAAGATGAAATTCTCGTCGTTGACGTTAAAGCGTCGGTAGGCAATGATTGGGTTGTTGGGCGAGAGGGAGAGGTTGAGACCATTGTTGATGAAGTCAGCCCGCAGCCCCAGGTCAATACCCTTGTGGCCCTGGCTGTCGGTGAAGTCGATGTGCGACCCGATACCCGAATTATGGACATAGGCACTGAGACGCGCCGTGAACTTATTGGGGTTCTTGCGCAGATAGTTGCGAATGGTGCCATCGAGATTAAGGCCCGCCGTGTCTTGTGAGAGCGCGAAATGAATGGTGTCGAGCTGCAAGTTGCCCTGTTGGAAACGGCTCACGTCGAAACGCCCGCCCATTCCGTTCAGAGGGTCAGACGAGAGTTCGAGACGCGCTTCCTGATAGTCGATTCCCTTGAAAAAAAGAAAGCGGCTGAGGGGGTTTTCACGCCCTGCCGCAAGATGGAACTTCATCACGGGGAAAGCGCGACGCAGCATCTCCTGGTCGATTTTCTTCTTCTCGAGCTGGCGCATGAGCACTTTGGAGAAGCGGGAGAGATTGGCCATCAGATGGTCGACATCCCCTTTGGCGCCGAAGTCGAGGTCAAGGTCGCCCGCCGTGATACAGGCGGTGGTGGTGTCGGCAGCCGTGGCAACATCGAAGTTGAGGTCCATTGCTGCAAAACCGCGCGTAGGCGTTGAGAAATGGATATTGGAGAAACCGCCCTGTGCGCTATAAGCCGTCAGTTTGCGGTTGGTGCGGGCCGTGACGTCAACTATCAGTCCGGCCTGCAACGTGTCTTTCACCATGCCCAGCGCCTTCAAGTCAACGTTCAGCAAGTCGAGCATCAAGCGGGCTTCAATGTCGCGCCCGAGCGATGCCGTCAGTTTTCCGTTTGCCTCCAGCAAGGCGTTGCTGCTGGCGAAATCCACCTCCACCTGTCCGCGGCGGCTACTGGCTTTGAGCGACAATCCGCTAAAGGTTTGCCCCGATGCCACGAGGTGGTCCACCTGGGCCTTTGCTTCCAACGAAGACATCGCCGAAAAGAGGTCGAAATGGCGACCAGCACCTTGCAAAGTGCCACTAAAGTCGCCGAGACCATAACCCGGCAAGAAACGCCCCAATGGGAAGGCATGCGCCACAGCTTTCAAGGCGTAGGTTTCGCGGTCGAGGTCAACATCGGCTTTGGCACCCAGCCAACCGCGCAAAGCGTTCACGCGGAAGCCTGTTGCATAATGGTTGCCCTTCATGCGGAAATCACCGCGGGCCGATGTGCCGTTGGGAATATCGAAAAAGCCACGGGCCAGCAGCGGCAGGAATTTCTGGATGAAAGCGCCCTTCCCGATGCGGGTTTCAAAATCAAACTTGGCAGTGCGCCAGGCCTCAGCGATGTCGTTGGCGGAGCCTTTCAACGTGACAGACAGAAGCTGCGGCCAGGCCAAATGCAAGCGCGAGAGCGACAGATGACTGATATTGCCTTCTATGCGCCCTTCAACCGTCAGAGGCACACTGGGAAACGCCTCCAAAATATAGTCGTCGGCATACCCCTTGGCCAGCGTTCTGACATCCTCAGAAGCGAGCGAGGCATTGAGCGCCAGCGACATGGTTTCGTGGCGGCCCGGCGTGAAGGCGTTGAAATTGAGGTCGGCCCGTGCCTTGATTTTCGATGCAGGCGTAGAGAGTTCCAAGAGCGGCAGGAAGAGGCGTGTCGTGTCCATATAAATGCGGCCCTTGGCGTTTTCCACTTTCAGTCCGCTATGCTCGTTGAAAGCCAAAGCCGCCAAATAAGTGCGCAGCGTTCCCTTCTCATCGTAAGATAGGGTGTCGAGTTGGAGGCGGAGATTGCTGACGGCGATGTAATCGGCCGACAGTTTTTCCTCCATCCTGAATTTCTTCCAAAGCAAGGTGTTGGACAAGGCAAAAGCAGCGTTGCCGACGGCTTTCGCCGAAACGGAAACCGCTGAATCGGAAGGAAGCGCGGCATAGACCACCCCACCCTTTTCAACATTGAAACGACGCACGGAATAATACGGACGCCCCGTATCAAACAGGCCACCCTCCAAACGGGCCTTACCCATTTCAGCCATGAGGCGCATGGAATCGCCAGGCATGGAGAGGCTCACCCGCGAACGATTAATGGTCACTTGTTCGGCCACGATGCGCCACGGCATGGAAGGCAGCGTGTCGGGTTCCTCGCGGGCCGTGTCGCTCAAGGCCACATAGAGATCGGCATCGTCAAGGCTGGCCTGGTTGAGTTTCACCACGCCGCGTGTCCACTCCACGCCGTGTGCAGCGGCCTGAAGACGTCCGATTTTTCCACGTATGTAGGTATTTGATATGAAATGCTTCGAATTAACTTTGGCATCATAGAGGCTAAAGCCGTCAATATCGGCACGGCCCTCAAAGAGCGGTTTGAGGCGCACGTCGAGGTACAGACTGCTGGCGGAAACAATGGTGTCTCGGCCGTCAATCACCTCGACGCCCTTCACCGAGAGGTCAAGCGGGAAAGAAAGGCGCACGCGACTGACACTGATGTTCATGCCTGTCGATTCGGAGAGGGAAGCGGCCACACGATGCACCACAAAGTTTTGCACAGGCGGCAGATAAAGCAACACGGCGAGCAGGAGAAAAAGAACGAAGGGCGACAGGAGTATGCCTATCACCCACTTCTTGGCTTTATGCTGGATACTTTTCTTCATAGTTTAAACAGATGAGTTGGGGCGGATGTCTCAGCCTCCAACGGAGATAAACGTCTTTAGTAATGGCGAAGAGCGGATGGAAGCCGCCTCTGAAGACAGGGCTGGATTCCCCTACATATACATTCACCATTATATATAAAACACAAAGTTAAGAAATTCCGTTGAATCCACTGGCAGAAACCTCCCAAGAAGTCCATCCAAGGCGTTGCCTGCTTTTTCATCAGAGCTTTTTCATCCAGCGTTGCCTCTCTGCCGCGTCCATCTTTTCGATGGTATATCTCAAGGCCGTTCGTGGCATTTCGCAATGATGGTTTGAAAGAAAGGAACGCAGGACGTCAATGTCGCGCTTGCCCACTTCTCGCAACATCCAGCCAACGGCCTTGTGTATCAAATCGTGGGGATGGTGTAAGAGTTTTTCAGCAATGCGGAGAGTATCAGCATACTGGTTTTGCCGGATGAGGGCAATCGTCGATACGATGGAAATGCGCTGCTCCCAAAGGTTGGAACTTTCTGCGAGCGTATCGAGAATGGTGCGGCTGGGCAGCGAACCATCAGAAAGAGGATGAAGCAGAAAAACGCCAAGGATGTTTCCGCACGAGAGGTCCACAAGGTCCCAATTGTTGGCCTGGCACGCGTGGCGCAAAAAGAAGTCGGTCAACGCCGCCCGACGTTCCGGACATCCAGGATGACGGCGCTTTGGCAATGCCTCTTTCATTTCCTCCACGAGCAGAAGGAAGCCGCAGAGCCTCACTTCATGCCATTTGGAATGAAGCAGTTGGCTGATTTCGGGCAACGCCACCTGCAGCCGCGCGGCTTTCACAACCATTCTGGTTTGAGGAACTCTCAAGCCGAGAAACTGGTCGCCCTCGCCATATTCGCCCTTACCTGTTTTGAAGAAGCGGGAAAGCACCTGCCGCTGTTTCTCATCCTCCATGCTGAGCATGGTTTCTATGATGTCGTTTGCTGTAATCATCGGGGTATTGTTTTTAAGCAATGGTAAGTAGGTATTCAAAAATAGGCGCTCCTTTTCGCGCTTTGTTCGTTTATCATGTGCGCATGCTTTGCCACTTGTTGTTTGGCAAAAAAACGCGCAGAGTTTTTTTCTGAATTTTGAACACCCTATCAAATTTATTTTAAAGTATCCATGCTGGGATTTTAAACACCCACTTACCTTATAGAAAATATCAGGGATGCCCTATTCTTAGAGCACCTCTGCAACCATTTATATTATTCTGCACACTGCTCCCGCGTGGAAGCAGCTTTTTCTCACATCACGACCTTCGTGCGCACCACCTGCGCATTGCAGGCCACGTCGACGTAGTAGTTTCCTGCGGGGAGTTTCATCTTCACGTTCACGCCCGTTGTCGTCATGATTTTCTTGACATGTCCGCTGAGGTCCGTCACCAGAATGCGCTTGGAGAGTTTTTCCGTACCAGGCATTGCAACAACGAGTTTGCCCTTGCTGGCAGCCACAGAGAAGCCCGGAACAGACAGCGGAGAAACGGCCTTCACGCCCTTCTTCTTCTCAGCCAGACGGAACACGCGCGTGGCGTGGCTTCTCACCTCTGCCGAAAGCGTTCCCTTGGCGTCGCTGAGCTGCTGCTCGGCCCAAAGGTCGCGAACGACGTAGGTCTTCTGGATATCAAGTCCCGGCACTTTTGAGAAATCGAAAACGGCCGTCTTGGCTTTTTCAGAGATATTGGTGACAGAGAGGGCCACGTCGCCGTTCTCACAGTCTTTGGCAAAGATAACGAGGCTGTCGGCCTCAGAAATCAAATCGGCCTGCTGGCCCATAGCGTCTTGATTGAGGGCAATGACCTCACCGCTCTTCAAGATGGCTTCATCATCGGCCTGAAGTTCCTTGCGCGGGTCAAACGAGAGGGCCATCGGAGAAGACCACATACACCAGAGGGCAAACTGCGAGCGATATTCGTCCTGCGTCATGCCAGGGCCCTTGCCGCCGCAAAGCATACTTGAGGATTTGCCAGTGCCGTGAAGTCCCGTGCAAAGCATGTCGGCATCATTGAAGCGGTTGACGCCCTGATAAGCAGAAATATTTTTCATGTCGCGGATGCTTTGCAGAAGTCCTTCGCCGTTGCCAGCGCCAGTCCAGCAGTCGCGCACATCTTGCGAAATACGCCAGCAGCGTCCGCCAGCCTCAGCGCCCCATTTCCAAGGTTCGCGCTCACCCCATTCACAGATGTAGAGCATCGTTCCATAACCAGCCTTTTCAAGGGCATCGGCCATAGCGCGATAGCGTATGAAAGCCGTGTCGCGCTCCGACGGGGCATTGCAATAGTCACACTTCACAATGTCGACCTTCCAGCGGGCATAGGCATCGGCATCGATTTGTTCCTTGCCAAACGAGCCGAAGGCGCCGGCACAGGTATATTCGGCAGCATCCGTGTAAATGCCGAAGCGCATCCCCTTTCCGTGTACATAGTCAGACACCGGCGTAAGTCCGTTGGGAAAACGTTGCGGGTCGGGCAAAGGACGTCCGTCAGCGGCACGGCTCTTGGCATGCCACCAGTCGTCCATCATCACGGCGTTCCATCCGTAATTTGTCAGGTTTTTCTCCGTAAAGAGGTCGGCCACGTGCTTCACGATGCTTTCCGACACCTCGCTCTCCACTGCGTTCCAAGAGAGCCATCCCATAAAAGGAATGGGGTGTTGCAACTGGTCTGACACGTCGAACGTCACCTTCTCGCTGGTGGTCTTGCCATGCTCCGTCACATGGATTTGATACGTATAGCGGCCCGATTTCTGCGGCACGCCTTCCACCACACGCCGCGTGGCATTCCACGTCAATCCCTTCGGCAAACCGCTCACGGAGAGCGTCGCTTGGGCGTTTGTGGCGCGAATTTTGTGCATGAATTTCACGCCGGGCTGTGAAAACACGGTTGTGGCGCAATCGAGTTGCGAGGGGTTTTCGTCTGCACTGGCCACACCGAGGCATGTCCATGCCAAGGCTGAGGCAAGCAGAAAGATCTTGTAGAGATTGGTTCTCATTGAGTTAGTTTGTTAAGTAGTTCTATAAAGATTAGGTAAATGTGTTGTCGTGGTATCTTTGGCGGGGACGAGCATCTTTAAGGCCATCCCCAGCATATTTTTCATTATCAATCGGCACAAATTTACAAATTAATATTACACTGAGCCTTGCTAAGGCCACAAAAAAAGACACGAAAAACGCTCCGCGCTTGTTTTGCTGCCTATTTGCAACCAACTTGCAAAATCTTATCACTACCTTTGCAGACATGAAGAAATGTTCGGCTCCACAGTTCTGGCGCGTCTGGTGTATCATCATCCTGACGCTCGTTGTGGCCATGCTCCCCCACCACCATCACGGTGAAGCGGTGTGCATGGCCTGGAGTCATTGTGACACGGCCGAACATTCCGTTCCTTCACACGAGGAAGGCATTCCGTCGCACGACAATCACGCACCGTTGCACAAGCACCCCACACCGTCGCACGACTGCAACGAAAACGACTGCGTGGTTCAGAGCATGCGCACGTTCCTCCCCGCTGGCACGCGGCCTCAGTTTGCCGACGCGCCCACATGGCTGCCGTTCTTTCTGCCGCTGCAATGCGTGGAAGTACCGGAATGCCCGACACTGACAATCTCCAAGGAAACGCACACCAGCGTTTCCAGGCTTTTTTATGGCTGCCGCCAAGCGACGGCCGGGCGTGCCCCGCCCTTTCTTTTGGCTTGAGTAATGGTAAAAATCACCATTACCTAAACTCCTTCTTATTTACACCACGACACTTTTCTGATTCACCGGACGCGGCAAAACCCACGCCTGGCGGATGTGGCGTAGCCTGCCTTAGTATTAGTAAGGGAGAAGTGCGCCTTTTTTCCAAAAGAATATACCCCGAATTTAAATATCTTATGAACAAACATTTCATGAACAAACACTGGCTGCTGGCCCTATTGCTTCCAGCAGCCTTGCTGACGTCTTGCCATAACCACGACTCGCACGCCGACGAACACGACGGCGAGAAACACGAAGAGAAGGCCGACAAGCACAACGACAATGACATCATTCTGGAACCCGAAGAAGCCAAGGCGGCGGGAGTGGCCACGGAGCGCGTCAGCCCCTCTGCGTTTTCGGAAGTGATCACCGTGAGCGGACAGATTCTTCCTGCCGCAGGCGGCGAAACGACCATCACGGCAACGATGGCCGGCATCGTGAAATATGCTGGAAAGGCGGTGACGGAGGGCGAAGCCGTTGGCAACGGACAGGGGCTTTTCGTTGTCTCTGCCCAACAGATGGCCAACGGGAATCCTGCTGCTGCGGCGGCAGCCGAACTGCGTGCTGCAAAACAAGAATATGAACGCGCCAAGGCATTGGCCAACGACCGCCTGATTTCGGCACGCGAACTCGAAGCAGCCCGCCAGCGCTATGAGACGGCAACGACCACAGCGGAGAGTCTGGGCGGCAGCAACCAGAGCCGCGTGGTGGCAAGCAACATGAACGGCTACGTGAAAGAGGTGCTGGTGCGCCCCGGCGATTATGTTTCCGCCGGACAGCCGCTCGCCACAGTGGCACAAAGCCGCCGCCTGCAACTGCGGGCAGAAGTGCCGGAACGCCACTACGCCATGCTCCCCAATATCACGGGGGCCAATTTCCGTTTCTCGTCGGGCAACGACAACAGCGTCTACGCCCTTTCGTCGATCAACGGCCGCCTGGTGTCGCGCGGCAAGAGTGCGGAAACGGGGGACTTCTTCGTTCCCGTCATCTTTGAGTTCAACAATGTGGGCCACCTCGTTTCCGGCACCTTCGTGGAGGTCTACCTCTTAGGCCGCGAGCGCCAGGGCGTCATCAGCATCCCCGTCACCTCGCTCACGGAGGAACAGGGCGTCTATTACGTCTACCTCCGCACAGGCGACCACAGCTATCGCAAGGCCGAGGTGAAACTCGGCGGCAACAACGGGCAGCGCGTGGAAATCCTCAGCGGCCTGAAAGCGGGCGAAGAAGTGGTGACGCGCGGCGCGATACAGGTGAAACTGGCAGCGAGCAGCGGTGCCATTCCTGAAGGACACAACCATGAACATTAAAAGGAGGCCAAGAACATGCTCAACAAAATCATAGCTTTCTCCTTGCGCAACCGCGCACTCGTCGTGCTCGCCACCCTGATTCTGATCATCGGCGGCTGCTGGACAGCCAAAAACATGGAGGTCGACGTTTTCCCCGACCTCAACGCCCCGACCGTGGTGATTATGACCGAAGCCAAGGGAATGGCCGCCGAAGAGGTGGAACGCCTCGTGACCTTCCCCATCGAGACCGCCGTCAACGGTGCCACCGACGTGCGCCGTGTGCGCTCTTCGAGCACCGTCGGATTCTCTGTGGTGTGGGTGGAATTTGATTGGGACACCGACATCTACCGCGACCGCCAAATCGTTTCCGAAAAGCTCTCCACCATCGCCGACGCCATGCCAGAAGGGGTTGGCACACCGACACTCGGCCCGCAGTCGTCGATTCTCGGAGAGGTACTTTTCATCGGCCTGACCGCCGACTCCACCTCGCAAACCGACCTCCGCACGCTGGCCGACTGGACCATCCGTCCGCAGTTGCTCTCAATGGGCGGCGTGGCGCAGGTGACCGTGATGGGCGGAAACATCATGGAATATCAAGTGCAACTCCATCCCGAGCGCATGCGCCATTATGGGGTGGGCCTCTCGGAAGTGTTGGACGCCACGCAAGCCATGACGCGCAACGCCACCGGCGGCGTATTATATGAATATGGCAACGAATATATCTTGCGCGGCCTGCTCTCCACGAGCGATGCCGACGAGATGTCGCAGTCTGTCGTGAAACTCACGCCGCAAGGCCGCCCCGTGGTGCTGGCCGACGTGGCCGACGTGCGCCCTGCCGTGAAGTCGCCCCGCATGGGCCTGGCCTCCATCTCTGGCAAACCAGGCGTTTTGCTGACCATCACGAAGCAGCCCTCCGTTGGCACGCTCGAACTGACGGAGCGCCTCGACACGGCCATCGCCACCCTCAAATCGTCGCTCCCTGCCGACGTGAAGGTCAACACTGAGCTCTATCGCCAGCAGAAATTCATCGATGCCTCGATTTCAAACATCCGCAAATCGCTCGTTGAAGGCGGCATCTTCGTGGTGCTCGTGCTCTTCATCTTCCTCATGAATGGCCGCACGACGCTCATCTCTCTGGCCACCATCCCGCTCTCGTTGCTCATCACCATCATCGTCCTGAAGCTCATGGGCCTCACCATCAACACGATGAGCATCGGCGGCATGGCCATCGCCATCGGTTCGTTGGTTGACGATGCGATTGTCGACGTTGAAAACGTGTTCAAGCGCCTGCGCCAAAACCGCGAAAAGAGCCTCACGGAGCGCCGTCCCGTGCTCGACGTGGTACACGACGCCTCCTGCGAGGTGCGTATGCCGATTCTCAATTCCACACTGATTATCGTGGTGAGCTTCATCCCCCTGTTCTTCCTTTCTGGCCTTGAGGGACGCATGCTCATCTCGCTCGGCGTGGCCTTCATCGTGTCGCTCTTCGCCTCCACGGTGGTTGCCCTGACGCTGACGCCCGTTTTGTGTAGCTATCTGTTGGGACGCAAAACCGACCGCCACAACGAGCCACGCTTTGTTCTCCGCATGAAAACGGCCTACGCCGCCCTGCTCGCCCGCATGCTCCGCCACGTCCGTCCAGTGATTGCTGGCATCGTCGTATTGCTGGCATTCACCATTGGCGGCTTCATGCTCCTCGGCCGTTCCTTCCTGCCTCCTTTCAACGAGGGTTCCTTCACGGTCAACGTGAGTTCGCTGCCGGGCATCTCGCTCGACGAGAGCGACAGCATCGGCCGCCGTGCGGAAAAACTGCTGCTCACGATTCCGGAGGTGACCGACGTGGCCCGCAAGACGGGACGCGCCGAACTCGACGAACATGCCCTCGGTGCCAACACGAGCGAAATGGAGGTGCCTTTCACGCTGGGCAAACGAACGAAAGACGAAGTGCTGGCCGACGTGCGTAGCAAACTGGCAACGCTCCCCGGAGTGAACGTGGAAATCGGACAGCCCATCTCCCACCGCATCGATGCCATGCTCTCGGGCACGCGTGCCAACATCGCCATCAAAATCTTCGGTCCCGACCTCATCCGTCTGCACACCATTGCCAACCAGATAAAAGAGGCCGTTGAAGACGTTGAAGGTCTTGCCGACCTCAACGTGGAACAAAAAGTGGAGCGTCCTCAGCTGACCATCCGTCCGCGCCGCGTCATGCTGGCGCAATATGGCATCACGCTTCCCCAATTCGCGCAGTTTGTCAATGTGGCATTGGGTGGCGAAACAGTGTCGCAGGTCAATGAGGGCGGCCGCACCTTCGACCTCACCGTGCGCCTCAACCAAGAGGCCATGAACAGCATCGACCACATCCGCGGCTTGCTTATCGACACGGGCGACGGCCGAAAAGTGCCGCTCAGTCAAGTGGCAGACATCACCTCGACAGCCGGCCCCAACACCATCAACCGCGAAAACGCGCAGCGCAAGATTGTCGTGTCGGCCAACGTCTCCGGGCGCGACCTCCGCTCCGTGGTTGGCGATATCCAAAAACGCGTCAGCGAGAAAATCCATCTTCCGCAAGACTACCACTTGAGCTACGGCGGCCAATTTGAAAGCGAGCAGAAAGCCTCGCGCACCCTCTTGCTCCTCTCCTTCGTGAGCATCGCCGTGATTCTCCTGCTGCTTTTCATGCAATTTCGCTCCTGGCGGCAGTCGGTCGTGGTGCTCCTCAACCTCCCGCTGGCGCTCTCTGGCGGCGTGGCCATCCTGGTTGTCGGCGACAGCGAAATCAGCATCCCCGCCATCATCGGCTTCATCTCGCTCTTCGGCATCGCCACGCGCGGCGGCATGTTGCTCGTTGACCGCTACAACGAACTGCGGAAAACGGGCATGCCTCCTCGCGAATGCGTGCTCCGCGGTTCGGCCGACCGTCTGCTACCGATTCTCATGACCTCCCTGGCATCTGCCTTGGCGCTCATTCCGCTGGCCGTGGGCCACGACCTCCCAGGCAACGAAATCCAAAGTCCGATGGCGCAGGTGATGCTCGGCGGTCTCCTCACGAGCACACTGCTCAACCTCATCGTCATCCCGACCATCTATCTCCACCATTGCTGCCACACCAAGCAGCCCTCAAACCCTCTTTCTTCTCATGAAACGACCTAAGCATCTCTTCTTTCTCGTCGCCCTCGGCCTTCTCTTCCCGCAGGCGATGAAGGCGCAATCTTCCGCCACCACGGCGCGAGAGGCGCTGCTTGATTCCATTCTTTCCAACAACACTTCGCTCGCCGCGCTGAGGGCACAGACTTCTGCTGGCAAAGCGGAGGCACGCGCCGACCTGCAACTGCCCGACCCCGAAGTGGAGGCGGGCTATCTCTGGGGAACGCCGAAGGGCACACCGGCGCGAAAGGACTTCGGCATCAGTCAGGAAATCGACTGGGGAGTGGTCACGGGCAAGCGTCGCCAACTGGCCCGCGCCGCCGACCGTATGCTTGATGCCGACTATGCCCTGCAAGTCACGAACCTCCTGGCCGAAGCCGACGCGGAAATCGTCAATGCCACTCATCTGAACCGCCTCTGCCGCCAACTGGCGCTGCGGCGCGACCTCTCGCAGACGCTTCTTCTGCTCTACGACAAGAAGATGGCACAGGGCGATGCCGACCAACTGACTTACAACAAGGCCAAGCTCAGCCACACGCTCGCTGCCGCCGCCCTCGCCAAAGCGGAGACGGAACGGGCGGAGACGATGGAACGCCTGCGAAGGCTCAACGGCGGACATCCCGTTGCCTACACCGACACGCTCTACGACGCGACGCCCGTGCCGACTCTCCCGGCCTTGCTGGAACGCGCCGCGTCTGCGCAGGCGGCCACACTGGTTGCCTCCGCCAAGGTCAACTGCCAGAAGCGCGAAGCCAAACTGGCCCGTATGGAGGCCCTGCCGAAACTCTCCGTGGGCTTCACGGGGGAATACATCGCGGGGGAGAACCACAGCGGCGTGAGCGTTGGGCTCTCTCTCCCGATTTGGGGCAACGCGCGACAACGTGTCCGCCAAAGCCAAGCCGCACTGACTGCGGCGCAGCTCGAACTTGCCGATGTGGAAACGCAACTGAAAGCCACCGTCGAACAGCGCTATGCCACCATGCTGCGCTGCCAGCAAACGGCGGAAAGGCTGAAACGCGAAATGGAGGGAAACGACAATGTGCACCTCCTGCAACGCGCCCTGCAAACGGGGCAGATTTCAATGACCGACTATCTGCTCGAACTCTCCTTCTTCAATGAGGCACAAACGGCTCTGCTGGAGGCCGAGCGCGACGCGGCGCTGGCGAAGTCGCAGTTGATGAGGATGTTCTGAGATGGCGGTCAGAAGCAAGTGTTCATTATTAGTCTGATAAGTAGGTGTTCAGAATTAGTTTATCCCGGCATGGATAGCATAAACTAAATTTGAACACCCGCTTACCATTACTTAACAAATAATCACTATATTTGCAGGAACTAACACCACGCACCTACCATGAAGCACTTAGTCTGCATATACATTCTGCTTTTCGCGCTGGCCATGCCGCACCTCAACAGCTGCCAGCGAGCCAACACGCGCCAAGAACTTGAGCGCGCTGACTCCCTGCTCGAATGTGTACCGATGGACACCAACGCCATCACCGAACTGCTCGACAAAGTCGGTGCCAAGCCCAACGAACTGAGCCACAACGACAGCATGTATTATGTCATGCTCAAACACGACTATCTGATAAAGCGATTCTACCGCCTGAACAACGACTCCATGATGCGCCAGGCGGTGAGGCATTATGATAAACACGGAACGGCCTACGACAAGATGCGTGCACACTACATTTTGGCCTGCATGCTCTACGATGACATGAAATTCAAAGAGTCGCAAAAGGAATGCTTTACGGCCACGCAATGTAACGACACCACCACATTACGCAGCATAAAACTGCTGGGAAAATGCTATATGCTGCTGGGAGGCATCTCGAAAAAACAACCAGACAACGACATCGTCCGACGGAGCTACGAAAAGGCGGCCTACTACGCAAAAGAGACCCAAGACAGCTGCACCCTGGGCGATTGCTACGGGCATTTGGTGGATCATTTCAGATGGGAAAACAATTACGACATGATGTATGAGTATTCTCGAAAAGCCTACGATCTATATACGAAATTAGGGTTGAAAAAAGATGCCTATGACGAATTGCTACCGATGAGCGAGGTGTGCCTGCACAGAAACGAACTGGCCAAAGCCAATGAATTTCTTTTGGAATACGAAAAGAACGTGATTTGTTCGCCCGATGCCAAATACCGTTACAACCAAAGTGAATTTGGCGTTTACTACTCCAACAAAGGAGATTACTATCTACTGAAAGGAATGACCGATTCCGCCATCATTTGTTACCACAATGAACTGAAATATTGCAGCGAATTGGTAAAAGCTAGTACCTACGGGGAACTGGCCAACGCATATAGCATTAAGAACCAAACGGACTCTGTCAACAAATATTTAGCAAAATATATAATAGCCCATAGCAAAGCAGACAGTCTGGAAACATCCAACAATCTGCACGACGGATTCTATATACACGAGAACGAAATGCTAAAGAAGCAGAACGAGATGTTGGTAAACGACAGATGGTACTACCATTTTACCTCTCCCATCTCTATTGTCATTCTTATCCTGACACTTTGCCTGTTGGCATATCTTTGCATCAAAAACAGGAAGACCATCAGCAGAATGACCAACCATTTTTTCTTCATGCTTTACGTTTTCAAACAATCGCTTGCCGAACAGGAGAACGGCACACTCAAATATTTGTTTGGCCTGAAAAAAACAAAAATCCCCACCATCGATATAGAGAAAATCAAGAAAGACATCGCCTGCCTTATTGACGAAGAGAAACCCATCAAGGACCAAGCCATTTGGAATGGCTTGTATTTCTACATGCAAGCCAACGACTGGCATTTCCTGGATTTTCTTGAAAGTTTTTCCGGAAGCATCAACAAAAGAGACATCCAGCTCTGCATTCTGATACGCCTTGGATATTCCCCCTCGGATTTGGCAATTCTGCTTCTCATCAGCAAACAAAACGTTACGAGAATCCGTGCGAAATTGGCTGGCATCCTGTTCAACGAGGACGGGAAAAGCAGCAAGAATTTCGACAACCTTATCCGTAATTTCCAAGGAAAACCCTAATAAATCAATAAAGAGCAACGGGAAAGCCCCAACGAAGGCTCTTCCATAGACACTTGTATTTCAAGCCGTTGTAAAAAGTGTACTAAAAGTGTACTCCATTTTTAGGCGTATTTTTGGGTGTTTTGTAATTTCGCTGGCAAATTATATCACCCATGAATACGTCTAAATTATTTTTATTTATTGCAGCATTGACATGTTCAATAAACACCTCTATCTGTTTAGGAGCGCAGTCTTGTATTTCCGAGAAAATCCCTACATCAGGAAATGAAGTTATTTTAGTAATGTTGAAAAAATAACTTCCGCAATTTTGCCGTTGGCAAGTAATATATTATATACTCCCCTGCCTTTTCGGCTCT
>PPYF01525591.1_pt1 | contig 19237 bp, 20 predicted proteins | sample 1559871 | NCBI WGS metagenome assembly PPYF01 (sample SAMN08240021, study PRJNA423297) | Human gut metagenome, whole genome shotgun sequencing project. | reverse complement strand
GATGATGATGTTGGTTTTAACTGTATGTAGTTTTGAAGGTACATGGAATATAGACAGGAATGAGAAGCAGTGCGAAAGCGCTGTTTTTTTCTTGCAAAAAAATCAAATTTCTTGACAAAGAAAAGATTTTGCTATATGTATATATCAGATGAGGATTGTGTGTTTCGCGGCAAAAATGCCGGTGACATTCTTGACAAAAGTATATAGAAAAGATGAGATAATAAATGATCAAGGGAAGAATCATAATAGCTGATATAGAAAAAATATCATGCAATAAAGAGTGGATTCTCTCACAGATAGCACAAAGATATGTTGAAAAGTATCAGAAGCATAAGAGAGAAACGGATAAAAAACAGGAGCTGATAGCGGGATATCTTTTAAAAGAGTATTTAGGTGTAGAAAATGATGCTCAGCTTGTAATAAGTAAAAATGGGAAGCCGATGCTTGTGGATGCAAGAAAACATTTTAACCTGTCACATAGCGGTAAATATGTAGTTCTAGCGATTGCTGATCAGGAAGTGGGCATTGATATTGAACGTGTGCGTCCATATCATGAAGCAACAGCGAAGAAGATATTTTCGAATGAAATACAAAATGCAATGTCTGAACTTTGCGGGGAGGAAAAAGACCGGATATTTACTCAATTATGGACAGAACTAGAAGCGAAGCTGAAAGTAAAAGGCATTGGATTTAGTAAAGAATGGGAAAATGAAAAAGTAAAGGAATATTTTATTGAGACAAGATGTATAGATGAATATTATGTAAGCTTAGCAACAGAAGAAAAAATTTCTGTAGAAATAGAATGGTTTACAGGGAATGGAAAGGAAGTAAAAAAGTATGATTAAGCCTATTATGAGAGACATATTTTTCTTAAATCAAAAATCAGAACCGGCGACAGAAGCGGATAAACAGATAGCAATCGATCTGTTAGATACATTGAAAGCAAATGAAACAGGATGTGTAGGTATGGCAGCAAATATGATTGGAGCAAAAAAGAGAATCATTGCAGTGAATATGGGGATGTTTAATATTGCTATGTTTAATCCGAAAATCGTGAAGCGCACAGGCGCTTATGAGACGGAAGAGGGGTGTCTGTCATTAGACGGAGTGCGAAGCTGCAGACGTTATCAGGAAATAGAAGTTGAATATCAGGATATGAATTTCAAGAAGAAAAAAGAGAAATATAGCGGATGGACGGCCCAGATCATTCAGCATGAAATAGATCATTGCGATGGGATTTTGATATAAATTTTATTTGTGCATTGAGGAGGTGCGTCGCATGGATTTCAAGTATTGCAAATTAGAAATCTTTATTCCGGAAACACATATTTCGCAGCTACAGAAAGCGTTACAGTCAGTAGATGCAGGACATATAGGCAATTATGATTCCTGTATGTCATGTTCACAGCTTACCAGTTACTGGAGACCGTTAGGCGGGACATCTCCTTATATTGGAAATGTAGGTGAAATCAGTTGTGAACCTGAAGTAAAAGTTGAGGTAACTGTATTTACAGAGAAAGTGGATGAAACTATTCAGGCAATCAAAGAGGTACATCCATACGAGGAACCGGTAATCAATGCATTGCCGATTTATCGGACAAGTTTTTAAGGGAAAATGAAGTCTTACGATCAGACAGAAAGGAGGTTTGATCGTAAGGCTTCTTTTGTTGAAAAACCACAGGAAACAGATGGTTTATCTTTTTCTTGTTGCGGTATCCTGGAAACAAGTATTTCTCATCAATCTGAGTTGCCCGTTCACAACAAAATGCACAAATATGCATCGCAAAATATGTTGAAAATCCTACTTGAAATACGAACGTATGTTCTATATAATAGAGACATCAACGAAAGGAAAGGGGAATCTGCCATGAAAGAACGCACCTATATTGCAATTGACCTGAAATCTTTTTACGCTTCTGTGGAATGTGTGGAACGGGATCTGGATCCGTTGGAGGTGAATCTTGTCGTGGCAGATGTGACCCGTACAGAGAAGACTATCTGCCTGGCGGTATCTCCGGCGCTGAAGTCTTATGGGATTCCGGGAAGAGCCCGCTTGTTTGAAGTTGTACAGAAAGTAGCGGAAGTGAATGAGGCGAGACGGTATCGAAGTCCGGGTGGAAGATTTCAGGGAAGTTCGTCTGACCAGCGTGAATTAAGGAAACACCCGGAGCTTGCATTGGATTACGTGACAGCGCCACCAAGGATGGCTCTTTATATGGAGTACAGCCGCAGGATTTATGCAATCTATCTGAAATATATTGCGCCGGAAGACATACATGTTTATTCCATAGATGAAGTGTTTCTTGATGTAACTTCCTATCTGAAAACTTACGGACTCACGTCGGAAGAACTGGCGAGGAAGATGATTCGAGAGGTACTTCATGAGACTGGAATCACAGCGACTGCCGGGATTGGGACGAATCTGTATCTTGCAAAGATTGCAATGGATATTATGGCGAAACATGTCGAACCTGATGAAGATGGAGTGAGAATTGCGAAGCTGAATGAACGAAGTTATCGAGAACAACTTTGGAATCACAGGCCATTGACAGATTTCTGGCGCGTGGGAAGAGGATATGCGAAGAAGCTGGAGGAGAATGGTCTGTATACAATGGGGGATATTGCCCGCTGTTCGATGGGAAGCGCACAGGAGTTTTACAATGAAGAACTATTGTATCGTTTATTTGGCGTGAATGCAGAACTCCTGATTGACCATGCCTGGGGATGGGAGCCGTGTACGATGGAGGCAATTAAGAATTACAGGCCTTCATCAAACAGTGTCGGTTCCGGTCAGGTATTGCAGTGTCCGTATTCTTATGAAAAGGCAGGTCTCATTGTTCGGGAGATGACAGAATTACTGGTATTGGATCTGGTTGATAAAGGTCTTGTGACTAACCAAATTGTACTGACAGTAGGATACGATATTGAAAATCTGAAACAATCAGAATTTCAGAAAAATTATCGAGGTGAGATAAAGACAGACCGTTATGGGAGAAAGATTCCGAAGCATGCACATGGAACAATGAATTTGGAAGAGTATACGTCTTCCACGCGAAGAATTGTGGATGCAACGGTAGAACTGTATCAAAGGATTGTGGATCCTAAATTGCTTGTACGCAGGATATCACTGGTGGCGAATCATGTGATACAGGAATGTGAGATTGCAGAGACGGACTCGTATGAACAGATGGATCTTTTTACAGATTATCAAGCGAAGGAAGAACAAAAGCAGCGGGAAAAAGAAGAACGGGAGCGTGAGAGAAGCATGCAGCAGGCAGTCCTTGAACTCAAGAAGAAATTTGGAAAGAATGCAGTGCTGAAGGGAATGAATCTGCAGGAAGGAGCGACAACTATTGAGAGAAACAGACAAATCGGCGGACACAAAGCATAAATATGATGATATTTTAGATTGTCCGCATCACGTATCTTCTGTTCATCCATCAATGCCGTTGATAGACAGAGCGGCACAGTTCGCTCCGTTCTCAGCATTGACCGGATACGAAGAGGTCGTGAAGGAAGAAGCAAGACTTACAGAACAGAGAGTAGAACTGGATGAGGAGGAACTGGAACGGTTAGATCAAAGTTTACAATATCTTAAGAAACGCTTACAGGACGAGAGGGAAACAAATCCGGATGTGAAGATTACGTATTTCTGTGCAGACCAGAAGAAGGAAGGTGGTCAATATCGAACTGTTCAGGGGAAGGTGAGAAGAATCAGACAATATGAAAAAGCGGTCGAGTTGGAAGATAGGACCGCAATTCCAATCAAAGATATCGTGCAGATTTCACGACTATAAAGGAAAAGGGAAAGTGAGAAAGCAGAAGACGAAGAACGGCGCAGGAAGATCTTCCCTCGTATAAGCCTCTTCGGCAGCAGAAAGTTCTTTCATAAATAATATGCTCTAATCTGGTATGTTCATGTGAGTTTTATTATACAACAGATTCTGATTTCATGCATAGAATAGTTAAGAGAAAGTATCGGCAATCATGGAATAATGCCTATGAGATTCTGTGAATTAAAAGAAAAAGAGGTAGTGAACATCTGTAATGGAAAGTGTCTTGGAGGTGTAGTAGATCTGCAGATAAATGAATGCTCCGGTGCGATAGAAGCATTGATTGTTCCTGGGCCGGGAAAGTTCTGTGGATTCTTTGGAACGGATAGCGAATATGTGATACCATTTGCATGTATAAAGAAGATTGGACCGGATATTATTCTTGTGGAAATTAAAGAAGAAAAGTTTTTGCAAAAATATTAGACATTGTGTATAATGAAGGCAATAAGATACGTGGAAAGGCGGAGTGGATTATATGAAGTGTCCATATTGTGGCAATCCAGATACAAGAGTGATTGATTCCAGACCAGCAGAGGATAATAGTTCTATCAGAAGAAGACGTTCTTGCGATGAATGTGGTAAGCGTTTTACAACTTATGAAAAGGTAGAGACGATCCCACTGATTGTAATTAAGAAAGATAATAACCGTGAACAGTATGAAAGAGCGAAGATAGAGAATGGAGTTCTGAATGCATGCTACAAGCGTCCGGTTCCGGCTGAAGAGATTCAAAAGACAATTGATGCGATTGAACTGTCAATTTTTAATCGTGAAGAGAAAGAAATCCCAAGCAGTGAGATTGGTGAAATTGTTATGGAGAATCTGAAGGCATTGGATCCGGTTGCATATGTCAGATTTGCATCTGTCTACAGAGAGTTCAAAGATGCGAATACATTCATGGATGAATTGAAGAAATTTCTAAAATAATAAAAATCGGTTATACTCTATTCGTGAGTATAACCGATTTCAATCTTTCGGAGAATGTTAGTATATTACACGGGGGCGAGAATGAGAACTTATAAATTAACAATTGCTTATGACGGAACTGCATATCAGGGATGGCAGAGACAGGCAAACACAGAGAATACTTTGCAGGGAATTCTGGAGCGAACAATTTCGTCAGTGGCAGGATATCCAGTGGAGATTGATGGTTCAGGACGAACAGATGCAGGTGTTCATGCGAATGGACAGACTGCAACAGTAGTTCTTTCTGGTCAGGTGGAGGATGGATTTTTTACAGAAAAGATAAATTCAAGATTACCCGGAGATATTCGGATTTTAGATGCAGAGCTTGTGAGGAATGGATTTCATGCGAGAAAAAGTGCAGTTGGAAAAAGATACATTTATCAGCTGGATTTGGCGGAGAAACCAGATGTATTCACAAGACGATATACATATCATTTTCCGCAGAGATTGGATTTAGATGCGATGAGAAAGGCAGCACAATTGTTGATTGGCACGTATGAGTTTGCCGGATATACGGATAAAAAGGATGAAAAGTCCACAAAAAGAACAATTTATGCTATAATGATTTGCGGACAAGGAAGCAAAGTCAGTATTCAATATGAAGGAACAGGATTTCTTTACCATATGGTAAGGATTTTGACAGGAACTTTGCTGGAAGTTGGAACCGGAGCACGAAGCATAGAGAGTGTGAAGGAACCTTTGAAATCAAAAGATAGAAGTCAGGCTGGATTTTTAGCACCTGCAAGGGGTTTATTCCTTGATGAGGTGTATTATTGATTCGGTTATGGAAAGTTGCTGATTATTCACAGAAAAGTTGGCTAATGGACGGTGAACAGCAACACTCTTGAAAGGGAGGATGCAGCAGATTGAAATTAATATCATGGAATGTAAATGGTATTCGTGCCTGTGTACAGAAAGGATTTCTTGAGTTCTTTCATGAGGCAGATGCGGATATCTTCTGTATTCAAGAGACGAAGATGCAGGAAGGACAGCTAAATCTGGAATTAGAAGGCTATCATCAGTATTGGAATTATGCTGTGAAGAAGGGGTATTCCGGAACAGCCGTGTTTACAAAGAAAGAACCATTGTCGGTGAGTTACGGAATCGGTATTGAGGAGCATGACCGGGAAGGACGTGTGATTACGTGTGAATTTGAAGAGTTTTATTTCGTCACAGTATACACACCAAATTCTCAGAATGGGCTGGCAAGGTTAGATTACAGAATGAAGTGGGAGGATGACTTCCGCACTTATCTGAAGAAGTTAGAAGAGACAAAGCCGGTGATTGTGACTGGAGATATGAATGTAGCGCACAAAGAGATTGATCTTAAGAATCCGAAGACCAACCGTAAGAATGCAGGTTTTACGGATGAGGAAAGACAGAAGTTTACTGAACTTCTGGATGCAGGATTTATTGATACATTCCGGTACTTTTATCCGGAGCAGACAGGAATCTATTCCTGGTGGTCTTATCGTTTCAGTGCCAGGGCGAAGAATGCAGGCTGGCGTATAGACTACTTCTGTGTCTCGGAAAGTTTAAAGGACAGACTGGACGATGCGAAGATACTTACAGATATTATGGGATCAGATCATTGCCCGGTTGAATTGGATTTGAAATAAATGATAGAAAAAGGAGAAGAGAAAAATGACAAAGATTGACATTATTTCAGGATTTCTTGGAGCAGGAAAGACAACTTTAATTAAGAAGCTTCTTTCTGACGCATACAAGGGAGAGCAGGTTGTATTGATTGAGAATGAATTTGGAGAGATCGGTATTGATGGTGGATTTTTGAAGGAAGCAGGAATTGAGATTCGTGAGATGAATTCAGGATGTATCTGTTGTTCACTGGTTGGAGATTTTGGAAAATCTCTTCATGAGGTCGTAGATACTTATCATCCGGATCGTATTCTGATCGAGCCATCAGGAGTTGGAAAGCTTTCTGATGTAATCAAGGCTGTACAGGATGTTCAGGGTGAAATCGATGCAGAGCTCAATAGCTTTACAACAGTTGTAGATGTAACAAAGTGTAAGATTTACCGTAAGAATTTTGGGGAATTTTTCAGCAACCAGATTGAATATGCAGGCGCAGTTATTTTAAGCCGTACAGATAAAGCGAAACCGGAGAAGATTCAGGAAAGTGTTGCGCTGTTAAGAGAACTGAATGAAAAAGCTCCGATCATTACAACACCGATCGAGCAGCTTCCGGGTGAGAAGATTCTTGAAACAATGGAATCAAGCAAATCTCTGGAAGAGGAATTGCTTGCAGAGGTAGCTGAAGAGGCTCATGAGCATGACCACGAGCACCATCACCACGATCATGAAGAACATGATCATGAGCATCACCATCACGACCATGAAGAGTGCGACCATGAGCATCATCATCACCACGATCATGAAGAGTGTGACCACGAGCATCATCATCACCACGATCATGAAGAGCATGAGCACCATCATCATGATGGAGAGTGCAGCTGCGGCTGTGGACACCATCATCACCACGATCATGAGGGTCATCATCATGCAGATGAGGTATTCACAAGCTGGGGTAAAGAGACAATTCATACTTATACAAAGGATGAGGTCAGTGCAATTCTGAAGACTCTTGAAGAGGATGGCTCTTACGGAAATGTACTCCGTGCAAAAGGAATGGTAGCAGGAGCAGATGGAGAGTGGATCTACTTTGATATGGTTCCGGAGGAGCATGAAGTAAGAACAGGAGCACCGGAATACACAGGAAGAATCTGTGTGATCGGAGCAGAGCTTAATGAAGACAAGCTTGCAGAATTATTTAAGCTGAAATAAAAGGATAAGCAAAGCAGTACCTCATAGGGGGCTGCGTAGCATTATGTAATAACAGATGTCTTCTGCGAAAAGGAGACGGAATGGAGATAGATATGATGAAAGAGCCAGATGTTATGGTTTATCTGATGACAGGTTTTCTGGACAGTGGTAAAACTCAGTTCCTGAATTTTACACTATCTCAGGATTACTTTCAGATTGATGGAAAGACACTTCTGATTCTCTGCGAAGAGGGGGAAGAAGAGTATGATCCAATGGAAATGCTGAAGTATGGTGTCGTTATTGAGACTGTAGAAGATAAAGAAGATCTGACAGAAGAATGGCTGGAAGAGATGAATAAGAAGCATGAGCCGGAACGTGTTGTTATTGAATATAATGGCATGTGGCAGGTGAGTGAATTTGAGAAGATGAAGCTTCCGGCAGGCTGGGCTATCGAGCAGAAGATTACAACAGTAGATGCGAGTACATTCCAGATGTATCTGACAAACTTAAAACCACTGTTTGTCGAGATGGTAAAGGGAGCTGAACTTGTGCTGTTTAATCGTTGTGAAGATAAGAAACCGTTGGCAGGATACCGCAGAAGTGTTAAGGTTGTAAGTCCTCAGGCAGAAGTAATCTTTGAGGATGAGAACGGTGAGGTAGACAATATCTTTGAAGACGAAGTACCGTATGATCTCAAAGCACCTGTGATTGAGATTCCAAGAGAAGATTATGGTATCTGGTATATTGATATGCAGGAGCATCCGGAGCGCTATAAAGGAAAAGTTGTAGAATTTGTTGCAAAGGTTATGAAACCGAAAGCATTTCCGTCTAAGGTATTCTATCCGGGACGTATGGCAATGACTTGCTGTGCAGATGATACATCTTTCCTTGGATATGTTTGCAGAAGCGCTTATGCGCCGAAGCTGAATGCAGGAGACTGGGTGAAGATTCGTGCAAAAGTGCGTTATGCGAATCTGTCTGTATATGGCGGAGAAGGACCGGTGCTTGAGGCAGAGAATATTGAGCCTGCAGAACCAATTGAAGAGTTAGTATATTTTAATTAAGACAAGCAATAAGACAAAGTAATAAGACAAGAAATAGGAGGAGAACTTCATGGCAAAGAAATATGATGTAATCGCATTAGGAGAACTTCTGATTGATTTTACAATGAATGGACAAAGCGAACAGGGAAACAATATGTTTGAGGCTTGCCCGGGAGGTGCACCGTGTAATGTGCTGGCGCTTCTGAACAAGATGGGAAAGAAGACAGCATTTATAGGAAAAGTTGGAAAAGATCAGTTTGGAACGTTATTAAGAGATACGATTACGGAAGCCGGAATCGATGCCTCCAATCTGATGGTTGACGAAAATGTGAATACGACACTTGCGTTTGTACATACATTCCCAGATGGAGACAGAGAGTTTTCATTTTACCGTAATCCGGGAGCAGATATGATGCTTACAGCAGATGAAGTGAATCCAGAAGTAGTAAAAGATACAAAAGTCTTTCATTTCGGAACACTTTCTATGACACATGAAGGTGTGCGTGAAGCAACAAAGAAAGCGGTAGAAACAGCAAAAGCAAATGGTTGCCTTGTATCCTTTGATCCAAATCTGAGACCGCCGCTGTGGAGTTCTCTTGATCTTGCAAAAGAGCAGATGGAGTATGGATTTGGAAAATGTGATATCCTGAAGATCTCTGATAATGAAATTCAGTTTGTATCCGGTAAGGAAGACTATGATGAGGGAATCGCATATCTGCAGGAGACATACAATATTCCGCTGATTCTTCTGACTATGGGAAAAGACGGAAGCAGAGCTTATTACAAAGGCATGCGCGTAGAGAGACCAGGATTTTCAGTGAAAGCAATTGAGACAACCGGTGCAGGAGATACTTTCTGTGGAAGTTCTTTGAATTATCTGGTTGATCATGATTTTGAGAATCTGACAGAGGAACAGTTAGGAGAGATGCTGACATTTGCGAATGCGGCAGCAGCACTTGTAACAACAAAGAAGGGTGCGATCAAAGCTATGCCTGTCAAAGAAGAAGTGCTTGAACTGATTCAGAAATAATTGACAAGAAAACAGTCAATCATTATAATGTAACACAGAAACAAGGGCGTTTCCAACTTAGGTGGAGAACGCCCTTTTATCGTATGAGTTTATGATAAAGGAGGTTGAAAATAATGCATAACTATACAAGAGATGATATTTTTCACATAGTAGAGGAAGAAGATGTCGCTTTCATCAGATTGCAGTTTACAGATATTTTTGGAACGATGAAAAATATGGCGGTGACAGTAGGACAGCTTGAAAAGGCATTGGACAATCGTTGTATGTTTGATGTTTCTTCTTTGGAAGGGGTTACAGATGAAGAGGAATCAGATATGTACTTGTATCCGGATTTGAGTACATTTGAAATCTTTCCATGGAGACCACAGCAGGGAAAAGTTGCAAGACTGATCTGTGATGTGTATAAAAAAGATGGAACACCGTATGAAGGCGATCCGCGTTATGTACTCAGAAAGGCTGTTGCGGAGGCGAAAGAGATGGGATATACGATGAATGTCGGTCCGGAATGCGAGTTCTTTCTTTTCCATACAGATGATGACGGCAGACCGACAACAGTAACTCACGAGCAGGGAGGATATTTTGATGTAGGGCCATTGGATCTTGGAGAAAATGCGAGAAGAGATATGATCTTAACATTAGAAGATATGGGGTTTGAGATTATTTCTTCACATCATGAGATTGCGCCGGCGCAACATGAAATCGACTTTCACTACGATGAGGCGATGATTACAGCAGATAATCTGATGACATTTAAGATGGTTGTCAAGACAATCGCAAAACGACACGGTCTGCACGCGACATTTATGCCAAAGCCGAAGAGTGAGACTTATGGGTCAGGAATGCACATTAATTTGTCTTTATATAAAAACGATGGAACAAATGCACTTTATAACGCAGAGGATGAGAATGGACTCAGCCAGGAAGGATATTATTTTATTGGTGGCTTGATGAAACATATGAAGGCAATCACCTGTATTACAAATCCAACGATCAATTCGTATAAACGTTTTGTGCCGGGGTATGAAGCACCTGTTTATATGGGATGGTCAGCTAAGACAAGAGGACCTTTGATCCGTGTGTCTATGGAGAAAGAAGACAATTCAAGACTGGAACTTCGTAGTCCGGATGCTACGGCGAATCCATATCTGGCGCTTGCAGTACTTCTGAAAGCCGGGGTGGACGGAATTAAGAATCAGATTATGCCTCCGAAGAATATTGATGAAAATATTCAGAAGATGACGCAGGAAAGAAGAGATGAACTTCAAGTGGAAGAACTGCCTAGAACGCTTGGAGCTGCTACAGCAGAGCTTGAGAAAGATGAACTGTTGATCAGCGTATTAGGGAAAGAGCTTGCCGAGAAGATCATCAAAGCAAATAAGAAAGAATATAAAGAATATTGTATGCAGGTGACAGACTGGGAGATTAATCATTATCTTTACAGGCTGTAGTTCAGGTATCCTGGCATTGGGCATTTAGAGACCGCATATGTTGGTATAGAACATTTTATAGAAAATAGATTGATAGAAGAGTAGTTAGCGGAAGAGGTGAGCAGATATGAGTAACATTATTGTCGTTTTCCCAAAGAGGGAAAATGCAGTAAATATCCGTAATAGTTTGGTTCGTGCGGGTATTGAAGTATCTGCGGTATGTTTGACAGGAGCTAAGGTTTTGCAGTATGCTGATAACTGGAACGATGGAATTGTCGTGTGTGGTTATCGGTTTCAAGATATGCAGTATACAGATTTACGAGAATCTCTTCCGGATACGTTTGACATGCTTTTGGTGGCTTCAGCGGATAAGTGGATGGATGGACTGCCGGATGGGGTTGTAGGACTTCCACTCCCAATCAAAGTTTATGATTTGGTAAATACCGTTGAAATGATTCAGCAGACACAGAGCAGGAAGAGAAGAAAGCGCAGAGAAACGATACGAAAGAGAGACGATTCTCAGAGAAAGATAATCGATCAGGCGAAAGCGCTTCTGATAGAACGAAATAACATGTCAGAAGAGGAAGCACATCGATATTTACAGAAGAGCAGTATGGAAAGTGGAACTAATATGCTCGAAACAGCACAGATGGTGCTGACAATTATGAATGAATAAGAGGCAGTTGTTAACAGTAACGAATAAGAAGTGCTGTAAACAATAATAAAGGAGAGGACTGTCAGTGATGACAGCGGAACGGAGAAGAGAATGAAATTTACAAAAATGCAGGGAATTGGAAATGATTATGTGTATGTAAACTGTTTTGAGGAGAAGGTGGAAGATCCATCAGCGTTGGCAATCCAGGTGAGTGACAGACATTTTGGAATAGGATCTGATGGATTGATCCTGATCTGTCCGTCAGAAGTGGCAGACTGTGAGATGGCCATGTATAATGCGGATGGCTCCAGAGGAGAAATGTGTGGAAATGGAGTTCGCTGTGTCGGAAAATATATGTATGATTACGGTCTGACTGATAAAAAAGAGATTACAGTTGAGACTTTAGCAGGAATCAAAACACTTCAGCTTTTCATAGAAAATGGAAAGGTTGCGAAGGTTCGAGTTGATATGGGAAGTCCAATCTTGACACCGGCAGAAATTCCGGTTGTGGCTGAGGGAGATAAAGCTGTAGATGAACCGATTCTTGTGGATGGAAAAGAATATCATATGACTTGTGTATCTATGGGAAATCCGCACGCAGTCGTTTATGTAGATGATGTGGACAATCTTCCGATTGAAGAAATCGGACCGAAATTCGAAAGCCATGAGAGATTTCCAAGACGTGTGAACACAGAGTTTGTAAAAGTGTTGGATAGACATACTGCACAGATGCGTGTTTGGGAGAGAGGATCTGCTGAGACACTTGCCTGCGGAACAGGAGCATGTGCTGTAGCTGTTTCTTGTATTCTGAATGGATTGACAGAAGATGAAGTAACTGTAAAGCTTCTTGGCGGAGATTTGGAGATTCAGTGGGATCAGGAGAAGAACACGGTTTATATGACAGGACCGGCAACTGTTGTATTTGATGGAGAGCTGAAATAAAGATTTGATTAGAATGCGTTGACTAAACTTTCATTTTAAGATTTTTGGTCAACGCATCTGTAACAACAAAGAGACTATAATCCTAATATACAAAAAAAGAGATTACAAATTGTAATCTCTTAAAACATCGGAGTGACAAGATTCGAACTTGCGACCTCTACGTCCCGAACGTAGCGCTCTACCAAACTGAGCCACACTCCGATAAAATAGGGAACTTGCCGAAGCAAATTCCCAGCTACGGAAAAGGGACTTGAACCCCTACTAACAGAGTCAGAGTCTGCTGTGCTGCCAATTACACCATTCCGCATTACTTGAGTTTTGTTTGTTGCTTGTTTCAAACAACATGGTTATTATATCAAAGCTACAGAAAAATGCAACCCCTTTTTTTATATTTTTACGTTAGACTTTTTAAAGAAATTGTCTTAAATGTCAGAAAATTAAGAAAATTTGTTTCGCCAAACGAAAAAGGGCATCGACAGTAGCGAAAAAAGCATCAATGGCAGAAAAAAGGGCATCGACAGTTACTAAAATCTATAAGATTACTCTACAAGAAAAGCTCTGCAATAAATACAACTGCGCAGCAAAGAACTGCGACTGGCAGCAGTCCTGCACCGCACCATGCGGCCACAACTCCAACAACGAGAGCGAGGGCTCCGGAGATTGGAGACTGTGTGGCATGAAGGATTGCCGGGAATGTCATCACTGCTAGTGTGACATAAGGTACATAGTATAGAAAGGACTGAAGAAACTGGTTCTTCAAAGGTTTTCGGATCAAGGTCATCGGCAGTACGCGGATGAAATAAGAGATACCGCCCATGATAAGAATATAGATATAAATATTGTGTGTCATAATTTTATTCCTTCTGAGTAACTGAAGTTACGTTTTTATTATTGTTTAGTTGAAGCTGAAGTTTCGTCTTCTGTCGGTATCGGGAAGAGGAATGCTGCTCCGGCTGAAAGTGCGACGGTCAGTATGATTGTTCTGGTACCATTCGACAGAGTGGAGATCCAAGGCAGGCAAGTTGCTGCGAAGCTTGAGATAAATGCAAGAGTAACCAGTCCTGCAACGACTTTATTCTGCTTCGAAGGAGGAATGATGATAGCGATAAACATTCCAAAGAGGGCAACACTAAATGCACTGACCATACGCGGTGACATGATATTTCCGGCAATGACACCGAGCATAGTTCCAAAAGCCCAGCCCGGAAGCGGAGTTACCATCGCGCCATAGGTATAATAAGGATTTAAAGTACCGGGTCTGCTGATCGCAATTCCAAAAAGTTCGTCTGTGATATCATAACTCATCAGCAGACGGTGTCCTAACGAAAGGTCGGGACTTAAACGCTGACTCATGGCACAGCTCATCAGAAGATAACGTGCATTTGTGATCAATGTGACAATTGCGACCTCAATATAAGGAGAGTTTGCAGCAATTACAGTCAGTCCGGCATACTCTCCGGCAGATGCATTATTTAACAGACTCATAAGGAATCCCTGAAATGCATTCAGGCCGATATTTCTTGCGGCGATACCGATTGAAAAGGAGACCGCAAGATATCCAAGTCCAATCGGAATTCCATCGCGAAAACCACGACGAAATGCTTGTCTATTAGATTCTTTCATAATAATAAACCACCTTAGTTACAAATTTTGTCTCTGAGGGATATTGTATCATTTCTGCGGAGGAAATCAAAGTCGGAAATGAGGACAAATCCCCCAATTTATAACATTTCTTGACGCATTTATGTAAGTGTGATAGAATGACCCCGTTGTAACATATAATTTAATACAGATGCGTGAGGTGTCAGTCAGATGGATGATGGTGTCCTGATTATGAATGCTCAGGGGAACGACATGGGAAATCTGGACTGGTGAAAAGGGAAACAGGTGAGAATCCTGTACGAACTCGTCACCGTATTTCGTGAGCTTTTGTTTTGAGACCACTGGGAGACCGGGAAGGTGAAGCAGAAGCGTTTGAACGATCAGCCGGGAGACCTGCCTTTCGCAGTACAGGAATGAAGAGTTCATGCCACGAGGAATTGGCCGTACGAAAGGAAATGATTTAGACTGCAGTAATTATTTACAGATAGGTTGTAAATAATCACCGGTTTTTCTTTGCGTACCCTCGTTTGATTCGAGGGTGTTTTCATTTCTGAGAACAAGAAATCAGGAGGATGACAATGAAAAAGAAAGTATTAATGGTTTTACTGGCAGCAACACTTAGTGTGTCCATGATTGCAGGATGTGGATCAAAGGGCGACAACAACACTGACACAACAAAGACAGAGTCAAAACAGGGCAGTGATCAGGAAGCAGCAGATAAAGTTGCGAAGCTGATTGATGACATTTATGTTCAGGAAAGAACAGACAAGACAGATGAGCAGTGTACAGCAGCGAAAGAAGCATGGGATGCATTGACAGATGCACAGAAAGAACTCGTTGAGGGAGAGAATGCGGATCCGGATTATTTCGGAAGAGATACAGGAGATGCATCCAAGGATGATCCGCTCAATGCTGATGAGATCGGTGAAAATGAAATCCTTGTAGTAAGTTTTGGAACATCCTTCAATGACAGCCGTGCGACAGATATCGGTGGTATTGAGAAGGCAGTTCAGGCAGCTTATCCGGACTGGTCTGTAAGAAGAGCATTTACAGCACAGATCATCATCAATCACGTACAGGCCCGTGATGGCGAGAAGATCGACAATGTGGATCAGGCATTGCAGAGAGCTGTAGACAATGGAGTGAAGAACCTTGTTGTACAGCCGACACATCTGATGCATGGAGCAGAATATGATGAACTTACAGCAGCATTAGAGGGATATAAAGATAAGTTTGAATCTGTTAAGATTGCAGAGCCACTTCTCGGAGAGGTTGGAGCTGATGCAACTGTTATCAATGCAGACAAGGCAGCAGTAGCGGAAGCAATCACAGCAGAGGCAGTGAAAGACGCAGGATTTGACAGTCTGGATGCAGTGAAAGAAGACGGAACAGCATTTGTATTCATGGGACATGGTACATCTCATACTGCAAAGGTAAGTTATTCTCAGATGCAGACACAGATGGAACAGCTTGGATATGACAATGTATTTATCGGAACTGTAGAGGGTGAGCCGGAAGATACATCCTGCGAGGCAGTGATCGAGAAACTGAAAGAAGCAGGATATAAGAAAGTAATCCTTCGTCCGCTGATGGTTGTTGCAGGAGACCATGCGAACAACGATATGGCCGGAGATGACGACGATTCCTGGAAGAGCCAGTTTGAGGCATCAGGAGCATTTGACAGCATTGATACTCAGATTGCAGGTTTAGGAGAGATCCAGGCAATCCAGCAGCTGTATGTAGCACATACACAGGCTGCAATTGATGCAGAGTAATTTGTAAGAAGATATTGAGAAGGTCATGCTTGTTCAGAGAAAAAGGAATTGCATGACCTTTTTTGAATCAATGAAAGGAAGTATTTAGATGAAAAAGAAGTTATTAATGGTATTAATTTCTGTTTCTATGATCGCATCTGTATTTACGGGATGTGGAAATAGCACAGAGACGAAAGACAGTGGAAAAGCACAAACAGAACAGGCGGATACAAAAGAGGATTCTGCAGATAAGGCAGAAGATGAACAGGCAGCACTGGAAGACGGAACATATACAGCAGAGTTCCAAACAGACAGCTCTATGTTCCATGTAAATGAAGCGATGGACGGAAAAGGAACACTGACAGTAGAAGATGGAAAAATGACAATTCATATCAGTCTGGTGTCTAAAAATATTGTTAATCTGTTCGAAGGAACTGCCGAGGATGCACAGAAGGACGGCGCAGAACTGCTTCAGCCTACAACAGATACTATTAATTACAGCGATGGAACATCTGATGAGGTCTATGGATTCGACGTTCCGGTTCCGGCACTGGACAAAGAATTTGATCTTGCATTGATCGGAAAAAAGGGAACATGGTATGATCACAAGGTCAGCGTGACAAATCCGGTGGAAGTAGAAGAATAAAATGGATTTGTAACCTTTACAAACCGGCAAAGAAGGGATAAGATACTTTTATAAAATAATTTATAAAAGGAGCCTTGGATATGGCTGGAACGGAAAAGAGAAATATCACAAAATCAAAAATAGTAAACTATATTATAAATCACGAAGCAACGTCTAAAGTGGAATTGTCGAAGGATCTCAATCTTAGTATGCCGACTGTATTGTCGAATGTGAATGAGCTCTTGGCTAATGGAATTGCGGTTGAAACCGGAGAATATGAATCTACAGGCGGGCGAAAAGCAAAACGAATCAGTATTAATCCAGCGTACCGTTATGCGGTTGGGATAAGGATCACTGCGAAGCATGCAGGATTTGTACTTGTGAATTTGAGCTATGAGATAGAGAAATATGAAAGGATCCGATTAGAATTTTCAACAGAGGCCGCTTACTACTTACAATTGAGCGAAGCATTGGAACGATTTCTTTCAGATGTAGAACACAGAGAACGAATCTTGGGAATCGGAATTTCAATTCCGGGAATTGTTAATTCGAAAGAACGAATGCTGATCAAATCGCATGCGCTCCAATTGGAGAATTATAGTTTAAGCTTTTTGGAACAGATCTTTTCACTTCCGGTTTATTTTGAAAATGATGCCAATGCGGCAATGATGGCAGAGGATTTAAATAACTATAGAAATGCATTGTATCTTTCATTGAATAACACACTCGGAGGAGCATTTTGCATTGATGGGAAATTGATTCCGGGAGCGAATCAGAAAGCCGGAGAATTTGGACATATGATCCTTGTTCCGGGCGGAAAGAAATGTTATTGCGGAAAACAAGGCTGTGCGGATGCTTACTGTGCGGCGAGCGTGCTGACAGATGATACCAAAGAGACACTGGAACAGTTTATGAAGAAGGTGGAAGAGCAGGACGGACAGGCTGTGAAGGTTTGGAAAGAGTATCTTAATAATCTGGCAATCCTTATTTCAAATCTGAGAATGGCATATGATATGGATATTATTCTTGGAGGAGAAGTAGGGGGATATCTTGCAGATCATATGATAACCTTAGGGAAAAAAGTAATGGAATATAATGGATTTGAGCATGATGCGAGATACCTGAAAGTTTGTTCATATAAGAGAGAAGCCTCGGCAGTTGGTGTGGCAAAACATTATTTGCAGGCTTTTATTAAAACATTATAACGATCAGAATGATAGAAAGTTAGAAAATCCAGAGAAGAAACATTTTTAACACATGTTTCTTCCCTGGACTTTTTTTGCGCAAACTGCATAAAAATTATAGCGAAATCTTGTGCAATAGGCAGAACTGAACAATAACATATTGACAAAATACATTTCCTGAACAATAATGTAATTACTTTAATAAAACATTTAATAAAAGATATTCAATAAAGGAGGAAAACATTATGTTACAGCAGGTAATGACAAACCCGGGAGAAATTATTTTCAGAGAGGTACCGGTTCCGGAAGTGAAAGATGATCAGGTACTAGTTAAGATTATGAATATTGGAATCTGTGGATCTGATATTCACGTATATCATGGAAAGCATCCATTTACAAAATACCCGGTGACTCAGGGACATGAGGTATCCGGTGAGATTGCCAAGGTCGGAAAAGATGTTACAGAATTTCATGAAGGACAGAAAGTTACGATCGAGCCACAGGTTTACTGCGGACAGTGTTATCCGTGCCGCCATGGAAAATATAACCTTTGTGAGGAACTTAAGGTTATGGGATTCCAGACAACAGGAACAGCTTCAGAATATTTTGCAGTAGATGCCTCTAAAGTAACACCGATTCCGGAAGATATGTCTTATGAAGAAGGTGCCATGATCGAGCCTCTGGCAGTTGCAGTGCATGGAGTGAAGCAGGTAGGAGATGTAAAGGGATTGAATATTGCAGTTCTTGGTGCAGGACCGATCGGTAATCTGGTTGCACAGGCAGCAAAAGGAATGGGCGCCGCAAAGGTAATGATCACAGATGTCAGCGACCTTCGTCTGGATAAGGCAAAAGAATGTGGTATTGATGTATGCGTTAATACTATGGAGAAGGATTTTGGAGAGGCAATGGTTGAAGCCTTTGGTCCTGACAAGGCAGATGTGATCTATGATTGCGCAGGAAATAATATCACAATGGGACAGGCAATTAAATACGCAAGAAAAGGAAGTATCATCGTTCTTGTTGCCGTATTTGCGGGAATGGCAACAGTAGATCTTGCAGTTGCAAATGATCACGAACTGGATATCAAGAGCACCATGATGTATCGTCATGACGATTATGTAGATGGTATAGAACTTGTAAATGAAGGAAAAGTTCATTTAAGACCATTGATTTCTAAGACATTTGCATTCAAAGATTATCTGAAGGCATATCAGTATATTGATGATAACCGCGAGACAACGATGAAAGTAATCATCAATGTGCAGGAGAAATAGGTGATCGAATCAAGAGAGAACAGAGTTTTATCAGAAACTCTGGCAAGTCCAGCTAATAAATGTCAATAGTTAAATGAAAAAATTGCTCTTATTTTCTGGCTAAAAAAGGGTAGACATCCCCCT
>PPYF01671365.1_pt1 | contig 19250 bp, 18 predicted proteins | sample 1559871 | NCBI WGS metagenome assembly PPYF01 (sample SAMN08240021, study PRJNA423297) | Human gut metagenome, whole genome shotgun sequencing project. | reverse complement strand
ACCGCGAGGTACTGGAAGAAACAGGACTCCATATCAAAAACCTGAAATATTTCGGCAGCCAGCCGTGGCCTTATCCCAGCGGAATCATGATAGGCTTCACCGCCGATTATGAAAGCGGAAACATCAAACTACAACAAGAAGAACTGAATGCCGGCGCTTTCTATACCAAAGACAACTTGCCGGAGATACCCAAAAAGCTGAGCCTGGCAAGAAAACTGATTGATGCGTGGCTGGAGGAAAAGGATCATTTATAGAACGAGATGAGTCATGTTCCATCCATAAATACCTATTTATCGCTTGCAGAACTTAAAAATGTACTATCTTTGCAATATGGAATGGTTAAATAGCTTATTTTTTGAACACACGCCTTTACAGGCGGTTGTAATCCTCTCGATTATCATTGCCGTGGGGCTCGGTTTAGGTAAAATCCACCTGTTTGGCATTTCATTGGGAGTTACCTTCGTCTTTTTTGCCGGTATTCTGGCCGGACACCTGGGATTCTCAATCGACCCGAATATGCTGAATTACGCCGAGAGTTTCGGTCTTGTGCTTTTTGTATACGAACTGGGCTTGCAGGTAGGTCCCGGCTTTTTCAGTTCATTCCGTAAAGGCGGCGTACAGCTCAATATGCTGGGCATAGGCGTTATTCTGGCAGGTACGGTCATGACGGTGCTTCATTGCCACCTTCAAAGTGCACAATCCCGCCATTTTCAATAAAAGCATAAAAGAAGTAGCTTTATTAAGCTATCCTAAATTTGTTATCTCCCGTTTATGGCGGGAAGGTACGGTAAGCATCCCCACTTCCGAAAAAATACTGAAAGAGAATGATCGCCTGCTGGTTATCACCACCGAAAAGGACGCTCCCTCGCTCACGATTCTTTTCGGCGAACAGGAAAACCAGGATTGGAATAAAGAAGACATCGACTGGAATGCCATAGACAGCCAATTGATTTCCAAACATATCGTTATCAGCCGCCCCGAAATAAACGGGAAAAAACTAGGCTCTTTACGTCTGCGCAACAGCTATGGCATCAACATCAGCCGTGTGATGCGCAGCGGGGTACAACTGCTTGCCACACCGGGGCTGATCCTCCAACTGGGCGACCGGCTGACCGTAGTGGGAGAAGCCAAAGCCATAGAGAATGTGGAAAAAGTATTGGGCAATGCGGTTAAAACGTTGAAGGACCCTAATCTTGCCGCCATTTTTATAGGTATTGTACTGGGATTGATACTAGGCTCCATCCCTATCGCCATCCCCGGCATCAGCACTCCCGTTAAATTAGGCCTGGCAGGCGGACCTATCGTAGTAGGAATTCTTATCGGATGCTTTGGCCCCCGTTTCCACCTCATCACTTATACCACCCGGAGTGCCAACCTGATGCTGCGCGGTATCGGGTTATCCCTCTATCTGGCTTGCCTGGGACTGGATGCAGGCGCACATTTCTTCGAGACAGTGATGCGCCCCGAAGGAGCCATCTGGATAGCTGTAGGCTTCGCCATCACCTTTATTCCGGTAGTCATTATGGCATTAGTGGCCCTCCGCATAAGCCACCTCGACTTCGGAAGCACCTGTGGCATGCTGTGTGGAAGCATGGCAAACCCTATGGCATTGAACTATGCCAATGACACGTTACCCGGTGATAATCCGGCAGTGAGTTATGCCACCGTATATCCGCTGTCCATGTTCAGCCGGGTCATTATAGCCCAATTAATACTTATGTTTTTTATATAATTTCCAGCTATGAACGCTTATAATTCTATCACACCGGAAACCATACAGGAAGATATGCGATACCTGCAACTGCTGTCGCATAGTTTCCCCACTATAGCCGATGCCAGTACGGAAATAATCAACCTGGAAGCGCCGATGACTTTATCATTGCCCTATGCAACCTCATCCAACGGCTCACCATAGACACACTGCATGTGCTGGGTGATATATTCGACCGTGGCCCTGCCCCCCACCGCATTATGGACATATTATGCGATTATCATAATTTCGACGTACAATGGGGAAACCATGACATTTTATGGATGGGAGCCGCAGCCGGCAACGACTGCTGTATGGCAAACGTGCTACGCCTGGCCATGCGTTATGGCAACCTTGCCGCTCTGGAGGACGGATATGGCATCAACCTTCTGCCCCTGGCCACCTTTGCCATGGAAACATACGCTGATGATCCCTGCACCCTGTTCGGACCGAAAGTAGAGAAAGAAGACTGTACGTACAATGCCAAGACGCTGCGCATGATAGGCCAGATGCACAAAGCAATCAGTGTTATCCAGTTCAAGCTGGAAGCGGAGATTATCAGGCGCCGCCCCGATTTCGAGATGGACGACCGTATGCTGCTACACCGTATAGACTTCGAGCGTAAGACCATCACAATGCCCAATGGAAAAGAATATGAGCTGAAAGACAGTTTTCTTCCTACGGTAGATCCTGCCGATCCTTATAAGCTGACAGACGAAGAACGGGAAATTATGAACAAACTCCATCGTTCATTTGTCAGCAGTGAGAAATTGAAAAAACATATCCGCTGCCTGTTCCGTTACGGATGCATGTACACGGTGAGCAACTCAAATCTGCTGTTCCACGCCTCCATTCCCTTGAATGCCGACGGTACGCTGAAAGATGTGTCCATAGCCGGAAAAACGTACAAGGGAAAAGCCTTGCTGGAAAAAGTAGGGCATTTGATCCGTACCGCCTTCTTCGCTGAGGAAGACAACGAGGACAGACCCTTTGCTGTAGACTATGTATGGTACTTGTGGTGTGGCAAAGACTCCCCTGCTTTCGACAAAGACAAAATGGCTACTTTTGAACGTTACTTCTTAAAAGAGAAAGAGTTGCACAAGGAAGTGAAAGGTCACTATTACAGCCTGCGCAATGAAGAAAAAGTATGTGACATGCTGCTGGACGAGTTCGGCGTGATAGGAACACACCGCCATATCATCAACGGGCATGTACCCGTAAAAACCATCCAAGGTGAGAATCCGATAAAAGCAAACGGCAAGATGATGGTCATAGACGGAGGATTCTCTAAAGCGTATCATTCGGAAACCGGAATTGCCGGATATACACTGGTATACCATTCGCGCGGATTCCAACTGGTACAGCACGAACCGTTCACCTCAATGCAAAAAGCCATTGAAGAAGGGCAGGATATCAAATCGAGCACTCAGATAGTAGAAATGAGCACCCAACGCATGATGGTAAAGGACACTGACAAAGGACGGGAACTGGTGACACAGATCAACGATTTAAAGAAATTGCTGATGGCCTACCGGACAGGACTTATCAAGGAGAAATCCATATAAACAGATTATCCGCAATCATACTACCGGATAATAAATGAAAGTTTATTGCCCTATGATTGCGGATAAAAAAATAAAGCCCGTATCAGACTCACGTCTACCGGGCTTTTGGATTACCGAACAAAAATATCGTTATACAATCTTGTTCATCGCCGAATCGGGGAAAACCACCGTCGGCTTGAACGATTTAGCTTCCTCAAAATCCATCATGGCGTATGACATGATAATCACAATGTCACCCACCTGTACTTTCCGGGCAGCAGCCCCATTCAGACAAATACATCCCGAACCGCGCTCACCCTTAATAATATAAGTTTCAAACCTCTCGCCGTTATTATTATCCACAATGTGCACTTTCTCGCCGGCAATCATGTTGGCGGCATCCATCAAGTCCTCGTCAATCGTAATACTACCCATGTAATTCAAATTGGCTTCCGTTACACGGACACAATGCAGTTTCGACTTTAATACCTCAATCATCATAATTCTAATGGTTAACGATCACTATCCCTTATATTTTATATTATCTATCAAACGTACCTCTCCGCAAAATACCGTAATGCAACCTACTGCATAATCCGTATCTTCCCAATCCGTTATTTTCTGAAGCGTAGTGCCGTCTACTATTTCAAAATATTCCAGACGCAAACCCGGAGCGGCAGCAATCGCATCTTCTACAAACTTCTGAGTCTCAGCGACCGGATGAGATTTTGCAAAAGTACAACTCTTAAATAAAGTCTGCGAAATATTCAGCGCATACTCTCTCTCCACCGCAGAAAGCCGTGCATTGCGGCTGCTCAATGCCAGCCCGTCTTCCTCACGCACAATAGGACAACCTACAATTTCCAGTCCGTTGAACCCTATCTGTTTCACCATTTCACGAATAATAGCCAACTGCTGGAAATCTTTCTCGCCGAAATAAGCACGGGTAGGATTTACAATCATAAACAGCTTGCTCACTATCTGGCATACTCCATTGAAATGTCCCGGACGGAAACGGCCTTCCATCACTGTGTCCAACGGCGCATAGCTGAACTGCCGGGTATCAGGCTCAGGATAAATCTCTTCTACAGACGGAGCAAAAACAAAAGCCGCCCCTACTTTTTCCAACAATTCACAATCGGCATCCAATGTACGCGGATATTTTGCCAAGTCATTTTTGTCGTTAAACTGGGTAGGATTCACAAAATCACTTACCACCACTACATCATTTTCTGCAACAGCACGTTTCACCAACGAAGCGTGTCCGGCATGGAGTGCACCCATCGTAGGTACCAGACCTATTGTCTTTCCCTCACTACGCAGGGCATCCAGCTCTGACTGAAGCTCTTTGATTGTTTGAACTAACTTCATCTTTTTATCTCTTTTGTTTGAGTAGTTTCATTTAAAACGGCTGCAAAGTAAACCATTATTTGGGAGATAACGAAGAAAAAAAAGAATTTTAATTAATGATGAGTAATTAGTAATAAGCGGTTAATACCTTGCAGATATGGCGCAATAAGCCCTCTTCAGCCACCGGCGGGCCACTTGTTCTTTCCCGTTTTTCACCTAATTCCGCAAGACATCGGCCATTAACTTCAAATTGCTAACGACTAATTACCAGCCACTTAACATATCATAAGGAATTATTATTCCTCGTTTCTTGCCACTCTCATCTATTTTTTTTATATCTTTGCAAAATGATTATGAGCAACAAAAAGTTAAGATGAAGGCAAATAAAGTTTTATTTATTACACAAGAGATTACCCCTTACGTTCCCGAATCCGAAATGGCAAACATGGGAAGATTTCTTCCTCAGGCTATTCAGGAAAAAGGCAGAGAAATCAGAACTTTTATGCCAAAATGGGGCAATGTCAATGAACGCAGAAACCAATTACACGAAGTCATCCGCCTGTCCGGCATGAATTTAATCATAGACGATACGGACCATCCGCTGATTATCAAGGTAGCATCTATCCAAGCTGCACGTATGCAGGTTTACTTCATTGACAATGACGACTATTTCCAGCACCGCCAAATGGTAGCTGACGAAAACGGTGTAGAATACAAAGACAATGACGAACGTGCTATTTTTTATGCACGCGGCGTATTGGAAACGGTAAAGAAATTACGCTGGTGTCCGGACATTATCCATTGCCAAGGGTGGATGAGTGCATTTGTACCTCTTTATATCAAGAAGGCTTATCAGGATGAACCGTCATTCAGAGACTCAAAAGTAGTATTTTCGGTATTTGAAGATGATTTCAAATCGGACTGCGAAGGTAATCTGACTGAAAAACTCATGCTGAAAGGCATTGAAAAGAATGATGTGGAAAGCATCGTCAAATCTCCGGCAAATTACGAGGAGCTGTGCAAACTGGCCATTGCCTACTCCGACGGTGTGATACAAAACAGCGAAAAAGTGAACGAGAATGTCATGAAATTCGCCCGTGAATCGGGTGTGCCCGTGCTCGACTATCAGCCTGCCGATACCTATGTAGATGCTTTCAATGAGTTCTATGACAAAGTATGGGAGTTTGAAAAGAAATAACTCACTAAGAATAATAAAGATGAAAATCAAATACTTATGCGCATTGTTGTTGGCTGCACTTATTTATAGTTGCGATGATTCAACAACCGGCATCGGGACTGATCTTATCCCCGGTGGAGATAAGATTCCGGCAAATACAGACAGTTATGAGTTTACCACCAAATCTCTGTTGGCCGACTCCGTTTATGCACGTACCAGTACTGCATATTTAGGACGATATACCGATGAGCAATTTGGAGAATTTACTGCCGACTTTATAGCACAGTTCACCTGTATGGACAACTTCAAATTTGAAGAAGAGCTGACCAAAGTCATCGGAGTAAATATAAGTCTGCAATACGGGTCTTTCTTTGGCGACTCACTGAATGCCATGCGCTTACAGGTTGACACATTGGACAAGGTTATTCCTGAAAAAGAACTAAGCACTTTCTATACCAGTGTGGATCCTAAAGATTATTATAACGAAAAAGGAAAGCCTATCGCTGTAAAAGCCTATTCGGCAGTAGGTCCGTCTACAAGCAAAGATGAAACTACAACCACAAGCAGCGGTGTCAAGCAAAGAACAATTATACAGACTATCAAATTGCCCAATTCATTAGGCGATCACATCTTCAACAAATACAAGGAGAACAAAGAGTATTTCAAGACTCCTGAAAGTTTTATCAAGAATGTATTAAAGGGAGTTTACATTCGCTGTACTCATGGCGACGGAACCATTTTATACATTGACGGTTTAAGCCTGAATCTTAATTTTGAAGCCCTGATAGAAAGTTCTTCCGGCAAGCGGGATTCGTTGGTTTACAAATCCTATTTCTTTGGAGCAACCAAGGAAGTGATACAAGCCAACCACTTCAGTAACGGTAACAGATTGGAAGAGTTAGCCCAAGATCCGGACCATACTTACCTCAAAAGTCCGGCAGGTATTTTTACAGAAGCGACTTTCCCCATTGCAGAGATTTACAATGAACATAAAAGAGATACGCTAAATGGTGTAAATGTATCATTCACACGCTACAACGAGAAAGAGTCCAAATACAAAATGGGCATCCCCCAATATGTATTGATGGTCAGAAAGAAAGATATGTTCTCGTTCTTTGAAGAAAACAAGATTATCGATAACAAGACTTCTTTCTTAAGTTCATATAGCAGCAGTAACAATACATACACCTTTACCAACATCGCTCCCTTAATCACTTACTGCATTGAGGAACGGAAAAAAGGCATAACAGCAGCAGGTGGAGATCCTGAAAAGGAAGAAGACGGAAAAGAATGGGACGCTAAAAATCCGGACTGGAACAGAGTTGTCATCATACCTGTCAAAGCAGTATCCAATTCAAACAATGAAATAGTTGAAATATCCAACAGCTTAGGTATGGAAAGCGCTATGTTAAAAGGTGGAACGAATCCTGAGAATAAGCTGAAAATGCAAATCTTCTACACTACATTTTAAGACTTTTTTATTTAACCAAATAAAGAACAGGCGGCAACTACAGCAATATAGTTTCCGCCTGTTTAATTTACTCCACCGTAATCATACCACACCGGATGATAAATGGAAATTCATGGAACGCAAATATCCCATCAACACTTCACACCATGATTGAGAATGACCATAAAAACAGACTATATAAAATAAGCCGGCAAAATCCTTTTCACGGATCCTGCCGGCTTATTTATGTTTATGGGAATCCTCTATCCCCTAGAAAGGCAAATCATCCTTCTCGTCTGTCGCGGCAAAATCTACCGGTGCAGCGGGAGCAGCATTCATGGGAGGAAACGGAGCATCCGGTGCAACAGGTCCCTGGGCACCCACACGCTCTACTTTCCACGCACGGATACTGTTGAACCAACGACCATTCCACTCGCGGGCATCCACATCAAAAAACACATTCAACTCTTCACCTGCCTGAATATTAAATTGCGCTATCTTATCTGCTCCAAATACGTCAAAACACATTTTTTTAGGATATTGATCATGCGTTTCAATTACGTATTCTTGTACTTTCCATTCATTTCCTGTCTTTGAAACTCCTCCTCTCGGTTCGAGGACTGCTATTACTTTTCCTGCTAATTCCATATTACGTTATTTAAATTCGCCACGAAAGTACACTTTTCCTTGCGAGTAAACTAATTTTTTCGCCATTTTTTGCGCTTGAACCATAATCTTTTCGTAACTTTGGCAGTTAAATGAATATAGAGATATAGAATATAAATATAATAATATAAAACTATGAAGTTCATCGTTTCAAGTACTGGATTATTCAGTCATTTACAAGCTATTAGCCGAGTAATCAACTCCAAAAATTCGTTACCTATTCTTGATTGTTTCTTAATGGAACTGACTGACGGAACGTTGTCGCTCACTGCCTCTGACAGCGAAACGACCCTGTCCACTTCTTTGGAAGTAAATGAAAGTGACGGTGACGGACGCTTTGCCGTTTCTTCAAAAACCATACTCGAAGCCCTGAAAGAAATACCCGAACAACCACTGACTTTCCTGGTAAATACAGAGAATCTGGAAATCACCGTACAATATCAGAATGGTAAATACAGCCTGATGGGACAAAATGCCGACGAATATCCGCAGGCTCCCGCATTAGGCGCAAATGCGGTACACGTAACAATGGGCGCTCCGGTGATGCTGGCAGGTATCAACCGTTCTTTGTTCGCTACTGCCGATGACGAGTTACGTCCGGTAATGAATGGTATTTATTTTGATATCACTACCGAAGACATCACTTTCGTAGCCTCAGACGGGCACAAATTAGTACGCAATAAAACATTTGTGGCACACGGCGATGAAAAAGCCGCTTTCATTCTGCCCAAGAAACCGGCAACCCTGCTGAAGAACCTGTTGCCGAAAGAACAAGGAGATGTGCAAATTGATTTTGACGACCGTAACGCTACGTTTACATTAGAAAACTACAGCATGATATGCCGTCTTATCGAAGGACGCTATCCCAATTATAATTCAGTAATTCCGCAGGATAATCCGCACAAGGCCACCATTGACCGCATGATGCTGATCAGTGCGCTCCGCCGTGTATCTGTATTCTCATCACAAGCAAGCAGTTTGATAAAACTCCGCCTCAGTGAAAATCAGATCCAGATCTCCGCACAAGACATAGACTTCTCCACCTCAGCAGAAGAAACACTGACTTGCCAATATACAGGAAGCCCCATGAGCATCGGCTTTAAATCAACATTCCTGATCGATATTTTAAACAATATCTCGGCACAGGAAATACTTTTCGAACTGGCTGATCCTTCACGTGCGGGTGTTATTGTTCCTGTAGAACAGGAAGAAAAAGAAGACCTGCTGATGCTGCTGATGCCTATGATGCTGAACGACTAAAAACGACACGCCACCATGTGGCGGAAAAACAATATATAATACAAGCTGAAAATGAAATTGAACTTGAAGAATCCTATTGTTTTTTTCGATTTGGAAACAACGGGAACAAATATAAACACAGACAGAATAGTGGAAATATGCTATCTGAAGGTGTATCCAAACGGCAACGAAGAAACGAAGACCATGCGTATCAATCCGGAAATGCATATTCCCGAACAATCTTCTGCCATCCACGGTATTTATGACGCAGATGTGGCGGACTGCCCTACTTTCAAGGAAGTGGCAAAAGAGATAGCCCGGGACATTGAGGGATGTGACCTTGCCGGTTTCAATTCCAATCGTTTCGACATTCCGGTTCTGGCCGAGGAGTTCCTGCGCGCAGGAGTAGACATTGACATGATGAAACGAAAATTCATTGACGTGCAGGTGATTTATCACAAACTGGAACAGCGCACCCTGTCTGCCGCCTATAAATTCTATTGCGGAAAGAATCTGGAAGATGCCCATACAGCCGAAGCCGACACACGTGCCACATACGAAGTACTGAAATCCCAATTGGACCGCTATCCGGAAGAATTGCAAAACGATATGGCATTTCTAGCCGAATATTCAAGTTTCAACAAGAACGTAGATTTCGCCGGACGCATTGTTTATGATGACAAAGGCGTGGAAGTCTTTAATTTTGGGAAATACAAAGGAATGTCGGTCAGCGAAGTATTACAAAAAGATCCGGGCTACTACAGCTGGATACTGAACGGTGACTTTACGCTGAACACGAAAAACGTACTGACAAAAATCAGACTACGTGAATCGGGAATGATGAAATGAGTATGAAAGGAAAAAAAATCGTACTAGGTATAACCGGAAGTATAGCCGCCTATAAAGCGGCTATACTCATTCGCGGACTTATTAAGAAGGGAGCGGAAGTACAAGTCGTGATTACCCCCGCAGGCAAAGAATTCATCACACCTATCACTTTGTCTGCATTAACAAGCAAACCTGTTATCAGCGAGTTTTTTGCCCAGCGTGACGGGACATGGAACAGCCACGTTGATTTGGGACTATGGGCGGATGCCATGATTATCGCTCCGGCTACCGCATCCACTATTGGTAAAATGGCCAACGGAATAGCGGACAATATGCTGATCACGACTTATCTGTCAATGAAAGCTCCCGTATTCGTAGCTCCGGCAATGGATCTGGATATGTTCGCACACCCTTCCACCCGGAAGAATCTGGACACGCTCCGTTCTTACGGAAATCATATTATAGAACCGGCAGAAGGGGAACTGGCAAGCCATCTGGTAGGAAAAGGCAGAATGGAAGAACCGGAAAAAATAGTGGAAATTCTGGAAGCTTTCTTTGCCAAACAACAAGACATGGCCGGAAAGAAAGTAGTCATTACCGCCGGTCCAACCTACGAGAAAATAGATCCGGTACGCTTTATCGGCAATTATTCTTCAGGAAAAATGGGATTCGCACTTGCCGAGGAATGCGCTTCACGTGGAGCGGAAGTATCGCTAATCAGCGGACCGGTAACGATTCAGGCCCATCACCCTAACATCCGCCGCATAGATGTGGAAAGTGCCGGAGAAATGTACGAAGCCGCCATCCGCGAGTTTCCTACAGCTTCGGCCGGCATCCTGTGTGCGGCAGTGGCCGACTTTACCCCGGAAACCGTAGCCGGTCATAAAATCAAAAGAGAGAAAGATAATTTAACACTGCAACTGAAACCCACACAAGACATTGCCGCCGCACTGGGAAACCGGAAAAAAGACGGACAGACATTAGTGGGATTTGCCTTGGAAACAAATGATGAAACAAAAAATGCACAAAGAAAACTGGAACGTAAGAACCTTGATTTCATTGTACTGAACTCATTGAACGACCAAGGAGCCGGGTTTCGTTGTGACACCAACAAAATAACGATTATAGACCGTCAGGGAGCAACTCCTTATCCGCTGAAAAGCAAACAGGAAGTAGCAAGGGATATTATTGACAGACTGGTAAATAATAAATAATTTCTTAATTTGCCACGTTGCCAATGTGCTAATGCGCTAATTACCATGCGGAATACAACAGCGCAGCAAATTAGCAAATTGACAAATCAGCAAATTATTAAAAAGGAGCAAGAATATGCTGCAATCTATCTATATACAGAATTATGCATTGATTGATACATTGGATATCAGTTTCACCCCCGGCTTCTCTGTCATCACCGGAGAGACCGGCGCCGGTAAATCGATTATTCTAGGCGCTATCGGCTTGTTACTGGGACAACGGGCCGATATCAAAGCGATCAAGAAAGGCGCCAATAAATGTATTGTAGAAGCACGTTTCAACATCTCCGCCTATCAGATGGAGCCTTTCTTTACCCAAAGAGATTTGGAATATGATCCGGATGAATGTATTATCCGCCGCGAGTTATATGCATCAGGTAAAAGCCGCGCATTCATAAACGATACTCCGGCCTCATTGGCGCAGATGAAGGAACTGGGCGAGAAACTGATAGATGTACATAGCCAGCATCAAAACCTGTTGCTCAACAGTGAGGGATTCCAATTGAATGTATTGGATATCCTGGCACAAGATGACAACGAACTTTCAGCATACAAGGATATTTATACCGAGTACAGAAACGTATGCAAACAGCTGGCCGACTTCATAACGCAAGCCGAGCAAAGCCGGAAGGATGAAGATTACATCCGGTTCCAACTGGAACAGCTGGATGATGCAAACCTTCAGGAAGGAGAACAAACCGAACTGGAACAGGAAGCCGAAACCTTGAATCATGCCGAAGAGATAAAAGCGGGTTTGTACAAAGTGGACCAAATAATGGCTTCGGAAGATGCCAGCCTGTTATCCGCTACCAAAGAATGTATGCAAACCCTGCATAACATAGCGAGAGTGTACACACGTGCCCAGGAATGGATAGGGCGTTTAGACAGTTGTTACATAGAACTGAAAGATCTGTCGCATGAAATAGCAGGCGCACAGGAGGAAGTGGAGTTCAACCCCACCCGTCTGGATTATGTAAATGAACGCCTGAACTTAATCTACTCTTTGCAACAGAAGCATCACGTACAAACAATAGAGGAATTGATAGCCGTGCAAACCGACTATCATGAGAAGCTGAACGCCATCACTTCTTTTGATGACCGTATAGCAGAACTTACCGCCCAAAAAGAAACGCTATATGACAAAGTGATAAAGCAAGCTGCTGTGTTGACAAAACTCCGTTCCCAATCGGGCAAGCACATTGAAAGACAGATGCAAAGCCTGCTGGTTCCTCTCGGTATGCCCAATGTGCGCTTTGTGGTGGAACTGAATCCGCGCAAGGAACCGGACAGTAAAGGGATGGACAGTGTGACATTCCTGTTTTCGGCCAACAAGAATGGAACATTACAAAATGTAGCTTCCGTAGCATCGGGTGGTGAGATTGCCCGTGTCATGCTTTCGCTGAAAGCCATGATAGCCGGAGCTGTGAAACTGCCTACTATCATCTTTGATGAAATAGACACCGGAGTTTCCGGTTCCATCGCCGAGAAAATGGCGCTCATCATGCAGGAGATGGGAAAACAAAACCGTCAGGTCATCAGCATCACCCACCTGCCCCAGATTGCAGCACGCGGCATCACTCATTATAAAGTATATAAGGAAGATACGGAAACAGGCACCAACAGCCACATCCGCCGCCTGACTGATGAAGAAAGAGTAAAAGAAATTGCCAATATGCTAAGTGGGGCTACCTTGACAGAGGCAGCCCTGAACAATGCAAAGGCGCTGATAAGTGGCTAGTGCCAATTACCACTAACCACCTGTCACTAACCATTAACCACTTATTAAATATGTTAGAAAAGAATGAAATGATTTTCGGTGTACGCGCTGTTATTGAAGCCATACAAGCCGGAAGAGAGATAGATAAAGTATTGGTGAAGAAAGATATACAGAGCGAACTGTCCAAAGAACTGTTTACCTGCTTGAAAAATACCCTCATCCCTGTTCAGCGTGTACCCGTGGAGCGTATTAACCGTATTACCCGGAAAAACCATCAGGGAGTTGTAGCATTCATCTCCTCTGTCACCTACCAGAAAACAGAAGATCTGGTACCTTTCCTGTTTGAAGAAGGAAAAACACCCCTATTCGTCATGCTGGATGGAATTACCGATGTACGTAACTTCGGAGCCATTGCCCGTACCTGCGAATGTGCCGGTGCAGATGCCATTATTATTCCCTCGAAAAACAGTGTCAGTGTCAATGCCGACGCAATGAAAACATCAGCAGGAGCTCTGCACACTCTTCCCGTATGCCGCGAACAAAATCTGACTAATACCATCAAGTATCTGAAAGACTGCGGATTCAAGATTGTAGCAGCCACGGAAAAAGGTGATTATGATTACACCAAAGCAAACTATAAAGACCCTGTATGTATCATTATGGGAGCCGAGGACACAGGTGTTCCCTACGAACACCTTTCCCTGTGCGATGAATGGATCAAAATACCGTTAATGGGTAAAATAGAATCATTGAACGTATCGGTTGCCGCAGGTATTCTGATTTATGAAGCTGTAAAGCAACGCGGCTTCACAGAAGACAAAACGGCATCCGCTTTATAAATACCGTATCATCGTTAACAAACAACTAACTATATCATGAAGAAAGTACTTTTGATACTGGCATGCGGCATAGCCGCCCAGCTAAGCTATGCACAAGCAACCCCAAAGTGGGCCGGCAAAGCTAAAAAAGCCGTTTTTTCCATCGTTACATACGATAAAGATAACAAAATCAAGAATACAGGAAATGGATTCTATATCAATGAAAATGGAACGGCATTATCCGATTATACCCTGTTTGAAGGAGCCGAACGTGCAGTAATCATTAATGCGGACAGTAAAGAATTGCCTGTATTGCGTATCTTGGGAGCCAACTCCATGTATGACATCGTAAAATTTAATACTGAAACCGATAAAAAGACCATAGCATTAAAATCGGCATCACAGCCGGCATCGGTAGGTGAAACAGTCTATCTGCTACCCTACTCGACTCAAAAAGCGGCAACCTGCCAGACAGGGACCGTCACCAAAGTAGACACCATCGGCGACAAGGCATATTACTATACACTAGCAATGACAACCAACGAAAAAACAGTAAGTTGCCCTATTATGAATGCCAATGGAGAAGTATTAGGTTTAATCCAAAAAAACGCATCGGATGAAGCCAAGGAAAGTTATGCCATCGGAGCTACATACGGTGCCTCGCTGAGCATCACCGCCCTTTCTTTGAACGACATGTCACTGAATAAAATCGGCATCAAAAAAGGACTGCCCGAAACAGAAGACCAAGCACTGGTGTACCTGTTCATGGCATCTTCACAACAAAATCAGGACGAATATATCACCACATTAAACGATTTCCTGGAACAATATCCCAACAGCGCGGACGGATATATACGCCGTGCCACTACTTATATGGGATTTAATGATGATGAACACAACGCTTTGGCAGATGCCGACCTGAAGAAAGCACTGGAAGTGACAGCCAACAAGAGTGAAACGCAATATAATATCGCTAAATTAATTTATTCGTACACCATCTCTTTAGGTGACAAGAAACCATACGGTGACTGGAGTTACGACAAAGCTCTCTCCATTATTCATGATGCCATGCAGGCCGACAACCAACCCATTTACACACAATTGGAGGGAGACATTCTGTTTGCTATGAAAAAATATCCTGAGGCATACGCCGCTTATGAAAAAGTGAACCAGTCTTCCATAGCCTCTGCCGCTACATTTTACTCGGCAGCCAAAACCAAACAACTGATTGAAGGAACAGATATGAACGAGGTTATTGCCTTGATGGATAGTGCTGTGGCACGTTTCACCAAGCCTTATACATCGGAAGCGGCTCCTTATTTCTATGAACGGGCAGAGATAAAAGCCCAGACAGGCAAATACCGTGAAGCGGTAATAGATTATGATACTTTTTATGATGCTATCGGTGGACGCGTTACAGCCGCCTTTTATCTGCAACGCGAACAGGCGGAAATACAATGTAAAATGTATCAGCAAGCTATCAACGACATTAATAAAGCAGTAGAAATGACTCCTGAGGATGTAGCCATGTGGGTGGAAAAAGGTTCGGTGCATCTACGTGTAGGGCAACATAACGAAGCAATAGAAGCATTGGAAAAGGCTATCTCTTTAGACCCGAAAGCCGCAGCCGCATATCGTATGCTGGGATACTGCCAGATACAATTAAAGAAAAACAAAGAAGCCTGTGCAAATTTTGCCAAAGCAAAAGAACTGGGCGATGAAGTGACTGCCGTATAATCAGTACCCGTTTCGTATCTTCCGTCACCCGGAAACGGTCATCGCTACGCTCTCCTACCAGCCATACAATCCGGTCTGCTGAGCAAACCACATACTGATTTTCTTTCTGGAAAAGAGAAAACTTACGATCTGTCAGATAATCGCTGACCTTCTTTTTTCCTTTCATTCCGAAAGGAACAAACTTATCCCCCTGCCGCCATTTACGCACCGTGAGAGGTAGTACCACCTTGTCCGCATCCAAACAGGCCGTATTCTTATTCCTGGGGATGACAAAGTCCGGCATTATTTCCTGCGTTTCCATTGCAAGCCGGAATGGGGGCACATTTTCCTCCACTTCCTCATCCGCCGGCTTCCTCCTGCGAATAATCAGCTCCGTCCTGTCGCGCAACACCTCCCATCCGGCAGAAACGAATCTTTTTCCCGACTGGGCAGACAAACTGCGGAATACATCTCCTATCTGAACGGAATTGAAACCTAACGGATGAAGAATCTCAAACAGCAAAGCCGCCGGAGCACTCTCTTCCATCAAACGAGAAATAAGAATATGGCCGGACTTTTCCATCACCCTTTCTTTCCCCGCCTCTATTTCCTTATTATATATAAGAGAAACATCAGTCAGACGTCTGGATGTTTCAGCTATACTTTCACTGACAGAAGGATTCAGCTCACGCAACATCGGAAGAATATTCAACTGTATCAAAATGAGTAACATGCAAAGTCACTCCCAGCCCTTTACACAACTCATTGACAAACCTTTCATCTCTATCGGACTCCTCACCACGAAGATGGAAGTTACAATGGGCAGCCTCACAATGATACCCTAAAACAAGCAAGACACGCAACAAAGCTACCGAATCTGCTCCGCCACTCAATGCCACTAACACCTTATCATGCAAAGTGAAAAGTTGTTTTTCCTCTATATACTTCTGAATATTCCAATGAAACATGACACAAAGATAAGGGTTCTGCAAGACAAAAACAAAGTGCCTGTTCTTTATTTAAAAACAATCTAAATAGTTTGCATACTTCTAAGTAATAACTTATCTTTGCGAAAAATTTAAAACAAGATGCGTTTATCCGAATTAAGAACAGGAGAAAAAGGCGTAATAGTCAAGGTTTTAGGTCACGGTGGTTTCCGCAAGCGAATCGTTGAAATGGGTTTTATTAAAGGAAAAACCGTAGAGGTAATCTTGAACGCCCCTTTGAAAGACCCTATAAAATACAGACTACTAGGTTACGAGATCTCTCTCCGAAGACAAGAGGCAGATATGATTGAGGTGGTAAGCGAGCAGGAAGCACGCACGATGCAAAACCCTTACCATGGTTCCATAACAGAAGATGTACCCGTGTCCGAATCAGAACTGGTGGCACTGGCAAAAGGCAAACGCCGTACAATCAATGTAGCCTTAGTAGGTAATCCTAATTGTGGAAAGACTTCGCTATTCAATATTGCATCCGGCGCCCATGAACATGTAGGAAACTACAGTGGTGTGACAGTAGATGCCAAAGAAGGTTTTTTCGACTTCCAAGGTTATCATTTCCGTATTGTAGATTTACCCGGAACCTATTCTCTTTCAGCCTATACTCCGGAAGAACTTTATGTACGCAAACATATCATTGAAGAAACTCCGGATGTAATCATCAATGTGGCAGACTCTTCCAACCTGGAACGTAATTTCTATCTTACCACCCAATTGATTGACATGAATGTGCGTATGGTCATCGCACTGAATATGTATGACGAACTGGAAAGCAGCGGCAACAAACTGGATTACATCAAGTTAAGCCAATTGATCGGAGTGCCTATGATACCTACTGTCTGCCGGCGGGGTGAAGGCATAGACCAACTGTTTCATGTTATCATCGGTATTTACGAAGGCGGGGATTTCCTGTCACAAAAGGGCGAAATACGTTCTGAAATTCTGGAAGATCTGAGAGACTGGCACAAAACCTATGTACCCGACCACGAATTCGGAAGTCACAAAGAAGAGGAAGATGCCCGCCCACGCGGATATATGCGCCATATTCACATTAACCACGGTCCTGAACTGGAGCGCAGTATCGAAGAAGTAAAAAAAGCAATCAGTCAAAACGAAGACATACGCCATAAATACTCCACCCGCTTCCTATCTATCAAATTACTGGAAAACGATAAGGAAATAGAAAATTTCATCTCTACACTGCCTAATGGCAAAGAAATCATAGCGATACGCAACAAGGAAACCTTACGTATCCGTAAAGTGATGAACGAAGACAGCGAGCAAGCTATTACGGATGCTAAATATGGTTTTATTACCGGAGCTTTGAAGGAAACATTCACCGACAATCATTTGGAAAAAGAACAAACAACCCGCGTGATAGACAGTATTGTGACACATCGCATTTGGGGATATCCTATTTTTTTCCTGTTCCTTTACATCATGTTTGAGGGAACCTTTGTTTTGGGTGACTACCCTATGCAAGGTATTGAATGGCTAGTAGACCAGTTGGGCAACCTGATACGGAACAATATGGCTGAAGGTCCTTTGAAAGACTTACTGATAGATGGTATTATCGGTGGAGTGGGCGGTGTTATCGTTTTCCTGCCGAATATCCTCATATTATACTTTTTTATTTCTATATTGGAAGATTCGGGGTATATGGCACGCGCTGCATTTATCATGGATAAAATAATGCACCGGATGGGACTGCATGGCAAGTCCTTTATTCCACTGATTATGGGATTCGGCTGTAATGTACCTGCCATAATGGCAACACGTACTATAGAAGACCGAAAGTCCAGACTAATCACCATGTTGGTGAATCCTTTAATGTCCTGTAGTGCTCGTCTTCCCATATATTTAGTTATGATAGGTGCTTTTTTCCCTAACAAAATTCATATATCGGACAAATAGGCAAAGCCATAGAGCCTGTTATCAAACCGCTAGGATTTGACTGGAAGTTAGGAATCGGACTTATTTCAGGTGTGGGTGCTAAAGAACTGGTAGTAAGCACACTAGGAGTATTATACACAAATGAAGGAGATGTGGAAAATGTGAATCTTTCTAACCGCATCCCCATTACTCCACTGGTTGCATTAGCTTACATGCTGTTTGTATTGATTTACTTCCCCTGTATTGCCACTTTCGCAGCAATCAAGCAAGAATCCGGCAGTTGGAAATGGGCCATATTCACAGCAGGATACACCACTGGATTGGCTTGGCTTGTTGCATTTACTGTATTTCAAATAGGAAGTCTTATCGTTTAATAAACCTAAAATTATTTGTTTATCAAGCATGGAGTTACAACAAATTATAGTTATTGCAATTGTATGCCTCTGCACCATATGGATAAGCATACGTATCTTTCAGTATTTCAAGCGCATAAAGAACAATAGCAATCCGTGTGAATGCTGTAGTTCGGACTGCGCCATGAAGTCTATGCAGAACAAGCCAAAGTACGGTTGCGAAAAAAATGCAGAAAAAGTGAGAAAAAAATAGCAGAATATTTGCAGATTAAAAAAAATGTCGTACCTTTGCAACCGCAATCGAGAAACAAAGATTGCTAACGACAAGGTTCCTTGGATGAGTGGCTTAGTCAGCGGTCTGCAAAACCGTGTACGGCGGTTCGAATCCGCCAGGAACCTCCAAAAGCGAAAATGGATTAGAATGAAAATTTCTAATCCATTTTCGCTTTTCAGCTACTTACGTCCTCTATGGTAGAAGTAGAGAAGGGTGGGCTT